>ERZ1034946.743-NODE-743-length-13552-cov-28.316663_pt1 | contig 13552 bp, 5 predicted proteins | sample MGYA00520591_ERZ1034946 | MGnify/ENA primary metagenome ERZ1034946 (study PRJEB33766, sample SAMN09781753) | gut metagenome | biome: gut microbiome | host: Homo sapiens | place: Madagascar | study: EMG produced TPA metagenomics assembly of the PRJNA485056 data set...
TCCAACAAGAAAGGATTCCTCACCGGGAACAAGATCGAGATCACCGCCATGGCCTTCAATGATTTTTCGGACAGAGGAAAGCCCGATTCCGTGATCAGCGGATGAGCCCTTTCGGGAGAGGAATGTTTTCCCTCCTGAAAGACCAGCCCGTCGTAAGTGTTTTCAATCTTCAAAAAATACATTTTGCCTCTGGTTTCGCCGGCAACTAAAATGCGGCGCACTCCTTGCTTTTGGCGGCTGCACGCCTCAACGGCATTGTCCAAAAGATTGCCCAGCACCGTACACAGTTCCACATCGGTAAGCGGCATCTGATCGGGAAGATCGAGCCGCACCTGAAATTCTGTCCCTTGTATCTGCGCCATGCCGTAGTAGTATTCAATCAGCGCATTTACGACGGGATTTTTACAGAACGCAACATAGGAGTGACCCGATGACGCCGCAACCTGTTCCTCTACCTGTAACAGGAAGGAGCAGATCTCCGTCTGCCCACGTTCAGAGGCCATGCGGTCTATGGTGTGCAGATGGTGTTTGATGTCGTGAATCAGCCTTCTGTTTTCTGCCGCTGCTTCAGAAACCTGACGGCTGTATTCGGTCTGCATAGAAAGCTGACGGACGACCTGCTTGCGTTCTTCCTGAAAAATCAGGCTGTTTCCATACCCCTCTACCACATCGCGCCAGAGGGAATAACCGATGGCGGCTGCTATGAAAAAGCTGCCCCATTCCACAAACCAACCGCCGATAACCGGCTCATAAACCGGCAGAAGGCGATCCCATATAAAGGCGCAGGTTGCGGCTGCCGCAGCATAGAAGATCGGCCTGCTCCGTTTTTCTCCTCTGTGAATGGCAAGCACAGCGATGATAAATAGATAGAGTGCAGATGCCGCCTTATACCAAAAGACCGATGCGGAGAAGAAACGAATAGCTCCAAGGGAGAGATGGGAAGCCATCATGCCATACAAAAACGCATATACCAGGAAGGCAGCGCCCACTCCATTACTGATGGCCGCAGGCAGGAAGCCCGGCCTGCATATCCGGTTTTGCAGAACCACAATCAGCCAGGTAACCAGATAGATACAGAACAGTTCAATCGTGTACCAGGGGAATATGGAAACAGCAGCCAGCATATGAAGCACAGGATAGGATGACAGGCCGCACATGGCAAGGCAGATCAGTCCGAACAGGAATGTATTTTTCTGTTTCATCCGGCGGCTGAAATAAAAGGACAGCAGCGCACAGACAAAGGTAACCGTACAGCCAAACAGGCAGAACGCAAACCGGATTCCTCTGGTTGTATTGACCGCCAGCATCGTTCCGAAAGCAGGCGGATAAACAATCCCTCCGTAAAAGTGGTCATAGTTGCTGGCCGCTATGGTGAGTGTGACCGGTTTTCCGCCATGAAAAGTGACCATGCGGTTTTGAACCAATGGTGTCCCCTGTGCCGGTTCCCCCATTTGCAGGATCAGGTCTTGATCCAGATAAAGGTTGTAAGCAGAAAACACTTCCGGGATTTCCAGTGCATACACTTCCTTCCGTTCCGGCAGAAAGAATGTCATCTGGTAAGTCCCGCAGCCATAGGGAGAAGGGCTTGCAGGACTGGAAAAATTGGTCTGCTCTCCAATGGAAAGGTAGCGCATATAATGGCTTTCATCCAGTATTTCTTCCGGGGTCAAAAGCGCGTCAGGATAAAATACCCAGCCGGATACCAGAAAGCGCACCGGTGACTTTTGAAGTTCTTCCTCAGAAAGCGCCAGAATCCCATTTGCCGCTTGGATTGTGTCCTGACCATATTTATTATTGAACTGATACAGGCCAAGAAAAAACAGGGATGAGCACAGGCAGACCATACATAAGGCAGCATATTTTTTTACCACAGAAGATACCATCTTATTTTCGCCTCCTCCTTAGGAAAAATTCACCGGCAGACAGAAGAACCAGACAGACCGGAATGAAAAAGAATATGGGCGACCAGCTGTGCTCTGTGTCGGCAGCATGTGCCAGGGAAGCGGTATCTTCCTTTCCCACAATGGTGTAAGTCCCTGTATGGCTGATCTGAAAGGAAGCGGCTTTCGCCGTATCGTCGTAACCGGTCATGGGGATTTCTACGCCGCTTTCATCACAAAGGAACAATGTGCCGGCTGCCGGGTCATTTGGATAGGGCAGCATGACAGAAACATCCGGCAGGGAGTTGAGCACAGTTCCATTGATGGAAAACGAAAAAGAAAAACCGCCATCCGTATCCTTTTGGATGATGACTTCAATCTGATCTTCGTTTTGGATACCTTCCGGCAAGGCGTCTTTGGGTATGCTGATGGTGATTCCCTGTTTGGAAAAGACGGCTCTTTGCTCCCCTGTTTGCAGCATCATCAAAAAGCGCGTGCCGGAAATCCGGTCAGTGGTTTCATCGAAGAACTCTGAAAACGCAGAGTTTTGGGAATCTGCGCCTTCCTGGGGAACGGTCATAGCGCTTTGCACGGAATCTTTCCTGTTTTCTGAAAGCTTCCGGGCAGGATCGGTAAGCTCTGAAGCACCGACAATCGTCTGCTCTTCAGGGGGTTGCTGTAAAGCGGTATCTTCCTCTGTATCACCGTTTGCCTGTTCCGATGGGAAATCGTCTTTATCGATATCTATGGAATCATCCTTTCCAACCCGGGATGGCTCGGAAGGCTTGTGATCCGTAGGATTATTTTCTCCGCTGCCCTGTGGTGCTTTTTCAGAATCATCGGAATCCGTTCCACCGCCATTTGTTGTGGGTGGTTTTGAAGGCTTCGTGGAGGGCCTGTCTGCAAAACCATCATCCTGATCGTCGGTATCTTCAGGAGGCGGCTGAATGATGGTATCGGGTGGATTTCCGCCTGCATCCCCTCCATCCCGGTCGCCTTCATGATACCCTTCAAGGACAATTTCATCTGCGTAGGTCAAGGACAGGATACCAGTCTGTCCACCGCCATAATCAACCTGAAGGCGGTAGCTGCTGCCCGGTGCCAGCAGACGGGTGGCAATCGAGAGCATTTCCCGCCCCACGTAAATGCCATTTTCCAGCTGGTTCCATGAACCGTTGTTTTCGGACAGCCATACACTGATCTTATCCAGTTCTCCCGGCGGTGTGACCCAAGGAAAATAAAGGTTTCCTCTGGCGGCCAGAAAACAGTTAATGTCCGGGCTGCCCAGAGCCTGAACAGAAACAGGAATTGTAATTTGAGGGAAATCGACACGATCCGCAAATATGGTATTTTCCGGTGCAGTCAGCCTTCCTGCTGCATGGTACAGTCCCACAGTATTCAGATCAATACCGGAAAAATCCCATTCCACCACAGCGGTGTAGCTGGTTCCGTTTTCCGCATAGCATTCCAGATAATACGGGGAGGCGGCGAATAATTCTTCCAGCGCTTCAACTTCGCTGCCCTGCGGGAGCGCAAATGCATTTGTATAAGGATACCATTGCTCTATGGAAGTAATGACAGCAGGCGGCATTTCTTCCACCCGGACGGAAATCTGAAGCTCCTGCAAGACAGCTTCACCAAAGGAATACCCCTCCGGCAGTTCAATCCGGCCTGCTGCGGCATATTCTCCCGGAGTGGTCTGGTCAATGGCTGAAAAATCCCATGCGACAGAAAATGTTTCCTGTCGGATTTCTTCACCGGCTGTTACAGTGGCGCAAACGGTCTGATACTGAAGGGCCAGCTGATAAATTTCCTCCAGGTCATCATCAGACGGTGTGGTTCTAAGGGGCAGGGTAAAAGCCGGCAGGGAGAGCAGTTCGCCTTCATTTTGTATTTCCGTGACAAGGACGAGGGGTATTTCTTCCGATGCTTCCGGTGTTTCCGGGGTTCCGCTATCCAGTGCCCCTGAAGCTTTGTTTTCTAAACCCGGCGGATTCTCCCTTCTTTCATCGGCGTTGGCTGGGGTTGCAGTTCCAGCGGCAAATGCGGGGATACTGCCGGTCAAGCAGAGGAGGCAGGCCAGACAGCCCCCCAGAATACGCCTGCGTATTTGTTTCATTCTCATACGATACGCCCCATTCCAGAGAAAACATACTGACGGTAGGTTTCCCGCAGCTGTTTTCCATTGCGGAGGGCAATCGGAAGATTCTCCCCGTTTATCAAACGGAAGGTCTGACTGTCAACCTGGCTGATATAATCCATGTTGATTAGAACGCCCCGGTAGCAGGGCAAAAAACGCTTGTCCTTCTGTAATGCGGCAGTAACCTCCTGAAAGCCTCCGCTTACCGGTATCACGCGTTCCGCCGTATGAATCCGTGTCATACGGTTTTGATAATCTATGTATAGAATCTTCTCTGTGGGAAGTTCCAGCTTTTGACGGTCAGCCATAACCGAAAGTGTCATCACTTCATAGGGCGGTTTTAGCTGGCACAGCTCCATCGCTTCTTCAAAATCTGCCTGATGGAGCGAAAGTGGCTTCAGCAGATAATAGCTGGCGGACAGGCTGTACCCCATCCGGGCATAATCTTCTGTAATGGTCAGAAAAACGATCTTACAAAGCCTGTTTTTCTGGCGCAGCCTTCTGGCGGCTTCCATTCCATCCATGTTCTCCATATAGATGTCCATAAAGACAAGCTGAAAATTGACCTGGGCGGCAGCTTTCAGAAAATTCTCTCCGTCCTCAAATTCTGTCAGCGTATAGTCCAGCTGATGCTTTTTCATATAATTTTCCAGGCAGACAGACAGTTCTTCTCTGTCCTCTGCTCTATCATCCACAATCGCAATCTGCATCGTGCCATCTCCTTTGCACAATAATCCAATATTAGTATAACATAAAACCGCAGGAAAAAACTTGCGTCTTAAACAGGAAACCTGCGTCTTAAACAAAGTCGGTTGCATTTCCCTTGACAAGATGCTATCCTAATTATACTACCAGACTTTCCGATGAGAAGGTCTGGTTTTTTATGTGATAGGAAATTCCTATCACATAAAACGCTCCGCGAGGATCGCACTGCGGCGGTTAGGAAGTATGTCGCAGAAGCGACCCGCCGCAGGCGGAGAATCCTGCGAACAGGATTCTTTTTTTATTTTTTTTCAGGAAAGGAGGCTCAGCATGAAAATTGCACTTTGTACGGAGCTGAGAAATGTGGAATGGTTTGAAAGCAGGCTGCGCTCCCTTTTTGATGGGGATGGGCAGCTTGCGATTGACGAATTGTGGAATGAGAACCAGCTTGCTCAGGCACTCCGGCGAAGCCGCTACCATGCGGTTGTCATCGCCATGACCGGGGCAAGGGGATTGGAGGCTGCCATTCAGGCGAAGCGGCTGGCACCGGAAATACCGCTTGTCTGGTGGAGTGATGATGAAAACTTCGCCCTGATCGCGTATCACCTGCGTATCTCTGCGTTCCTTCCGGCAGACTGCTCCGATCAGGAGCTATATGAGGCGATAAAACCCATCACAAAATGGAGGTGCGAACATGCGAATTGCGCTATGCAGTTATAGCCAGAAAGAAAAAGAAACCGCTTTGCTGATGAAGCTGGGCAAAGTAGACCGCTTTGATAACGGCGTGTTTTGTACCTATGCCATGCAGCGGGATGGGCCATATGATGCTGTGGTGGTCATGGAGGACGGAGCCAGGGGGATGAATTTCTGCATGAGCATACGAGGCTACAGCAGGGATGTCCCTCTCCTGTGGATCAGCGACCAGGCAGAGTTTGAACCCCAAAGCCGCAGGATGCAGACGGACACCTTTTTGGTGAAGCCTGTGACGGAATATCAGCTGCGGGAGGCAGTATCCCGGCTGCTTCAGGGAAAAAGGGGAAGTAATGAATCAGGTGAGGAGGAAACGTATGAATAAAAAATATTACCGGAGAGAACAAAACCGTCACGCTATATAGAAAATAATGACAACAGGAGGAAATGGATATGAGGTATAAAAAGAAGAAATGGCAGATCGTATCTGCAGCATTGGCGGCAATGATAGCGATGCAGTTATGCATACCGTCTGCAACGTTTGCTGCAGTCCCTACAAAAAAGTTGAAAGTGATCACGGGATTTACGGAATTACCGGAGGAGGTCGCGCATATTCAGATCCCTGCGGATGCCGGAGAAAACTTTGAGGATTATCTGAATTTCCCGGAGACGATCGAGGCTTCGGTGGTGGAATATAAGAACGTGGATCATCAGAAAAATAATGCGGATCGCGATAAGGGCGCGGAAGATGAGAAAGCGGCAGCAGACGACCGTGATAAGAAAGAAGACTCGGAAATTGCTGCCGACAGTAATGCAAAGAAAGAAAATCTGAATGAGGAGGAAACTCCGGAAACAGAAAATTCAGAAAACGTGCCGGATAGCAATAATGAGGAGGAAACTCCGGAAACAGAAAATTCAGAAAACATGCCGGATAGCAATGATGAGGAGGAAACTCCGGAAATAGAAAATTCAGAAAATGTGCCGGATAGCAATGATGAGGAGGAAGCAGCTAAACAGGAAGTTCAGGAGAAAGACCAGCAGAAAGACCAGCAGGGTACGTTTCTGATCGCTACCGACAGCAATGCCGGGGATTTTCTTGAGGATTATGAGTTTGAAGATGAGGAAATCTCAGAAGATATCCCGGTGCTGACGGATATCAGCGTTACTTGGGAGCTGGATGAGAACCGGGAAGATGAAAGTGGTTCCTATTATTATCTTCCGGTTCTTCCGAGAGAGTATATTGTGGCAGCGGGCGTGGAGCTTCCGGAGATCGAGGTCAGCATGGACGGCGGAATCGCTTTGCTGGCATCAACAGATACTTATAATATTGCGAATGGCAGTATCAGCATCAACAGCAGCACATTGAAACAGTATAATGATGCGACTATCACGGGAAGCAGTACGACCAATGTTATTCAGGTTAGTGGTGTGGAGGCTACAATCACGATTTCGGATCTGGATATCCAGATTCCGATCGATAATAACGCTGAGACAGCAACTAACTGGATACCGGCGATCCGACTGGGAAATGGTGCAAACCTGAATCTGATTCTGGAGGGAGAAAACACGCTCAAGGGCGGTGATATGTGTGCGGCTATTGAGGTGCCGGAAGGCTGCACCCTGACGATCCGCGGAGAGGGAAGCTTAAAAGCAACCGGTGGAGTAGGTGCCGGAATTGGTGCGTCGAGCATGAGAAAGGGTTCCTTGGGGAGGATTGAGATCAACGGAGGCAATATCGAAGCTTATGGCAGCGGGATGGCAGCAGGTATTGGCGGCAGTGTAGAGGGCAGCATCGGTACCATTGTCATCAACGGCGGAACTGTGTATGCCAAGGGCGGACATGGAAGCTACCCCAAGGATATTAATCATGTATACGGTGGAGCCGGAATTGGCGGTGGAGCGTACGGCTGCGTGGATCTGATTGAAATCAATGGTGGCAATGTGACAGCCTATGGAGGATATGTTACGAACGCAGGAAGACGCCCCGGATCCGCAATCGGCACTGGCGGCGGTGGAGCAAAACCGGTAGAAGATGGATACAAGTATGGTGAGATTGTGATCAAGGGCGGAACGGTTTCAGCCATTGCATATCAGAATGAAGTATATGCGATCGGTATCGGAGTGAAACCAGGCCAAGCGCTGCAGGAGGGTACCTTGGTGGGCTCCATTTCCATCAGTAATCAGGCAGTAGTCAACTTAAATGGTGGTGATTATTTCCCGAAAAGTGAAAATTCCGGACTGAAAAACTATACCATTCAGGGCACGATTGCGGATGTACGATTCATCGAAAGCGCTTATCCGGTGACAATCAGCGTGGGAGAGATTACCTGGAATGCAGGAACGATGAAGGTGAGCGATTATCAAGTTACACTTAAGGCATCCAATTATCTGAAGCCATTAACGCCAGGGACACCGGTAACGGTAACGGTGACGGTTGGAGACTATGTTTATCAGATGGAAGCTGACGTTGCTGATGTTGATGATAAGAATGCAACGATCACTTTGAAGGCCGCAACTCCTCTTTATGAGACAAGATTAAAATTTGTTTCCACGGCGATCACGAGCGATCAGATATTACAGGCAACCGATATCACGATCAAGCAGGATGGTGTACAGTTGATCAATAAAAAAGATCAAAGTGCAGCTATGGTCATTCCTTCCATGCAGATTTCGTATGATGAAGTGAACACGGGACATCTGACGGTATATCTGCCGGAAAATGAGGGAAACACAGAGATTTCGGTGACGGTACCGGGCTTAAATGACGGCAATCCGATCACAGTATCAGGTAAGACAATTTCGACAACAAAACCAAATGAAATCGAGATGTTTCATGATGATACCGTTTGTAGTCATGAGTACTATAATGCAGATGGATTTTGTGAAGCATGTGGTGCATATCAGAAGGCAATACAGTCGGGGGAATATTATGAGATTTATAATGCCGGTCAGCTTTTCTGGTTTGCAAAGCAGGTTAATGATAGTAAAATCCCTAATAACAGCAATCTGAAGCTGATGAAGGATATTGAGATCCCGGACGGACATGACTGGACAAGCATTAGAGACAAATCTAATACTTGGTCTTTCGAGGGGACTATTGAGGGAAATTACCATGTAATTTCCGGACTGCGACCTGCTAATGACGGTACAAGTATGTACGGACTGGTGGCAAAGATTAAACATGGGAGTGTACAAAATATAGGGCTGGTGTTGGAAGGTAATTGGACTTGCGGATTGTGTCGTACCGCTATGTATGATGATGTCAAAATTCAGAATTGTTTTGTAGTAGGAACAAATTTTTCATATAGTTGTTCACAAGGAACGGTGACTAATTGCTTGGCTGTATCAGGAAAACTGGAAGGAACTAAGTACTCGAATGATCATAGGGCTACTTTTACGAACTGTTATGAGACAAAAAAGAGTGATTATAGTTCTCCGGGTATTACTACTATAAGCGAAGAAAAACTGAAATCCGGAGAAATTGCCTATAAATTAAACGGTGAAAAATCAGATGGTACGTGGGGACAGGTGATCGGAACGGAGGATTACCCGCATTTCCGCAAGTACAGTAAGACGGTATATTATGATCCAGCTACTCAGACATATTCTAATAATAATAATGCGGCAAGTATCACTTCCGCAGCTGTCACGGATATTAAGACGATTTCTGAAACAAAAGCGACTGCTACACTTAAGGCAACAGGAACTCCCGGAGCGGATGTTAAGTTTTTCTTAACCTCCGGCGAGGATGAGCGGACATTAGAGGATATGTTCTTGAATGGAACGTCACTTAAGGAAAGTTCTTCCGGAAACTATGAGTATACTATTCAGGATTTAGCTCCGGACACAGAATATCATGTCAGACTGATGATTAAAAAGGATGGTACGTTATCTCTTGATGTAACCTATGTAAATTTCCAGACAGAAAAAGTGCGGCAGGAGGCACCTACTGCTGCTGATGTTTCTATCAATTACGAACAGGAGACTTTAGAGAATAAAGCTTCCTGCGATCTGGAGTATGCTGCTTCTAAGGATGCACAGTCATGGACAACTATAAGACAGGGTGGTAAGGTTCGTCTGACAACGCTACTGGATAACATTCGTGAAAGTGGTGGGTCTGTACCAGTCTATATTCGCAAGAAAGCATCCTCGTCCATGTCAGCCAGTGAAGCGGTTTTGGTGGCGGATTTGCAAACACAGGCGATTCCGGGAGAATCGAACAAGCCGAATATTGATTATCGGAAGGAAAAAATCACAATTTCCTCATCTTTACAGTATGTGATTGTAAACGGAACCAATACCTCTCCAAACTGGACATCTGCAAAAATGGGCAGTGGATCAGGAATTTCGATTACAGACATCATTTCTTCCGATCATGAGAGTACGGTTTATTATCGGTATGCTGCAAGCAACAAGGATAAGAAATTTGCCGGAAAACCCGAAAGTATCACGATTCTTAAAAGAACGGCAGCACCGGCTGCAATAACTGAGGGTGAGGTGGATATAACCGGTACGACGATTACCATAAACAGAACGAATCAGGAAAATGACATTGAGTATGGATACCGTGATGTAGATTCAGACGGAGCATTTACATGGATTGACGGTACGAAAATTCAGGGATTATATCCGGCACATGGATATCAGGTAACCAGCAGAATAAAGGCGAAAGAGAATGCATTTGCCTCTGAGAGAACGGAACCGCTTAATGTGTCTACCAAGGATACACTGAGAATTGTAGGAAACGGAACACCAAAGTGGAATGCGAAGGGGACCTATGGGGTTTCACTTGATAAGATTCCGGTTTCCCTGGCTTCTGGTTATGGTGTGTATAATGGTGCAAATCAACCGGTAGCCGGTACCTGGAGCTGGGAACCAGAAAATAGTAGTTCAGCATCTGGTATTTATCCGAATGTAAAAGATAACAAGGCTTATACCGTGAAATTTACACCGACAGATTCAAGTGCTTCATACGATAGGACATTAACAGATTCCGTGGTACCGGAAATTTCTAAGTACCCACTGCAATTATCAGTTGCGGTAGAAGATAAGACCTATGATGGCACGACAAACGCGGACATCTCCAGCGTGACCTTCGAGGGTAGCGTAACCTTGCAGAAGGACAAGGACTACACCGTGACCGCCAGCTTTGACGATGCCAGTGTGGGCAACGGCAAGAACGTCACTGCCACAGTGACCCTGATGGGGCAGGCCGCGAAGAACTACGCCCTGAAGCAGAGCAGTATCACCACGACGGGCAACATCACCAAGGCCGCTGCGCCTGACTTCACCAAGGAGACTGCGCTTACCATTGTAAATGACTGCGAAAAGACCTACACTGTGACGCTCCCCGCCCTGCCCACGCTGGAAACTCCCAAGGAGTACGGCACAGTGACCTACGGCGCACCAACGGTCAACTTGTCCAGCACCTATTACGCCGACGGTGCGAAGGTGGAAGATGGCAAGCTGATCCTGCCGATTCAGAAAAATGACGTGAAAACCACCGGCTCTGTGGGCACAGTGACCGTGGTAATCAAGAGCACGAACTATGAGGACATCACGCTGACCGTCAATGTCAATGCGACCAACAAGCTTGTCCCCACTGTTACGGCACCTACGGCAACCACCCTGACCTACAATGGTACAGAACAGGCGCTGATTATAGCAGGCAAGACCACTGGCGGCACAATGCTCTACCGGCTTGGCAATTCTGAGTGGAGTGAGCAGCTCCCCACAGCGAAAAATGCCGGGGAATACACCGTTTGGTACAAGGTGCAGGGAAATGCAGAGTACGCAGATGTGACAGAACAAAGCTTGCCTGTGACCGTAGCGGAGAAAGCGGTCACCGTTACGGCGCTTGATCAGAGCGCCTACACCGGCAGCACCGCGCCCGACCTGAGCAGCCCGAAAGCAGATAAGGATTACAAGGTGGAAGGTCTGGTTGGTGCAGACGCCCTGAGTGGCACGGTAACATTGACTTACGCGCAGACGCCGGATATGAGCAAAACCGGACAAACCAAAATCAACATTACTGGTACGCTGTCAAATGACAATTATGCGATCACTTATGTTCCTGGAACGTTGACGGTTTCCAACCAGCCTTCCGGCGGCGATTCCTCCTCTGGTGGTCCGGATGGCGGTGGAGGTTCCTCCTCCGGCGGTTCTAACGGTTCCGGCAACAATGATAACACCAACCAGCCGGAGGACAAGCCTCAAGCCCCTGTCACCGGTGAAACCAAACCCATACAGCCGGATAAAAACGGCAATGCGGCAGTGGATAACAGCTCTGTCCAGTCCGCCATCGACAAGGCCAAACAGGATGCGAAAAAGAACGGTACCACAGAGAACGGGATTGCCGTTACCGTTCCCATCACCTCGGTGGCAGGCCAGACCTCTTTTAACGTGACCATCAAGGCGCAGACACTGGATCTGCTGGTCAAAGAAAATGTCCGGCAGTTTACCGTAGCAACAGACCATCTGGCTTCCGTCTATATCGGCATGGATACTCTGAAACAGCTGGATGCCGCCTCCGCTGGAGGGGACATCATCCTCCGGGCAGATAAGGTGGATGCCCTGCGCTCCACCGAGGCCAAAGCCGCTATCGGCACAAGACCGGTCTACGATCTGTCGCTGGTGTACCTCTCCAGCGGCAAAGAAACACCGATTGCCAGCTTAAATGGTCACACGATATCGGTGCGTTTGCCCTACACAGCGGCAAAGGGTGAGCAGACAGGTAATCTCTATGCAGTCTATGTAGACGATGCGGGCAAGGTGGAGTGGATTACCAGATCCAGCTACGATGCCAGCCAGAAGGCGGTGGTCTTTGAAACCAGCCATTTCAGCGTCTATGGCGTGGGCTACAAAACTTTTGTGCCAGCCTTTACCGACATTACCGGCCACTGGGCAGCAGATAACATCCTCTTTGCAGCCAGCCGGGGACTGCTCTTTGGCACAAGTGACACCACCTTTAGCCCGGGCATCGGCATGACCAGAGGAATGTTTGTGACAGCTCTGGGGCGGTTGGCGGGCATCAACCCGGACAGTTACCAGACCGGGAAATTCACCGATGTGAAAGCCGACGCCTACTATGCCCCCTATGTGAACTGGGCGGCGCAGAACGGCATTATGGAAGGCGTTACCGCCACTACCTTTGCGCCGGACACCAACATCAACCGGGAACAGATGGCGGTCATCATGGCAAATTACGCCAAAAAGCTGGGCTACGACCTTCCGAAAACCCTCCGGGCGGTGACTTTTGCGGACAACGCACAGATCAGCAGCTGGGCGAAGGATGCGGTCAAGGCCATGCAGCAGGCGGGCATCCTGGCTGGCAAGGCAAATAACCGCTTTGACACCAAGGGAACCGCCACCCGCGCCGAAGTCGCCACCGTCCTGCGGCGGTTTGTGAAGATCGTCATTGACCCGCAGACCGCAAACGGCTGGCAGCAGAACGACAGCGGCCAGTGGAGCTATTACAGAAACGGGGAACCAGTGAAGGGCTGGCTCTCCGACGACCAGAAGTGGTACTGGCTGGATAAGACGACCGGAATGATGTTTGCCGGCGGCTGGAAGCAGATTAACGGAAAGTGGTACTACTTCTACACAGACGGGACGATGGCGGTGAATACCACCATTGACGGATATACCATCGGCTCGGATGGTGCAAGAAAGTAACCTACAATAAAAAACGATTTGCCCGTATATCAGCGGACAAAGATAAACGCGGTCGGGGATCAAGAAACCCCACCGCGTTTGTTTTTTCTCTTGTTTTTCTCTGGTGTCCAGCATTTTATCAATCGGGGCAAGTGATTGAGCTGCCAAACGAGAAAACAATTTGTTGTCTTTTTTTAGACACTCTCCGTCACCTCACACAATATTATTTTACGATTTGCCATATTATGTGAAATGATTGTAGAGTGTAAATGCTAATATAACAGACATTAGCATCGTCAACATGACATATCTGGTTCGTTCGTCTTCAATCTGCCTAATAATACTTCTTATCGCATCAATCTGACGGCATTCGCCTCAATGTTTTTTCAATTTAGGTTAATATAGTTTAGCCATATACATCAGTGCTTCCTCTTTTCCAATGCCAACCCAATCAATCGATCCGCCTGATCTGCCATGAACAGCGGGA
>ERZ1034946.745-NODE-745-length-13499-cov-5.702841_pt1 | contig 13499 bp, 10 predicted proteins | sample MGYA00520591_ERZ1034946 | MGnify/ENA primary metagenome ERZ1034946 (study PRJEB33766, sample SAMN09781753) | gut metagenome | biome: gut microbiome | host: Homo sapiens | place: Madagascar | study: EMG produced TPA metagenomics assembly of the PRJNA485056 data set...
TGTTATAGGTGTTTCGATATGTGATTTCTCAACAGGTGATTATTTTGTTACAGAATTAAAATCGGAAAATGAGCTTATTGATGAGATAAATAAATTTGTTCCGTCCGAAATAATTGTAAATGAATACTTTGCCATGAGTGGTATTGATTTAACAGCTGTAAATGAAAAACTGAATATTTCAATGTCAACACTTGAAAACTGGTATTTCGATGAGGACAGTTCAATCAAAAAGCTGTTATCTCATTTTAAAATATCAGCACTTGACGGTCTTGGTGTAAAAGATTATCCGACAGGTATCATTGCTGCAGGTGCTCTTCTTACATATCTTTATGAGACACAAAAAAGCGATATGTCACATATTATCACGCTCACTCCTTATACAACAGGAAAATATATGCTTATTGACAGTTCATCGCGTAGAAATCTTGAACTTGTAGAGACACTCCGTGAAAAACAGAAACGAGGCTCATTAATCTGGGTTCTTGATAAGACAAAGACTGCTATGGGTGCAAGAGCACTCCGGTCTATGATTGAGCAGCCTCTTATTAATAAAGATGAAATAATAAACAGACAGAATGTTGTTGAAGAACTTTGCAATAACCAGATTGACAGGGAAGAATTACGTGAATATATGAATCCTATTTACGATCTGGAGCGTCTTATGACAAAGATAAGCTGCAAGTCGGCAAATCCAAGAGATTTGATTGCATTCCGTAATTCACTTGAAATGCTTCCGTATATAAAACAAATTATCGGTAATTTCAAATCGGATTTATTTAAAAAATATCATGAAGATATGGATGATTTAAGGGATATCTATAATCTTATTCTTTCAGCTATTGTTGAAGAACCTCCTATATCAATGCGTGAAGGCGGAATGATTAAAGATGGATTTTCAGCGGAAGCTGATGAATTGCGAAGAGCAAAGACAGAAGGAAAAGAATGGCTTGCACAGCTTGAAGAACGTGAGCGTAACAATACAGGAATCAAGAATCTGAAAGTTAAATATAACAAAGTGTTCGGTTACTATCTTGAAGTAACAAATTCATTCAAATCAATGGTTCCGGACAGCTGGGTTAGAAAACAGACACTTACTAATTCCGAGCGTTATACAACAGACGAGTTAAAACATCTTGAAGATGTTATTCTTGGTGCCGAAGACAAGCTTAATAGTCTTGAATATGATTTATTCAGCCAGGTGAGAGAACACATTGCAACGCAGGTTGTAAGAATCCAGTCAACTGCAAAAGCAATTGCAATGATAGATGTATTTGCCTCACTTTCAGTTGTGGCAATGCAGAATAATTATGTCAAGCCAAAAATCAATGAAAAAGGTGTTATTGACATAAAAGGCGGCAGACATCCTGTTGTTGAAAAAATGATGAATAATGATATGTTTATCGCCAATGATACTTATCTTGATAATGTATCAGACCGAGTTTCAATTATAACAGGTCCTAATATGGCCGGTAAATCAACATATATGAGACAGACTGCACTTATTGTCCTTCTTGCACAGACCGGTTCATTTGTTCCGGCTGACAGTGCCAATATATGTATTGTAGACAGAATATTTACAAGAGTAGGTGCATCTGATGATCTTGCTTCAGGACAGTCAACATTTATGGTTGAGATGACAGAAGTTGCCAATATTCTAAGAAATGCAACACCTAAGAGTCTTCTTATTCTTGATGAAATAGGAAGAGGTACAAGTACATTTGACGGTTTAAGCATAGCATGGGCTGTGGTTGAGCATATCGCAAATACAAAGCTTTTAGGTGCAAAAACACTTTTTGCCACACATTACCATGAACTTACCGAACTTGAAGGAACGCTTGATGGTGTAAATAATTACTGTATAGCTGTAAAAGAAAAAGGCGATGATATAGTATTTTTACGTAAAATCATAAAAGGCGGTGCTGATAAGAGTTACGGAATTCAGGTTGCAAAGCTTGCCGGAGTGCCTGATGTTGTAATTGAGCGTGCAAAAGAGCTTGTTACGGAATTAAGCGATGCTGATATTTCACAGAAAGCAAAAGATATTGCACAATATTCCAAAAAGCTTGATAAGCTGAATAAAGAATACCGGAAAGTAGATGAACTTGAAGTAAAGCAGATGTCACTTTTTGATACGGTAAGTGATAATGACATAGTTGCAGACATTAAAAATCTTGATATAGGACACATGACACCTATTGATGCACTTAACACATTATACAAGCTTCAGGAAAAAATAAATAACCGCTGGTAAACTGCAGAAAGAGAGGGAAAAATGTCAATTCAGGTATTGGATCAGGAAACAATCAATAAAATTGCTGCCGGAGAAGTTATTGAAAGACCATCATCAGTTGTAAAGGAACTTGTTGAAAATGCAATAGATGCCGGTGCAACCGCTGTTACAATAGAAATCAAAGACGGTGGAATATCTTTTATAAGAATAACAGATAACGGAAGCGGAATTTCAAAGGATGATATTCCTATGGCATTTTTACGCCACTCAACAAGCAAAATCAAATCAATTGAAGATTTAATGAATGTCTCATCTCTCGGATTCAGAGGTGAGGCACTTTCAAGTATAGCTGCTGTATCACAGGTCGAGCTTATCACCAAGACAGCAGATGATTTTACAGGCAGCAGATATGTTATTGAAGGTGGTAATGAAATATCACTTGAAGAAGTAGGTGCTCCTGACGGAACTACATTTATTGTGAGAAATCTGTTCTACAATACTCCTGTACGCCGCAAGTTTTTAAAGACTGCCGCAACAGAAGCGGGATATGTCAATGCACTTATAGAACATCTGAGCCTGTCACATCCGGACATATCGTTTCGTTTTATAAATAATAACCAGAATAAACTTCACACATCCGGAAATATGAATCTTAAAGATATAATTTACGGTGTATACGGTCGTGATATTACATCAAACCTTATGGAAATATCCGGTAAGACACAGGATGTTGAAATAACAGGATTTATAGGAAAACCTGTTATCTGCCGTGGAAACCGTGGCTATGAAAATTATTATATCAATGGGCGGTATATTAAAAGTTCAATAATTACAAAAGCAATAGAGGAAGCATATAAAGGCTATATAATGCCACATAACTATCCTTTTACGGCAATCCATTTTAAAATTAATCCGTCGATAATGGATGTTAATGTACATCCGACGAAAATGGAACTTCGTTTTTCAAAAAATGAATTTGTATACAGATTTGTGCTTGAAACTGTAAAGGAATGTCTTGCAAACAGAGAGCTTGCAGCACGCGTAAAGCTTACAGATTCAAAACCTTATCAGGCTCCACGTATTGAGCCTCCAAGAGAGAGTTTTTACAATTCAACAGAATCTTCTGTCAAACAAAAAAATGTAAATGAAAATCAAACCACAGGCTTTATAAAAAACACAACAGATTATACAAAAATGCCGCCGACACGTCTTCCGGAACCGTTTGAAATCAAGCGTTCTGCTGAAATGGTAAAAGAAGATAAAAAGATATATGAAGCGGAAAAAAAGCAGGAAGCCGAACAGCTTTCAATGTTTGATACGCCTCTTATGAGCGAGAAAGCAAAGGCTGACTACAGGATTATAGGCCAGCTTTTTGAGACGTACTGGCTTATTGAATATGAAGATAAGTTTTATATGATGGACCAGCATGCCGCACATGAGAAAATTCTTTACGAGCGTTTTATGAATCACTTAAAAGTAAAGGACATGGATACGCAGATGATAATGCCACCTGTCATTATTGAACTTAACATGCAGCAGGAAGATGCGTACAAACGCAATAAACAGGCATTTTCAAGGCTGGGCTTTGAGATTGAGGAATTTGGTGGAAATGCATATAAAGTCACAGGTCTTCCGGCAGGACTTCCAAATATCAATCTTAAACAGATGCTTATAGATATGATAGATGGTCTGACAGATGATAACAGCACTGACCTTGATATAATAACAGAACGTGTGGCAACGATGTCATGTAAGGCTGCTGTGAAAGGAAATAATAAGCTTTCATTTGAAGAGGCAAAAGAACTTATAGAAGAACTTATGCAGGCTGAAAATCCATACAACTGTCCTCATGGCAGACCTACACTTATAGTTATGTCAAAATATGAAGTTGAAAGGAAGTTTAAACGTATTCTATGAAACCATTGATAATACTAACAGGACCGACAGCTGTCGGAAAAACAGAACTTTCAATAAGACTTGCAAAAGCTGTACACGGCGAAATTATAAGTGCCGACTCCATGCAGGTCTATAAAAAAATGGATATAGGCACAGCAAAAATCAGACCTGAGGAGATGCAGGGCGTAAAACATTATCTTATTGACTGCCTTGAACCGGATGAAGATTTTAATGTTGTATTATTCCAGAAAATGGCAAAGGATGCAATGGAAAAAATATATGATGCAGGACATATTCCGATAATAGCAGGTGGTACCGGATTTTACATTCAGGCACTTTTATACGATATTAATTTTGATAATGTAAATGAAGAATCCGAATACAGAAAGTACCTTAAAGATATTGCTGATAAAGAGGGCAATGAAGTGCTTCATGGCATGCTTGCAAAAGTAGATGAAAAATCAGCGAAAGACATTCATCCCAACAATGTAAAAAGAGTTATAAGGGCTTTGGAATATTTCCACCAGACAGGCAAAAAAATTTCAGAGCATAACGAAGAGCAAAGTCAGAATGTTTCACCATATAATTTTGTCTATTTTGTATTAAACGATGACAGAAAGCTTCTATATGAACGAATCGACAGACGGGTTGATGAGATGTTTGAAGAAGGGCTTGAACAGGAAGTAAAGAGACTTATTGATTCGGGGCTTACAAGAGAAAATATTTCAATGCAGGGTATCGGATATAAGGAAATGTTTGATTATTTTGACGGCATGTATGATATTGATACAGCCAAAGAATTGATAAAACAGGATACAAGACATTTTGCAAAAAGACAACTGACATGGTTCCGCCGTGAAAAAGATGTCACATGGATTAATTATGAAAATTACAATCATTCAAAAGATGATATGCTTGAAGCAATGATTGAAATAATAAAAAACAAACAGGGAGAAATATAATGAACAGCGATATTAAGAAAATGTACTGTGAACAGCTCGGAATATCCGAAAAAGTATATGATTACAGTGAAAATATAATAGCAGGATTAAAGGAACGCTTTGAGAAAATTGATGAGACGGCAGAATATAACCAGATGAAAGTTATTAATGCAATGCAGAAAAACCATGTTGCTGAAATGCATTTAAATGGTACAAGTGGATATGGCTATAATGATGACGGAAGAGATACGCTTGAGCAGGTTTATGCAGATATATTCAAGGCTGAAGCCGCACTTGTAAGGCCACAGATTATCTGTGGCACACATGCACTGAACATTGCACTCTCATCAAATCTGCGTCCTGGCGATGAACTTTTATCACCTGTAGGAAAGCCATATGATACTATGGATGAAATAATAGGCATCAGACCTTCCAAAGGAAGTCTTGCAGAATATGGCGTTTCTTACAGACAGGTAGACCTGCTTGCTGACGGAAGCTTTGATTACGAAAATATTAAAAAGGCAATAAATGAAAAGACAAAACTTGTTACTATCCAGCGTTCAAAAGGATATGCGAGCCGTCCTACACTTTCAGTTGAAAGAATAGGCGAACTTATTTCATTCATAAAAGAAATAAAACCGGATGTTATTTGCATGGTAGATAACTGCTATGGTGAATTTGTTGAGCGTATCGAACCTACCGAAGTTGGTGCAGATATGATTGTCGGTTCTTTAATTAAAAATCCTGGTGGTGGACTTGCACCATGCGGCGGTTATATTGCAGGAACAAAAGAATGTGTTGAGCAGGCTGCATACAGACTTTCTTCACCGGGACTCGGAAAGGAAGTAGGTGCGACAATCGGTGGCGTAAACAAAGAGTTTTATCAGGGACTTTTCCTTGCTCCGACTGTAGTTGCAGGTGCATTAAAAGGTGCTATATTTGCAGCAAATGCTTATGAAAAGCTTGGATTTAAAGTTGTTCCTGACGGAAAAGAAGAACGTTACGATATAATTCAGGCAGTTGAACTGCGTTCAGCAAAAGGACTTATTGCATTCTGCAAAGGTATTCAGGCTGCTGCACCTGTTGACAGTTTTGTTACTCCTGAGCCATGGGCGATGCCTGGATATGATGACGATGTCATTATGGCAGCAGGTGCTTTTGTGCAGGGTTCATCAATTGAACTTAGTGCTGATGGACCTTTAAGAGAGCCATATGCAGCATATTTCCAGGGTGGACTCACATGGTATCATGCGAAACTTGGAATTATAATGAGCATGCAGAAAATGTATGAAGAAGGATTAATCACTGTCGAATAATGGTGATAATTTGACTTTAATATCATAAAAAAGTTTATATACATTATAAAAAAAGTATGATATAATAATTTAGCTTAATTTGTAAATTTATATGCTTTTTAGCGGAAATGGAGTGACATGAGTAGTATTTCTAAGTACAAAAACGGATGGCTTTTACTTTTATTTATTATGATTGGCATTGTTATCGGCGGACTTATATCCGAGGTGACAGCAGGAGTTTCAGGACTTTCATGGCTCTCATACGGCAATACGTTTGGCATCAACAGTAACGGTAATCCACTTGTTCTTGATCTGGGAATATTAGTTATTACATTTGCTTTGCAAATTAAGATTACAGTGGCAAGTATTATTGGCGTGATAGCTGCCATTGTGATTTACAGATTCATCTGATTATCCGCTTGTCCGGAAAGGATGACAAATTGTACGAATCAGGTTATTTTTTAAATTCCCATACCGGAGAGAATGAGCATAGGCCATATGAGAGATGTATGGCACTGGGTGCGTCATCATTAAGTGATGCACAGCTTATTGCAGCGATTTTAAGAACCGGAACGAAAGGGATTGATGCCACAAAACTTGCAGAAGAAATCATAAAGATGTGTGGCAGGTTTGATACTAATGATAATGATTCGCTAATCGGTCTTGCGAATCTGTCAATACCGGAACTTATGAAGATTAAGGGTGTTGGCAGGGTTAAGGCAGTGCAGATACAGTGCATATGTGAACTGGCAAGAAGAATTGCAAAAAAGACAGCATCTGTAAAGCTTGATTTTTCTTCGCCTGAGACAATAGCAGGTTATTACATGCAGGATTTGAGAGGACTTGATAAAGAACACCTTATTCTCGTTCTCCTTGATAACAAATGCTGCCGTATAAGAGACTGTATAATATCTGTTGGCACAGTCAATGCATCACTGGTTAATCCGAGAGAAATATTTATGGAAGCATTAAAATACGGTGCATCATCCATAATACTTCTGCATAATCACCCAAGCGGTGATGAAACTCCGAGCAGAAATGACATACTTGTCACAAAAAGAATTGCCGAAGCAGGAGAAATTATGGGAATACATCTGTTAGACCATATAATAATCGGGGATAATAAGTATACTAGTCTTAAAGAAAAAGAATATATGTAAACGAAAGGAGTCCATAATCATGGCAAACATTTACGGAGTTGATATTGGCACAAGTAATTTTAAAATGTGCTGTAAAGATAAGGAGGATATCTTAAACGAAAAGAATATCATCGCAATTGCAAATAAGAAAGACCTTCTTGCATTTGGTGATGAAGCATATGAAATGTATGAGAAAGCACCTGAAAATATCGAGGTTTCATTTCCGGTTAAATTTGGTGTTATTGCAGACATTGAAAATATGCAGACACTTCTTTTAAGCTTTTTCAACAAGATTAATGGTGATAAGAAAGCACCGGGGAATACAGATTTCTATATTGCAGTTCCTACAGATGTGACAGAAGTAGAAAAAAGAGCTTTCTATGAACTTGTTGCTGATTCAAAAGTTAAAGCAAAAAATATATATATTGTTGACAAACCTGTAGCTGATGCCATTGGAGCCGGACTTGATGTAACAAAATCAAGAGGTATCATGATTGTAAATATCGGTGCTGAGACAACTGAGATTTCAGTTCTTTCACTCGGTGGTATTGTTATCAGCAAATCAGTTAAAATTGGCGGTAATAAGCTCGATGACAGCATTATAAGCAATGTCCGTAAAGTATATAATCTTGTAATCGGAAGCAAGACTGCAGAAGGTTTAAAGAAAGAACTCGGAAGTGCAGTCAAGGCAGAAGAGCATTTTGCACCGGGGTTTGGCCGTAATGTCCTTTCAGGACTTCCTGTCAGCGTTGACATATCATCCGATGTAATTTATCAGGCTATCGTTGACCCGCTTCATTCAATTATGGATTCAATAAAAGTTATTCTTGAGCGTACTCCGCCAGAACTTGCTGCTGATATTATCAAGAACGGCATATATGTATCAGGTGGTACATCAAATATCAATAACCTTGAAAAATTCATCAACCAGGAGACAAATCTTTCAGTTAATATCGTAGAAAATCCATCTGAAAGCGTTGTCAGAGGTCTTATGGGCGTAGTTACAAATCCTGATTTTGCAGGCGTTGCATATACTCCTCAGGATAAGACTTACGATTAATAAGTATCATATGGTGTATTAGAACAGATGTAAGGAATTTGTAAAATGAAAAAAAAGTTTTCAGAAATTTTCACTTCTAAATTCATACTAATTCTGGTGACAGGACTTTGCGTGATATTTATCGCAATCAGTTTTTTTACCAACAAACTTGTCACACCTTTAAAAAATGTTGTCTCTGCTGTAGTAGTTCCTCTGCAAAAGGGAATGAATTATATGGGATTATGGGCAACTGACGGTTACGACAGACTTCAGGAAGTCAACAGGCTTTTAGATGAGAATGAAAAGCTTAATGAGCAGGTTGATAATCTTACAGAAGAAAATAACCGTTTAAAGCAGGATACTTATGAGCTTGACAGGCTGCGTGAATTGTATGAACTTGATGCAAAATATACAGAATATCCAAAAACAGGAGCCCGAATAATCGGAACATCATCCGACAACTGGTTTTCTACATTTACTATAGACAAAGGCAGTGATGATGGTCTTGAGACAGACATGAATGTAATTGCCGGCGGCGGTCTGGTAGGAATCATAACAGAAGTCGGTAAGAATTATTCTGTTGTAAAGAGCATTATAGAAGATGGAAGTTATGTCAGTGGACAGCTTATTGATACAGGGGATGTCTGTACAATCCGCGGAGATATTGAGCTTATGGATCAGGGACTTATCCATATACAATATTTTAAAAACGGAATAACAATCCGTAATGGCGATAAGATAGTTACATCTAACATAAGCGGCAAATATCTTCCTGGTATTCTTATAGGATATACAAAGGATGTGACAACAGATGCCAATAACCTTACGCAGTCAGGATATCTTGTTCCTGCCGTTGATTTTGGTCATCTTCAGGAAGTTCTTGTAATTACTAAGAAAAAAGAAAACGGAAATTAAACTTGTACCGGTAATCATATAAGGAGCATTATGAAAAGAAAAATAGGAGAATTAATTATAATTTTGCTTTTTTATCTTTTTCAGGTAACACTTGGAAGAGTAATCAGCATTGCTGGAATTATGCCAAATCTGCTTATAATTATACCTGTTATTTTTGGATATTTTAATGGCAAAAATGAAGGTATGTTTACAGGATTTTTTGCCGGTGCATTATATGATTTATCGGCTTCATCATTATTTGGTTTTTCTTCGCTTGTATTTATATACATAGGATACCTTGCAGGTATATTTTACAGAAGATATGAAGGCACAGAAATTATATTTCCGCTTATTATAGTTTCAGCAGGAGATTTAATATATGAATTTTTATCATATATAGGTAATTTCCTTCTTCATAACAAGCTGAATATTGTATTTTTCCTGACAAGATTTATAATACCAGAGATGATTTATACAATGCTTGCTTTTGTAATATTGTATAAGCCGCTTGTATGGCTTAATTCACATCTTAATGTCAGAGATAAAAGGAGAGTAAATAAATTTGATGAGAGAAATATTTGACTATTGTTTAAGTTTACTAAAGTCAAGACTTGTTCCGTTAGTGCTTGTATTTGTAGTACTTGCATCGGTACTTGTAAGCAGATTATTTTCACTTCAGATTATAAATGGCGAATCATATGCAACTAATCTTACTGAATCTATAAAGAAAACTACAAGTGTAGCTGCGACAAGAGGCCGTATTTTTGATAAAAATGGTGTGCTTCTTGCGTATAATGAACTTGCATTTGCAGTTAAAATCAGTGACAGCGGCACATACAAAGATAATGACATTAAAAATGCAACAATCAACAATGCAATTAATAAGACACTTAATATAATCGAAGAAAAAGGTGATAAGTATTCTAATGATTTCCAGATTACATATGAAAATGGTTCTTACCAGTACACTGTGAGCGGTAACTCTCTTTTAAGATTTCAAAGGGATACCTATGGTACGCAGACAATTGCTCAGTTATCTGATGAACAAAAGAATTCATCTGCTTCACAGATGATTGATTCACTCTGCTCACGTTATGGAATTAACCAGCAGGAATACACGCCTGAACATGTGCTTGAGATTATCAATTTAAGGCTTTTAATGTCTGCAAATTCATATAACAGATATATCAGTTTTACAATTGCTAATGAAGTTTCCGACCAGACAGTTGCAGCTATTCTTGAAAATTCAGATGAGCTTGCAGGTGTTACGGTTGAACAGCAGTATATCCGTAAATACGTTGACAGTGTATACTGTTCACAGATTCTCGGATATACGGGTACTGTGTCTACAACCGAACTTGCAACATTAAAAGAGCAGAACTCATCATATGAAAACAATGATGTTGTAGGTAAAGCCGGCATTGAACAGTCAATGGAACAGGAACTTTCAGGTGAAAAAGGTTCAAAAACCGTATATGTAGATACCGTAGGACGAATAACTGAAGTGTTAGATGAGACTGACCCGAAGGCTGGCAATGACGTATATCTTACAATTGATATAGAACTTCAGAAAAAGATATACAATGCAATTGAAGATGAACTTGTATCTATAATTTCATCAAACCTTACAAGCGGTACTACAAAGTATACGTATAATGCTTCAACCGGTGATATTAACAATATTTATATTACTATACCTGAGGTGTATTTTGCTCTTATTGATAACAATCTAGTATCAACAAGTAAGATTGCACAGGGAAATACTGAAAATGAACGTGATGTGTATGCAGCATTCCAGTCTAAAAAAGAACAGATATTTGACTTGTTAAGAAGTGAACTTACATCATCACCTACAGCATATGGACAGCTTTCAGAAGAAGAACAGGCATATATCTGGTATATTTACAAAGATTTATTAAAGGCAAATGGCATATTTAATTCCAATAATGTTGATACGAATGATTCTGTATATAAAGATTGGACCAATGGCAATTCAACAAGTCTTGAACAGCTTTTAAGATATTCTATCACAAAAAACTGGATTAATATGTCAGATTTTACATCGGAACAGTATACAAGCCTTGATGAAGCATATAATGAACTTGTCAATTATATATTTGATGTTTTAGAGACTGATGCAGATTTCCATAAAAAATTATACAAGTATATGATTGAGAACGGCAATATATCCGGACGACAGGTATGTATGATGTTATTTGAGCAGGGATTTCTTCAAGGTGATGATGATTATCAGGCATTAAGTTCGGGAAGAATATCTGCATACGATTTTATGAGCAGCTGTATATCATCAAAGAGAATAACACCTGCACAGCTTGCATTACAGCCATGTTCAGGTTCATGCGTAATAACTGACCCTAACAATGGTAATGTTCTTGCACTTGTATCATATCCAAGTTATGACAATAACAGAATGTCCGGAACAATAGATGCAGACTATTACAAGCAGCTTAACAATGACAAATCCAACCCGCTTTATAACTGGGCAACGCAGGCTCAGAATGCTCCGGGTTCAACATATAAAGTATGTACTTCAATCATGGCTCTTGATATGGGAATTATCAATCCTTCAACTTCATTTTACTGTAGTGGTACATTTGATAAAATTACACCTAGTCCAAGATGCTGGGTACGAAGCGGTCATGGAACAGAGACAGTTACAACAGCCATCAGGGACTCATGTAACTTATTCTTCTATAATGTAGGTTACAACCTTGCTTTAAGCAATGGATTATTTGATAACACATATGCAACTTCTGTAATGCAGAAATATGCAGAAGAGCTTGGTCTTGCAACAATGTCTGGTATTGAGATTGCCGAGAAAGCACCTAGTGCATCTAATATTGATGCGGTATATTCAGCAATCGGACAGGGTAATCATGCTTACAGTACACTTAATCTTGCAAGATATGTAACAACAGTTGCTAATTCAGGAACATGCTACAACCTTACACTTATTGATAAGATTACAGATAACAATGGTAATCTTATACGAGATAACAGTGCTGATGTTGCCAATGTCATGAATATAAGCCAGTCAATATGGGATACGGTTCATTACGGAATGAATCTCGTTGTAAATACGTATTCTGCATTGTCAAAAGTAAATCTTAATTTTGCAGCTAAGTCCGGTACAGCCCAGGAAAATAAAAAAGAGCCTGACCATGCCATGATGATAAGTTATGCTCCATATGACAATCCACAGATTGCAATGGCAGTATCAATACCTCATGGTTATTCTGGTTCGCAGGCATCTGAGCTTACTGCCAAAGTCCTTAATCTTTATTTTGGACTTGAATAATATAGTAACGAGGTGATGAGGGTGAGTAATACTGTTATTATTAAAGGTAACAAACATGGTATAACTGTTGTATTAAACGGCGATGACAGCTTCGCCGATTTAAAAAACAGTGTGAGAGAAAAATTCCGACAGTCAGCGGCTTTCTTTGGAAAAGCTGATATGGCACTTGCGTTTGAAGGCAGGTTTTTGTCAGAAGACCAGCAGATACAGCTTATGGAAATTATCCAGGAAGAAACAGAAGTGAATATTTTATGTATTGTAGACCTTGATAAAGACCGTGATGCTTTATTTGAAGCGGCAGTAAAAACACAGACAGAACTGCAGGAAGAAATGCCGGGCACTACAACTGCACACAACAATAATGCCGGCGGTACGTCAGAAGGCCTGTTTTATAAGGGAACACTCCGTTCCGGACAGGTTCTTGAATCTGAGACAAGTGTAATTGTTCTTGGCGATGTAAATCCTGGCGGACGCATAATCTCTGCCGGTAATGTAATTGTGCTTGGAAGCTTACGCGGTAATGTTTTTGCCGGTGCAAACGGAGACGAACATGCATTTGTTGTTGCACTTGAAATGAATCCTATGCAGATAAAGATTGCAGATGTCATAGCAAGAAGTTCAGACAGTGCTCCAAAGAAAAAGAGCAAAAATAAAGGTGTGATGCCTAAAATATCGTTTGTTGAAGACGGAAATATTTATATAGAAGAACTTACATCCGATATTCTTGAAGATATACGAATTTAAAG
>ERZ1034946.746-NODE-746-length-13488-cov-6.788580_pt1 | contig 13488 bp, 9 predicted proteins | sample MGYA00520591_ERZ1034946 | MGnify/ENA primary metagenome ERZ1034946 (study PRJEB33766, sample SAMN09781753) | gut metagenome | biome: gut microbiome | host: Homo sapiens | place: Madagascar | study: EMG produced TPA metagenomics assembly of the PRJNA485056 data set...
ATAACCTTCTTGAGAAGGCTGATACACTTATTATCGGTGGTGGAATGGCTTACACATTCCTCAAGGCTCAGGGATATGAAATCGGAACATCCCTTTGTGATGATACAAAGATTGATTATTGTAAAGAGATGATGGCTAAGGCTGAGAAGATGGGCAAGAAGCTTCTTCTTCCAGTAGATGCTGTTACAATCGGAGAGTTCCCAGATCCAATCGACGCTCCAATCGAGACAGAGACATATGACTATGATAAGCTTCCAGCAGATCGTGAGGGCTGTGATATCGGACCTAAGACACGTGAGCTTTTCGCTAACGAAGTAGCAAACGCAAAGACAGTTGTATGGAATGGACCAATGGGTCTTTTCGAGAATCCTTCACTTGCAGAGGGAACACTTGCAGTAGCTAAGGCTCTTGCAGCTTCAGATGCTACAACAATCATCGGTGGTGGAGATTCAGCAGCTGCTGTTAACCAGATGGGACTTGGCGACAAGATGAGCCATATCTCAACAGGTGGTGGAGCTTCTCTTGAATTCTTAGAGGGCAAGGAGCTTCCAGGTGTAGCTGCAGCTGATGATAAGTAGGCCGAAAGCAACTTAATGCAATCAAGCCATATGCGCAGATTGAATTTAGTGCGAGGCCGTTCTTTGAGATTAGTGAAATCGAGCTATAGGCGAAGACTGAACTTAGCGAAAAGAACTACCTTACACAATTGTGATATAATGAGTGCAAGTGAGTCAACATGCTTGCATGATTGACGAACGACGAATGTTGATCATGAACTGTTTTTGTTCATGATATAAGGAGAATAAAAATGGCAAGAAGAAAAATTGTTGCTGGTAACTGGAAGATGAACATGACTCCAAGCCAGGCAGTTAAATTAGTAGAAGAGTTAAAACCATTAGTAGAGTCAGACTCAGTTGACGTTGTTTACTGTGTACCTGCAATTGACATTGTACCTGTTGTTGAGGCAGTTAAGGGAACAAACGTTGAGGTTGGTGCTGAGAATATGTACTTTGAGGAGAAAGGTGCCTACACAGGAGAAATCTCAGCAGAGATGCTTGTAGATGCTGGTGTTAAGTATGTTGTTCTCGGACATTCTGAGAGACGTGACTACTTCAAAGAGGATGATGCTTTACTTAACAAGAAGGTTAAGAAAGCTTTCGAAGCTGGACTTACTCCAATCCTTTGCTGTGGTGAGACACTTGAGCAGAGAGAAATGGGAATCACTCTTGACTGGATCAGACTTCAGATTAAGTCTGATTTAGCTGGTGTTCCTGCATCAGATGTTGCAAAGATGGTTATCGCTTACGAGCCAATCTGGGCAATTGGAACAGGAAAGACAGCTACTTCTGACCAGGCTGAGGAAGTATGTGGAGCAATCCGTGAGTGCATTAAAGAGGTATATGACGAGGCAACAGCTGAGTCAGTTCGTATCCAGTACGGCGGATCTGTTAATGCAGGAAATGCAGCAGAGCTTTTCGCTAAGCCAGACATTGATGGTGGTTTAGTAGGTGGAGCTTCTCTTAAGGCTGATTTTGGTAAGATTGTAAACTACTAATAATTCCTTGACTTAATTCCATAAAATAATGAAACGTCATCAGGTGTGTAAGCATTTGGTGGCGTTTTTTTGCCTTAGCCTACAAAAAAGCTGACTGCTGTCTGTTTTTATATTGCAAAAAATATGGTATTATGAGCGTAGGCAATGAGACGTGCCGAAAATGATGAATATGAGTGAGATGTGCTTGCACAGGAGTACTCATATTTGTCATTTTCGATAGGGCGAATGCCCGTACATTCCAAGAAACAGAATGTTTCTTGGAATGAGCACGTATAATCACATATTATGTGCAACAATATAAAATACAAAAGAAAGCAGTTTATGAAAAACGTGAATAAAAAGTCTTGGATAAACGCAGTAATCATCTGTGTCATGGCCATTTTTCTTGTATGGTACACTTCATCTGCGTATAGCAATATTGATGATACAATAAGCCATACCGAAACTATTGCCGATGATACGGCAGCCAGTAGAGAGGCAGACAATAAAACAGCAGATGAAAAAACAGCAGATGGCAAAACAACAACCGGCAAAAATGCTGAAGATATTAATGTTGTGAGTGATGTAACTGACCTGACAGAGACCTTTGATACCATCCTCAACTATGCGACAAAAACCACCTGTAAGGGGTGCAGCATAGATGAATCCTTTCTGCTGTGGCTTGACGCCAGATATGGTGACGCAGCAATTATAGATATAGCATATGAACTGAGCCACGGAAACAGTAAACCGGAAGTCTGGTATGATAATACAGGCGAGAGCATAAGAGCATTGTGGCTTAGATATTGCAGAGATTTGGGCTTTTCCACCTATACACTCGAAAATGTAGTGTGGATGAATGAGATGGATGCTGCAGAAACAGATACAGACAGGAATGCCATAACAGGCAATGCAACAGATACAACAACAGACAAAACAGCAAATAAGACAACAGATACAGCAACAGACAAAACAGCAAATGAGTCATCGGACAAAACGATAAAAATCGACTTAGTGGGTGATATTAACTTCGCTGACGACTGGTATACAATGGATGCCGCCACACAAAGGGGTGGTGTGTCAGACTGCATATCTGAAAATGCCCAGTCCGAGCTTGCATCCGCTGATATATCCGTGGTCAACAATGAGTTTGTATATGAGGATGGTGAGACTCCACTGGCAGGAAAGACTTACACCTTTGGAGCAGCAACAGAGAATGTTAAGCTTCTAAAGGTATTCGGTGCAGACCTGGTGACTTTGGCAAATAACCATGTATATGATTACGGAGAAGAAGGTCTTATAAGCACTCTTGATACCTTAGATGGGGCAGAAATCCCATATGTGGGGGCAGGGAGAAACCTTGAGGAAGCCTCTGCCATAAAGTATTTTGTGGTAAAGGGCAGAAAAATAGCTTTTGTTTCCGCTACTGAAATAGAAAAATTTGCAAAGTACACAAAGGAAGCAACGGAGAACAGTCCGGGCGTGATAAAAACCATTGACACCTCACTTTTTTGCGGCGTAATCGCAGAGGCTAAGGCAAATGCAGATTATGTGGTTGCCTGTGTCCACTGGGGCATTGAGGGAAAAAATGATTTTGAAGCAGAGCAGAGAAGAATGGCAGAGGACTATGTTAAGGCTGGTGCAGATGTGGTAATCGGTGGGCACCCTCACAGATTGCAGGGGGTTGAATTTATAGAGGATACACCGGTTGCCTACAGTCTGGGAAATTTCTGGTTTTCCACAGGGACAATCTATACTACAATCGCCCAGATCAGGATAGACGGAAGCGGTGAGCTGTCACTTTACATGATTCCCTGCATACAGCAAAATCTCACCACATCAATTTTGACAGAGGAAGCGGAGATAGACGATTTTTACAAATATGTGGCGGATGTATCCTATGGTGTGGGTATTGATGCAGATGGCAAATTTTATAACTCGTTTAAGGTAATTAAGGATGAATCTGTGAATGAGAAAACAAACTCTGATTATTCTAATGCAGGTAAGTTAAATTATAGCAATGCAGCAGATAAGATTATGACAGAAAGTAATATAACAGATGATAATATAACCGAGGGCATCTTCAAATACAGGTCAGGCACAGCCTACGCCGTCCACAGCGACCTGGTGGATTTGGAGGGCAGACCCATAGATATAGTTGGAAATTTACAGTAGAATTAGTTGAAGAATTAGTTAAGTAAAACTTGCAAAATCACAGAAATTATGTAATATAGTAGAGTAGAAGTGGTTAAAAAATTCACAAAGAAAAGAGGATATTGATATGAGCAAAAGACCAGTAGTATTAATGGTGCTTGATGGTTACGGTTTAAACGACCGCACAGAGGGTAATGCTATTGCTATGGCAAATACTCCTGTTATGGATAAATTAATGGCTGAGTGCCCATTTGTAAAGGGTGCCGCTTCAGGACTTGCAGTAGGACTTCCAGACGGACAGATGGGAAACTCTGAGGTGGGTCACATGAATATTGGTGCCGGACGTATTATTTACCAGGACTTAACACGTATTACAAAGGCAATTGAGGATGGTGAGTTTTTCGAGAACAAGGCTCTCCTTCAGGCTATGGAAAACTGCAAGAAAAATGACTCAGACCTTCATCTCTGGGGACTTTTATCAGATGGTGGAGTACACAGCCACATCACACATCTCTATGGACTGCTTGAGATGGCAAAGAAGCAGGGACTTTCTAAGGTATATGTACACGCCTTCCTTGATGGACGTGACACACCACCTGCATCTGGAAAAGATTATGTAGCACAGTTACAGGCTAAGATGGATGAAATCGGAGTTGGTAAGATTGCTTCCCTTTCAGGCCGTTACTATGCTATGGATAGAGATAACAACTGGGATAGAGTACAGAAGGCATATGATTCTCTCACAAAGGGAGAGGGCGTTAAGGCCACAGATGCTGTTAAGGCTATGGAAGAGTCTTATGCAAATGACGTTACAGACGAGTTCGTACTTCCAACGGTTATCACAGCAGAGGATGGCACACCTCTTTCAGTAGTAAAGGATGGAGATTCAGTAATATTCTTCAACTTCCGTCCGGACCGTGCCCGTGAGATGACAAGAGCCTTCTGTGATGATAAGTTCACAGGCTTTGATAGAGACTTCTTAAAGACAACATTTGTATGCTTCAAGGATTATGACGAGACTATTCCAAACAAGATTATTGCATTCGAGAAGGAAGCTATCGCAAACACACTTGGCGAGTATCTTGCAAAATGCGGCAAGAAGCAGCTTCGTCTTGCTGAGACAGAGAAGTATGCCCATGTAACATTCTTCTTTAATGGTGGAGTTGAGGAACCAAACGTAGATGAGTTCCGTCTTCTTGTAAACTCACCAAAGGATGTAGCAACTTATGACTTAAAGCCAGAGATGAGTGCTCCAGAGGTTGGAATGGACTTAGTTGAGGCGATTAAGTCTGACAAGTATGATGTAATCATCATCAACTTTGCAAACCCTGATATGGTTGGACATACAGGAGTCATCCCAGCAGCAGTAAAGGCTGTTGAGAAGGTTGACGAGCTTGTGGGCAAGGCAGTTGACGCAGTTAAAGAGGTTGACGGAGCATTATTCATCTGTGCTGATCATGGAAATGCAGAGAAGATGATTGATTATGAGACAGGCGAGCCACACACAGCTCATACAACAAACCCTGTTCCATTTATCCTTGTAAATGCTGACCCATCATACAAGCTTCGTGAGGGTGGATGTCTTGCAGATATCGCACCAACACTTCTTGAGCTTATGGGACTTGAGCAGCCAAAGGAAATGACAGGAAAGTCACTTATTATAAAATAAAATCGCATTGGCATAATGCACCTATAAGGCGGGTTTAGCTTTTCAATGATGAAGGGCTACCCGCTTTTTATAAGTTTTGCTTATAAGCATGATTAAATATATAAATATACTTATAAACACATTGACTTATGAAAACGCACTGTTATATAATTTCCTCGTAACATTATAGCTTCCTGTATCAGGGATGTATGTTACGGACAGATAACAGGTGTTATTTCACCATAAAAAGTAAATTTACGCATAAGATGGAGGAAAGTCATGCAGGAATTTAAACCATTCAAAGAAGGAAAAGTAAGAGAGGTATATGATAACGGAGAGAGCTTAATCATCGTAGCTACAGACCGTATATCAGCATTTGATAATATCTTAAAAAATAAAATTACAGACAAGGGTGCAATCCTTACCCAGATGTCAAAATTCTGGTTTGAATTCACAAAGGATGTCGTTTCTAACCATATGCTTTCAGTTGATACAAAGGACATGCCTGAATTTTTCCAGCAGGAGAGATTTGATGGAAACAGTATGATGTGCAAGAAGCTCGAGATGCTTCCAATTGAGTGCATCGTTCGTGGATACATTACAGGAAGTGGCTGGGCAAGCTACAAGGAGAACGGAACAGTTTGTGGAATCAAGCTTCCAGAGGGACTTGTAGAGTCTGATAAGCTGCCTGAGCCAATCTATACACCATCTACCAAGGCTGACCTTGGCGACCATGATGAGAATATCTCTTTTGAGCAGTCAGTAAAGGTACTTGAGAAGATTTATCCTGAAAAGGGCAGAGAGTATGCAGAGAAGATTCGTGACTATACTATTGCACTTTACAAGAAGTGTGCAGAGTATGCTTTAAGCAAGGGAATCATCATTGCAGATACAAAGTTTGAGTTTGGTCTTGATGAGAATGGTGAGGTAGTTCTTGGAGATGAGATGCTCACACCAGACAGCTCACGTTTCTGGCCATTAGAGGGATATAAGCCAGGACAGGGACAGCCTTCATTTGACAAGCAGTATGTCAGAGACTGGCTTAAGGCTAACCCAGACAACGATTTCCTTCTTCCAGAGGAAGTTGTCACAAAGACTGTAGATAAGTACAAAGAGGCATATGAGCTTCTCACAGGTACAAAATTCAGCAGATAATTAAACTGATACAGAACGAAGCTTTGCAGATAAGTAAATGTGCATAGCAGCCGTGGCTGACAGTACATATAAAATATAATTTATATAGGACAAAAAATATGAGCCAGAATGAAATTTACAATAGTTATTATGACAATGACGAACTTCATGAGGAGTGTGGAGTATTCGGCATGTATGATTTTGATGGGGGAGATGTAGCATCAAGCATATACTATGGTTTGTTTGCCCTGCAGCACAGAGGACAGGAGAGCTGCGGTATTGCGGTAAGTGAGACGAATGGACCAAAGGGAAAGGTCACATCCTATAAGGGCATGGGACTGGTAAATGAGGTCTTTACCCCTGATACTCTGGAGCCTATGAAGGGAGATATCGGAGTAGGACATGTGAGATATTCCACAGCAGGTTCTTCGACAAGAGAGAACGCACAGCCACTGGTACTTAACTATGTAAAGGGTACACTTGCCATGGCTCATAATGGTAATCTGATCAATGCTTCAGAGCTGCGCCATGAGCTTGAGTACACAGGAGCTATTTTCCAGACAACCATTGATTCTGAGGTTATTGCTTACCATATAGCGAGAGAGCGTCTTAACTCAAAGACAGCAGAGGAAGCCGTGAGAAGAGCCTGCATGAAGCTCAAGGGAGCCTATGCCCTTGTGGTAGCCAGCCCTAGAAAGCTCATAGCAGCGAGAGACCCATTTGGATTTAAGCCTCTCTGTATCGGAAAGCGCGATAATGCTTATATTGTCACATCAGAGACCTGTGCCCTTGACACAATTGGTGCAGAGTTTGTCAGGGATGTAAAGCCTGGAGAGGTAGTTACCATAAGCCCTGAAAAAGGCATAGAGTCAGATATGACCATGGCTATTGCACCGGAAAAAGAAGCAAGATGTATATTCGAGTACATATATTTTGCAAGACCGGACAGCCATATAGACGGAGTCAGCGTGTACAGCTCACGAATCAAAGCAGGAAAATTCCTGGCTATGGATTCGCCGGTTGATGCAGACATAGTGACCGGAGTTCCTGAGTCAGGTAATGCAGCCGCACTTGGATATTCTCTCCAGTCCGGCATACCATACGGCACAGCATTTGTAAAAAATGGATATGTAGGACGTACATTTATCAAGCCAAAGCAATCCAGCAGAGAGTCCAGTGTACAGATTAAGCTCAATGTCTTAAAGGAAGCTGTTGCTGGCAAACGAGTTATTATGATTGATGACTCAATCGTAAGAGGAACTACCTCAGACAGAATCGTAAAGATGCTAAGAGATGCAGGAGCAGCAGAAGTTCATGTGAGGATTTCTTCACCACCATTTTTGTGGCCATGTTATTTTGGAACAGATATTCCTGCAAGAGAGCAGCTTATCGCCTATAACAGGACAATAGAGGATGTCAGAAAAATAATCGGAGCAGACTCACTGGGCTATCTTGAGCTTGACCGCTTAAAGGAGCTGGCAGAGGGACTTCCAATCTGTACAGGCTGTTTCAATGGCAAGTATCCAATGGAGCCACCAAAGGAAGATATCAGAGGAGAGTATTTTGACAAGGAAATAGACCTTGAGAGAAGGATGCTAAACCGTTAAAATGGTATCAGATATAAAATCATAAGCACATTTAAAAAGGAGAAATTTATGAGCACAGATAGATATTCAAGCCCATTAGGAGAGAGATATGCCAGCAAGGAAATGCAGTATATTTTCTCACAGGATATGAAGTTTTCTACATGGAGAAGACTTTGGATTGCCCTTGCAGAGACAGAGATGGAGCTTGGACTTTCAGAGAATGGCAAGCCTGTTATCTCGCAGGAGCAGATTGACGAGATGAAGGAGCACATCACAGATATAAACTATGATGTTGCAAAAGAGAGAGAAAAATTAGTCCGCCACGATGTAATGAGCCATGTATACGCATACGGACAGCAGTGTCCAAAGGCAGCAGGAATTATTCACCTTGGTGCTACATCATGTTATGTAGGTGATAACACAGACATAATCGTTATGAATGAGGCATTGAAGCTGGTCCACAAAAAGCTTGTAAGTGTAATTGCTGAGCTTGCAAACTTTGCAGACAAGTACAAGAACCAGCCAACACTTGCATTTACACACTTCCAGCCAGCACAGCCTACAACAGTAGGAAAGAGAGCTACACTCTGGGCACAGGAATTTTTGATGGACTTAGAGGATTTGGAGTATGTGCAGAGCACATTAAAGCTTCTTGGTTCTAAGGGTACAACAGGTACACAGGCAAGCTTCCTTGAGCTTTTCGACGGAGACAATGAGACCATCGACAAGATTGACCCAATGATTGCCAAGAAGATGGGTTTTGATGCCTGCTATGCTGTATCAGGACAGACATATTCACGTAAGGTAGACACAAGAGTCTTAAATGTACTTGCAGGAATCGCAGCAAGTGCACACAAGATGTCAAACGACATCAGACTTCTTCAGCACCTGAAGGAGGTTGAGGAGCCATTTGAGAAAAATCAGATTGGTTCGTCAGCTATGGCTTACAAGAGAAATCCAATGAGAAGTGAGAGAATCGCTTCCCTTTCAAGATATGTGATGGTGGATGCCCTTAATCCGGCTATCACTTCAGCTACACAGTGGTTTGAGAGAACTCTTGATGATTCAGCAAACAAGCGTCTTTCTATTCCAGAGGGCTTCCTTGCAATTGATGGAATCCTTGATTTGTGTCTCAATGTAGTAGATGGACTTGTGGTATATCCAAAGGTTATCGAGAAACACTTTATGGCAGAGATTCCATTCATGGCAACAGAGAATATCATGATGGATGCTGTTAAGAATGGTGGCAATCGTCAGGAGATGCATGAGAAGATTCGCCAGCTCTCTATGGAGGCAGGCAGGACAGTTAAGGAAGAGGGAAAGGATAATAACCTTGTAGACTTAATTGCCGCTGACCCTGCATTCGGTCTTACAAAGGAGGAGATTGAGGCTAACCTCAAGCCAGAGCTCTATGTAGGACGCGCTCCACGTCAGGTTGACGTGTTCCTCCGTGATGTGGTTAAGCCGGTACTTGACGCTCACAAGGACGAGCTTGGTGTTAAGGCTGAGATAAACGTGTAAAAAGTTGTTGAAAAGCCCGGACACCTATGTTATAGTTAATATGTTGTCTATTAGAAAAAGTAGGAGGTGTAATCGTGGCCGTTTTAAAAACGATTTTATCAGTATTATTTATCATAATCAGTCTTATAATTACAGTTGTCATCTTGATGCAGGAAGGTAAGTCAGCAGGACTTGGCGCCATCAGCGGAGCAGCAGATACTTACTGGGGCAAGAACAAGGGACGTTCAATGGAAGGAGTTCTTGTAAAGCTTACAAGAGTATGTGTAATCCTTTTCCTTGTGATTGCTGTCGTGCTCAATATGGGAATATGGTAAATTGATGATTAGGGCTGCCGTTTGGCAGTCCTTTCTTTAGCTTAGGGGGTGTTGGATATTGCACTAAGGAAGTTGATTATTTGTGTCGAGTTACGGATATAAAAATAATCAACTGCCTTAGCGCAATATCCCAATATATGTTATGTTAAAAGAAAGCATTGCCAAATAAGGAATATCGATTATAAAAAGGCTGAGAATTATAGTATAAACAAGAGATAAAGGTTATTATAAAATTAGAAAATTATAAATACAGGAGGTGAAATATGAGCGATAACTACGAATACAGAAAAAAGATGATATACGATTTCATGTGCGAGGACATGTACGTCCCGATGAAGATAAAAGAACTGTGCATAGTGCTGGGGGTGACAAAGCAGGACAGACCAGTATTAGAGCGCATACTTCTGGAATTGCAGGAGGAGGGCAAAATTGAGCTTTCCAAGAGAGGCAAGTACTCCAAGGCCGAGTCAAAGAATGTGACAGGTGTCTTTACTGCCCACCAGAGAGGCTTTGGCTTTGTGACAATAGAAGGAGAGAACGAGGATATTTTTATCCCTGGGGACAAGGTCAATGGCGCCATGCACATGGATACGGTGGAGATAGCTGTACTTCCGACCACTTCCGGAAAAAGAAAAGAAGGCGCAGTGCTAAAGGTCATCGAGCGTGGCATGAAGCATGTGGTATGTACCTATGAAGCCAGTGAGAATTTTGGCTTTGCTGTGCCTGACAATACCAGATTTGGCAGCGACATATTTATCCCAAAGGGCAAGTCCATGGGAGCTGTGGCAGGACACAAGGTTGTGGTTGAGGTCACAAGCTATGGCAAGAAGGATAAGAAGCCGGAGGGCAGGGTAGTGGAGATAATAGGACACATAAATGACCCTGGAACGGACATATTATCCATAGTCAAAGCCTATGATATGCCTGTGGAATTTTCGGAAAAGATAATGCATCAGGTGGAAAATGTATCAAAAGAAGTAACAGATGCAGACATGGCTGGCAGAATGGATTTGAGAGACTGGACAATGGTTACAATCGATGGTGAGGATGCCAAGGATTTGGACGACGCAGTATCGCTCTTTATGGATGGGGACAACTATGTACTGGGTGTCCACATAGCGGATGTGTCAAACTATGTGCAGGAGCACAGCGCGCTGGATGTGGAGGCTCTTAAGAGAGGCACGTCTGTATACCTTGTTGACAGAGTAATCCCGATGCTTCCCCATGCACTTTCAAATGGAATCTGTTCCCTGAATGAAGCCCAGAACAGACTGACACTCAGCTGTATTATGACCATTAATCCCAAGGGCGAGGTAATCGACCATAAGATTGCAGAGACTGTCATAAAGACAAACCGCAGGATGACCTATACCAATGTAAAGAAAATCTTAGAGGACAAGGATCCGGAGGTTATGGAGGAGTACAAGGAGCTGGTGCCTATGTTTGAAAAAATGGCAGAGCTTGCCTCAATCCTCAGAAAGCGCAGAATGAAGAGAGGCTCAATAGACTTTGACTTCCCAGAGACCAAGGTAATCTTAAACGACAAGGGAGAGCCAATCGACATAAAGCCATATGACAGAAACGTGGCAACCAAGCTTATAGAGGACTTCATGCTTATAGCAAATGAAACCGTGGCATCACACTTTTTCTGGCAGGAGATACCATTTGTATACAGGACACACGAGAACCCTGATACAGAGAAAATCCACAAGCTTTCGACCTTTATCAATAACTTTGGCTACTCTCTGCACATAGGAGCAGATGAGGTGCATCCAAAGGAGCTGCAGAAGCTTCTGGAAAAAATCGAGGGCACAGACGAGGAAGCCCTTATCAGCAGGCTGACTCTTAGGTCTATGAAGCAGGCGAGATACACAACCGCATGTACAGGGCACTTTGGACTGGCAGCCAGCTATTACTGTCATTTTACATCACCAATAAGAAGATATCCCGACCTGCAGATACACAGGATAATCAAGGAGACCCTGCGGGGGAGGATGAATGCAAAGCGAATCGAGCATTACGAGAGCATACTTGATGAGGTGGCAAAGCAGTCCAGCCAGATGGAGCGCAGGGCTGATGAAGCAGAGCGTGAAACCATAAAGCTAAAGAAGTGTGAGTATATGGCAAAGCATGTAGGCGAGGAATTCGAAGGTGTTATCTCAGGAGTCACAGAGTGGGGATTTTTCGTGGAGCTGCCAAACACAGTCGAGGGACTTGTAAGAGTGACAGAGCTTAAGGATGATTTCTATCAGTTCTATGAGGACACCTACGAACTGGTGGGAGAAGCGACCAATAAGAGATATAAGCTGGGACAGAAGGTAAAGGTAGTTGTGGAATCTACCGATAAGCTTATGAGGACGATTGATTTTGCCTTAGTATAATATGCTGAGAAATGTTAATTGGACAGATAGCAATAGAAGCAGCATTGAGGTGCGTTTGAAGTTGTAATATGCAAATTTGTCGATAAAAACGTGTTGTTAACAGGAAAAAAATGTGCTACAATGAAGAACGCACTGGAAGGATAAAAGCCTTTGGTGTATGAAATAAGGAGGTGCCGTTATGGCTAAGGAGCCTAAAAAGTTAATAGCCAATAACAAGAAGGTATATCACGATTACTTTCTTGATGAAAAATACGAAGCCGGCATCTCGCTTGCCGGAACAGAGGTCAAGTCCCTGAGAATGGGCAAGGGCAGTATTAAGGAAGCATTTATCCGAATCGAAAACGGAGAGGTATATCTCTATGGTATGCACATCACTCCCTATGAAAAGGGTAATATCTTTAATAAAGACCCACTGAGACCAAAGAAGCTCCTGCTCCACAAAAAGGAGATTGAGAAGCTGACAGGCAAGATAAAAGAAAAGGGTTATACAATTGTCCCGGTTGAGGTATACTTTAAGGGAAGCCTTGTGAAGGTAGAGATTGCTCTTGCACGAGGAAAGAAATTGTATGACAAGAGACAGGATATTGCGAAGAAAGACCAGAGGCGCGAAGCTGAGAGGGATTTCAAAATCCGCAATCTTGGATAAATGTAAAGTTAAATATGGGCTAGTAAAGGTTTTGAGGGTTCCAAGACGTCCGGTGGACGTCTGCTCTGGAACGACCGAAGCGGAGCGGAGAAGATGAAGCGTAGCTTCATAATCCCCGCAAATAATTGAATATGGGCTAGTAAAGGTTTCGACGGGGATTATGAAGCTGGAGAAGCGAGTCGTATGGTAATGCGTTAAATGGCCAAACTAAAATTAAACGCTGAAGATAATTTAGCATACGCTGCCTAGTTGCAGCAGTCCACTCTAGAGCACTCACACTTTAGAATCTGGGCTTCGACCATGTGAGAAACGACTTATGCAAAGCTTTGAGCATATGGGCGTAACATGAAGCTACTAAAGCCACTCGGTTGTTTGTTCCTGAGTGGTGGAGGGAATGTTTAAGGATAAACTACACTCGTAGAAGGACAGGGGATTGATTTTCGGACACGGGTTCGACTCCCGTCTAGTCCACTTTGAAAAATCCCTTGAAATTAGCGGATTTACTGAGGTAAAGGCTAATTTCAAGGGATTTTTCTAGGTAAAAAATTAAGCAGGATAAAGCTTTTGTAG
>ERZ1034946.754-NODE-754-length-13322-cov-7.071832_pt1 | contig 13322 bp, 9 predicted proteins | sample MGYA00520591_ERZ1034946 | MGnify/ENA primary metagenome ERZ1034946 (study PRJEB33766, sample SAMN09781753) | gut metagenome | biome: gut microbiome | host: Homo sapiens | place: Madagascar | study: EMG produced TPA metagenomics assembly of the PRJNA485056 data set...
ACCAGCAGGTGATTCATAAAATTTTTCATGGATGTAATCTGTAATGCGATCATGGAGGCTCCTTATAGAACTAAAAAACAGGACATAATGTTAAAAAAATAATGGTTGAATTATAGCATGGAAAAAGTAGTGATTCAAGACAAAATAGAGGATGGGAAAGTAAAATAGTTGTTAATATATTTTACTCCTTATATCTTATGATATCTTCAATAATGACACAGAGTTTTTTCTGATCGTCAATGGGCTGATTGATTATCAAATCATAACATTCTTTTGCATGCTGATTATGAGAATTCATGGTGTGAATATTAAAAAATAATTCATCCATAGGATAATTTAATGCAATACATATTTTTTCCAAACTTTCAATAGTAATATTTTTTTCACCACGTTCTACCTGACCGATGTAAGTGGGATGCATATCGGCTAGTTCAGCCAGATGCTCTTGGGTATATCCAACATCTAATCGTCTGCGGCGTAGGCGTTCGCCTATATTTTCACATATATAACTCATCTTAATACCTCCACCTTGATACTATTAGTATAGTGATAAAGCATAAACAGACTATTGATATTATTGATATGAAAATATATACTATAAGTACAAAAATAAATATTATAAAGACTAAAGATATTGATGAAAGATAAAAGGAGAAATACAATGGCAAAATGCGTGGAATGTGGCGGAAATATAAGTTATGTAACCAAAGATATTTTGAAATGTGAATATTGTGGTAAGTTGTATTCAGAGATAGATGGTAACCTGACATGTGCAAATCAGGCATCAATATATGAAACAGCAGTAATGAAATCACAAAGTACAAATTCGGAAACTCTTGAGGAAGCAATAGAATTATTCTCTATATTGGGAAGCTATAAAAATTCTGGCAGCTTGGAGTATCAATGCAGAAATCAGATTCATCAGAATAAAATCGCACAGGAAGAGAAAAAGCTTGAGGAACGCAGACAGGCTGAATTGGCAGAAAAAGCTTATAAAGTACAAAAAGAAAAAGATGTGCAGATTAGAAAGGCAAAACTGATTGCAATAGCGACAATCATAGGATTTGTTGTAATTGTTGGAACTATTATAGGAGTGTCCAAGCACAGCAAGAATGTAAAATATGAAAATGCTGTAAATCTATATGAACAAGGGCATTACGAAGAAGCCATCGAAGCTTTTGAAAAGATGGGTGATTATAAAGATGCTAAAAGTCAGGTGGAAAGTATTAGAAATCAGATACAGGTTAGGAAAAATACATATGAGCAGGGACTAGCATATTACAATAGTGGTGCATATGCAGAGGCAATTCAGCAATTACAGGAAGTTGCTGATTATGAGGATACGGCAGACTATTTGGAACAGGCATCTTCAATATTATATCAACAGGCGCAGGATGCGGTGAACAATGGAGATTATAAGCTTGCACAGGAGAAGATTACTGCAATTCCGGAAGGATATAGTATCTCTACTCAGGCAAAGGCATTGCTGGTGGAAATAGATCAAAAGGTTGCAGAACAGGAAAGAGTGGAAAATTACGCACAGGCGGTTAGTTACTACGATGATGGACAGTATGATTTGGCACAACAGATTTTTATAGGACTGAATGACTATAGTGATTCACAGAACTATCTTTCAGCTATTGGAAATTATTATTATGAACAGGCTTCTACATTATTTGAGCAGAAAGAATATGTTCAGTGCGGAGACATTCTCTCTAAAATTGATAGTAGCGAAAAATGGAATGAATATACTAAAGCAAAAGAATTGTTTGATAAGGTAGCAAGTATTTATCAGGAAAGTATTGTTGTGGAAGCTAAGAATATATGTAGAAGTGATGGGTATTCGGCGATGGCTACATATATCGATGGATTTCAATCAAGTTTATTATCATCAGAGAGGGCCAATGAATTGAAGGATGAGTGTACCATAGAGTCGATTTCATTGGCGGATATGTCACCATATTATATAGGACAGGAGGGACATATTGTGGATGAAAGAGGAGAAGAAGATACATTAGGAAATATATATTCATACTGTTTGGAAAGCGCATCATGGGAAAATCAGCATGATACGAGTTGGATGTATGATATTGGTGGAACATATAAGTATTTAACTGCAACAATTGCTGTTGAAAAGAGTGCTGGCTCTGAATACCATGGGGCGATAAGAATCTATGGTGATGGTAAATTATTATATAGTAATGAAAAGATTGAACGTGATACTAAACCATATAACATTCAAATAGATATTTCAGAAGTTACGGATTTGAAAATAGATATTGATGGTGCTGGAGGCGCGGATGCTTGGTATGGATATACCATGTTAGCGGATCCCGTTTTGTCGGAATAAAGGATAAAGATTTTAAACTTATGAAAAAGGAGAGAATTTAGTATGGCACAAATAGCAGATGTAATAAAGTACGAAGGAGATAACACCACATTTATTTGGAAAAGTCCTTTAGAGGATTTTAACAGTATGACACAACTGATCGTTCATGAATCACAGGAAGCTATTTTCTTCATGAATGGACAGGCATTGGATCTGTTTGGTCCGGGCAGATATACATTGGAAACACAGAATGTTCCTAAACTTGGAAAATTTCTGAATCGTGTAACGGGAGATCAGACACCGTTTCACTGTGAGGTATATTTCATCAACAAAACGGAGCAAATGGCAATCAAGTGGGGAACTGATTCCAAGGTAGGCTATATGGATCCACAATATGGATTCCAGCTTTCCATAGGTGCTTGTGGCGAAATGGCATTGCAGGCATCTGATTCCAGAAAATTATTATTAAAACTGGTAGGAACAGAGAATTATCTGAGTCAGGCGCGATTGGTAGATTATTTCAGAGCTTTTTTAATGACAAGAGTAAAGTCATACATAGCGCAGACCATGCGAACTCAAAAAATTAATATTTTTGAAGTAGATGAACATTTGTCAGAATTTTCAGAGGCTCTCAGAATCTTATTGATTCCTGATTTTGAAGAATATGGTGTCTCATTAAAGAAATTTTTTGTGACATCCGTGCTCAAGCCAGATGGAGAACCTCAATATGAGAAATTTAAAGAGTTACATTTCAGAGCATATGCAGATATCAGAGATGCACAAATACAACAAAATGTTGAACTCATTAAAGCACAGACAAAAGCACAGCAGACAATAATAGAATCTCAAGGGATGGCTACAAAACGCGCACAGGAAGGATATACATACCAACAGGAACGCGGATTTGATGTCATGGGTGATATCGCTCGAAATGAAGGTAGTGGTTCAGACCTGAGGAATGCTGCAATGGGAATTGGCATGGGATTTGGAGTTGGTGGAGCATTTGGAAGTGCTGTTAATAATATTGCTAATCAGACAATGGGTGGCCTGATGGAACCCGTTGGCGGAACAATAAACACGCCTACATCATCTGTGCAAAATGAGCCGGATATTCCGGGAATGATTCACTTAAAAGCTGATCAGGCAGAACAATCATCGCCTGTAAATCTTGAAAAAGAACCAAATATAGATAATGCAACAGCCGAGACAGATGATTTGTCAAAATTTAAGAAAAGACTGGAAAAGCTTAATTTGATGAAAGAAGCAGGATTGCTTACAGATGAGGAATTTACTGCTCAGAAAAACAGATTGTTGAGTGAACTGTAAAAGGAGATTATTACTATGAAATCAAAGTTTAAGATGTATGTTATTGTATGGGCTGCCGTGGTTGTACTTTTCAACGTAATTGTTTTTATTACACCAAATGAGGTCGCAGGAATGAGTAAATTTGGCGGAGCCTTTTGGGTTGGATATGCATTTATCATGGTACTTTTTCTTGCGCAACTTGGAATTGGATGGTATGCGATTAAGGATGATCTGGCAAAGACGTTTTATAATATTTCACTGCTGCAGATTAGCTACAGCACTATGATTGTAATGCTGGTTGTGGGAGTTCTTTGTATGGCAATTCCCCAGTTCCCAGTTTGGCTTGGAATTATAATATGCCTGTTGGTGGTAGTCTTTGGGGGAATCAGTGCAGCCTTGGCTCAGACGGCATCTTCTGTAGTTAGTGATATTGATGTGAAAGTGAAAAACAAGACATTTTTTATTCGTTCTCTTACTGTGGACATTGAATCATTATTAGCACGAAGTGAACAGCCCGAGATTAGAGACGAGGTAAATAAAGTATATGAAGCAGTCCGTTACTCGGATCCGATGTCAAATGAGGCTCTGGCGGGTGTAGAGGCACAGATTACATTAAAAGTAAGTGAACTTGTGGATGCAATTGAAAAATCAGATATTGAACTTGTGAAAAAGACGGTTCGAGAGATAGTTATTTTATTAAATGACAGAAATAAAAAATGTAAGCTTTTGAAGTAGTTTACAAGTAAAAAGAATCGTAGGAGAGGGATAAAGGCATATGATAGTATACAAATGCAAAATGTGCGGAGGCAATCTGAATATTCAGGAAGGAGAAAAAACAGCGGTTTGTGAATATTGCGGAACGCAGCAGACCGTGCCGTCCACAGATGACGAGAAAAAGGCAAATCTGTTCAACCGGGCTAATCATTTTCGGCGGAATAGTGAATTTGATAAAGCAAAGGAAATTTATGAACACATTTTGGATGAAGACAGCAATGATGCAGAAGTATACTGGTCTATTGTGCTTTGCAAATATGGAATAGAGTATGTAGAAGACCCAGTGACAGGAGAGAGAAAACCTACGATCAATAGGGTGCAGCCGCTGTCCATTCTTCAGGATGCGGATTATAAGATGACCTTAGAGCATGCCGATTTTATACAGAAATCTCTTTATGAAAAGGAAGCAGTAGAGATTGATGAGATTCAAAAAGAGATATTAAACATTGCCAACAATGAATCCCCTTATGATATTTTTATTAGTTACAAGGAAAAAGCAACAGATGGTGGACGTACGCAATCCTCTGTATTGGCACAGAATATTTATCAGATGCTGACAAAATCGGGATATCGTGTATTCTTTTCCAGAATATCTTTAGAAGATAAATTGGGACAGAAATATGAGCCTTACATTTATTCTGCATTGAATTCAGCAAAATTGATGCTGGTGGTTGGAACAGAAAAGGAGGAATTTAATACACCCTGGGTAAAGAATGAGTGGGTGCGCTTTCTAAATATGATGCAGGAGAATACACAAAAAGTATTAATTCCCTGTTTTCGGAATATTGATCCGTATGATTTGCCGGATGAATTTCAGATGTTGCAGAGTCAGGATATGGCTAAGGTAGGGGCGGATCAGGACTTGTTGCATGGCATTGAAAAAATTATGAAAGCACAAGGAGAAAATAAAAATGCAGAACAAAAGGTAACCACAGTTGCAAATAGTCAGTCCCTACAGAGATTGTTACAAAATGCAGAAACGTATATTCGACTGGGAAATTATGAGGATGCACAAAAAGTGTATCAGAAGATAACAGAACTGTATCCGGAAGACTATAGAGGATGGTGGGGACGAATTATTTCTGATACCAGAGAATTCACTATAGATGACCATAGTCATTTATATGAATGGAATCGTTGGATGATATATGTAAAAAAACTGGCAGCTGCTATGGAATATAACCAAATGGTAAGTCAATATGGCAGTTTTATCAGAAAAATATCCAAAGTGCAGGCAAAGGATGAAATTGATAAGATTATACAATTTGAAGAGTACTATAAAAATATAATAAGAGATGTAAAAAATGATCAACAAAGAAGCGATAATGAATTGACGACAACTAAAAGACAATATGAGAGAGAAATAGATCGTTTGCAAAATGAAATATCAAAAGAAGAAGATTCGATGCACTATCATACTGGAAAGGCAGACGATATACGGACATATCGAATTGGCATAGGAATGCTATTGATTATTTCTATTTTATCAGTGTTGATTGGTTCAGGCACCACTGGGGCATTAACAGAATTTTGTATGTTCCTTTTTGTGATCGGTATCGTACTATTTGGTATAGGAGTTAAATGGATCAAAAAGCAGGGACGTGTAAAACAACATGAGATGTGGAGCCAAAATAGTTATGAAAGAATGTGTGATTTACAACAGAAGGAACAAGAAGAAAAACAGAAATATGATAATAAGATAAAACAGATTATTTTGGCCAAAGATCCCTATATCAAAGAAGAAAAAAGTATTAGCAACTGCATAGATTTATGTAAACAATACGAAAAGTATGGGGTGGAGCAGATTGCAGATATATGGGCAGCAATGGATCTTGAGAATATAGATGAGACTGTACAGTTAAAAAGTGAACAAATGAATTTGCGTAAACAAATATATGATGATGCAAGAAAATATCACGCTGTAAATGCAGAAATGTAGGAGAGGGATAAAATCAAATGATAGTATACAAATGCAAAATGTGTGGAGGAAATCTGAATATTCAGGAAGGAGAAAAAACAGCGGTTTGTGAGTATTGCCGGACACAGCAGACTGTGCCGTCTACAGATGATGAGAAAAGAGCAAATTTGTTTAATAGGGCAAATCATTATCGCCAAAATTGTGAGTTTGATAAGGCACTGGCTATTTATGAGCATATTTTAGATGAAGATAGTAATGATGCAGAAGCATATTGGTCAATTGTTCTTTGCCGATACGGAATAGAGTATGTGGAAGACCCGGCAACCAAAGAAAGAAAACCTACAATCAATCGTATGCAGGCACAGTCGATCCTGCAGGATACTGATTATCAGATGGCATTGGAACATGCAGACTATACACAGAAAAACCTGTATGAGAAAGAAGCAGCAGAAATTGATCGAATTCAGAAAGAGATTCTGAGGATTGCCCAACAGGAAGAACCGTATGATATTTTTATCAGCTATAAGGAAAAGGCTCCTAATGGAGAGAGAACAAAGTCTTCTGTATTGGCACAAGATGTGTATAATCATTTGACGAAGGAAGGATATCGTGTATTTTTTTCCAGAATATCTTTGGAAGACAAATTGGGACAGAAATATGAGCCTTATATTTACTCTGCCTTGAATTCGTCTAAGATAATGCTGGTAATTGGAACAGAAAGAGATGAATTTACGGCACCTTGGGTGAAAAATGAATGGAGCCGTTTTCTTACTATGATGAGAGAAAACTCAGAGAAGCTGCTTATTCCATGTTTTAGAGATATCACAATAGATGAATTACCGGATGAATTTCAGATTTTACAGAGCCAGGATATGGGAAGGATTGGCTTTGAACAGGATTTGTTAAGAGGAATTGAAAAAGTAGTACGGCAGAAGAAAGAAGAGAGTACGATTTCAAGGAAAACTGTGTATGAAAATAATCAGTCCTTGGATAGATTATTGCAAAATGCAGAGACTTATATGAGGCTTGGAAATTATACAGAGGCTATAGAAGTATATAATCAAATCATCAAGCTTTATCCAGAAGATTACAGAGGCTGGTGGGGAATGATGATATCCAACAGTAATAATTTTATGGTACGAGAGTATGATTCTGGTTTTGAAGCAAAGATGAATGAGTGGTTTTCATATTTTCGGCAGTTGGTATCAGCGGAAGAATACGAAAAAGGGAAACAGCAGTATGAAGAGTATAAAAAGAAACTTTCAAAAGTACAAACAAGATACGAGATAGAAGAAGTGAAGAATATTATAACAATGCACGAGAATGTAATAAATTCTTTGAAGAAAAAGAAAGATTCTATTGATCAAGACATGGTCAGAGAAAATGCAGCTCATAATAGAACGCTTAAGGAAATAGATAGCAAAATAAGTGAGAGAGATTATAATATTAGTATTTGTGATGAAAAACTATTAAAAGAAAAAAGAAGTTGTACTATTTCTGGTGTTGCACTTGTAGTTTTTCTTATAATAGGTATTTATTTGTGTTCATTGGGATCTGCTGCAATATGCCTTGGACTATTTGTTTTAACGTTTGACCTGGGAACGGCAATTCCTATGATTACAGTAAAAAGTAGAAATATTAATGATCTAAAAGCCGATAAAGAAAAAAATTATCAAGCAATTAATGAACAGGAGGATGTTAAAAAGACTCAAAAAAGAAAACATGAAGCAGCAATAACGATAAATATGGAATCAAGTAAGGACGTTGAAAATAAAATTCAAGTACAACAGGCGGTAATTGAACAATGTCAAAATTATGTGAGTAGAGAATATGAAATTGAACAGTTATTATTTGCATGTGAGTGCAGAAAGGTTGGAATCGACAAAGAAATCGATAGAGAATTCGCAGATTTACGGAATAAGATACTGGCTGATAATGCTATAGATTGATAATAGTAAGATTTAGAGGATTATAGGTGCATAACATGAGTATATGCTATTACGAATTAGCAGATAACAGATATTTAGGCATGAGTGTTTTTGAGATATCTTCATTTCCCAGTAGTATTTCAGCAAACACAAATTTACAGGAAAACTGTGAAAAAATAGCAAATACATTTCAGCAAATATTGTCTGAAACACATAGAATGGTGAGTCAGAATGTCTGCCTGGAATTGCTTTGGCTGACAGAGAAAACGGAAAATCAAATTTTTCGCTCTAAAATACGCATTTTTGGCGTACTGCGAAAGTTGGGATCGGATAAAGAAAGCATTGCCTATATGCTGGAAAATATCGAGAGAAACTATGTCACAACTTTATCTGCCATGCAGTTCGGAATTCGGACAGAGGAAAGCGTAAATCAAGATTTGACGAATACGTTAGGTCAAGTGGATGACAGTTGTGTGTATTCCGTGGTTAAAAGTGAAAGATGCCTTGGAAATGCCAATTCAATATATCCATATTATTTTTGTGATGTAATTCCCGGGCACAATGTTTCCAATTTTAATGCATTGATTTCCGGAATGAGTCAACAGGAGAATTGTTGTATAAGTTTCCAACTGTTTCCGGTTCAAATGACAACAGAAGAAATTACGATAATCAATGAAGTGGCTGGTGAATTGGGAAGAATTACATCAGGCATGATGATCAATAGAGAACTCTATCGTGATTCGGCAGCAGGAGAACCATTAAAGGCTTATCATTATTATAACGAACGCAGGAATGAACCTTATTTTCTTTATAATATTCTGGTATTTGGGGAAAGGGCCTGTTGTGCAAGTCTGGCAACAAAGGTAATCAGCCATTTGCAGAGTGGAAAAGAGCCGATTGTCAAATGCGATCCAATCTGCATAGACTTGACTGCAGAAAAGATTGATTTAGATAAGCAGTTTCCATATTATGTTTGGAATGTTAACACACGATTAATGTACTATTATCGCAATAAAAAAATCCAGGCTGCAATTCCACTGGCACAAAGGCTTTTCCGGCTTCCATATATGATGACAGCGGAGGAAGCAGCAAGCTTTTACCGGTTGCCTTTATATGAAAAGACAATGACTGCCCTAAAAAGTAATCAGGTACAGCAGTCACAGGAACAATTTGCGAAGGATGTTGTGGATGAACGGAATATTCAGATCGGTAGATTGATTACGAATGATTCATCAAAAATTATGATAGGCTGCCCGGAAAAATCATTTACTAAGCATGCATTGGTAGTGGGAACGCCTGGCTCCGGAAAAACGACATTTTCGGTGAATTTGCTGTTACAGTTTGCAAGAAGAGGAATCCCTTTTTTAGCAATTGAACCTACAAAGACAGAGTATCGTGCAATGATCGATACTTTGCCGAGACTGCAAATTTTTACACCAGGCAATAATGCAGTTTGTCCTTTTGTGATTAATCCATTTATACCGCCGAAGGGAATCCGAATAGAGCAGTATATCCCCAGCCTTGCGAGCGCGTTTAAGGCTGCATTTTCTATGCCTTCACCGCTGGATATGATATTCTTAAAAGCAATCAGAAGCTGTTATATGCAGTATGGATGGAAGGACTATAGTATAGCAGGAGATTCTGATGTTACACCGTTTGGTTTGCATGAATTTATTATTGTGTTCCAAAAGCTGCTTAAAAATACAAATTACAGCAAAGAGGTCAAGGGAAATTTAGAAAGTGCCGGATTATTGAGACTGTCTAATCTGATTGAGCAAAATAGCAATATATATGACAGTATTAATACAGTGCAAATTGAGGATCTTCTAACACAGCCGACGGTACTGGAACTGAATGCAATAGATAATGCGGAACAGAAATCTTTAATTATTGCATTACTTTTGATCAATATCTGTCTATACACTAAGCATAATCATGTTGGTGACGGTGAACTGAAAAATGCGATATTAATAGATGAAGCACATGTCTTACTGGGAGGAGGCAGCTCGGATACAGGAGAAGGAAGTCCTAATTCACAGGCAACGACAGTGAAGGCGTTGCAGGATATGATTGCAGAGATTCGTTCCTATGGCACAAGTATTATTATAGCGGATCAATCTCCTACTAAAGTTAGTAGAGAAGTGGTTGCCAATACGGACATTAAAGTCTCATTCCGTCTGGTACAATCTATTGAAAAAGAGTTAATAGCTGATAGTACGAATATGGGAGAGGAAGAGCAGACACGTTTGTCTAAATTAAAACCGGGAGAAGCATACATATATTATAGTAAATTAGATACTCCACAGCTGGTGATGACGGAGGATATCCGTGAAAAGGAAGGAATTCGTCTAAGTGTCTCAAATGAGGAAGTGGCAGAAAGGGCAACTTATTGGGCAGAACATTTAGACTTGCTGAAGCCGTTTGAGGAATGTAGTCAATGTCAATATTGTAAAGAAGCGTGTGATTTTAAGGTGCGCTCTAATGCAGAATATATTGCTAATATCGCATTGGAAAAATATCGGGCATCTATTAAAGACACTGCGGATATAAAGAAATTGATATATCATTTGACAGAACTTATGAAGGCGGAATGGGGCAAATATGCAGATGCTAATGTGGAACGCCTGAAAATATGTACCAAGATAAAACTGTATCGTAAGTGTGAGACAGAGTTTTCATTCATGTTGTCTAAAAAGGAGAAGCAAATTCTATTGTATCGTGAACCAGTAAATTCAAAAGAAGATAAAGAGGCTTAAGAAAGGAACGGCTCATGTGTGATTTTGATGTTGATTGTGGAGAAGATATGGATGTGGAATGTGATGTAGATACAGATGTGGAAACTGACAGCGACATCGGAGAGGAGATCGACAGTGATTTTGAAGACGATCTTGAGATGGAAATTGATGATGGGCTGGACGACGTATGTGAAGCAGAAATCAATGATGGATTTGAAGATGATCTGGCAGAGGGAGAAACATACTTTGAAAATGATATAGATACAAGCTTCGATATGGACTTAGGTATGGAAGACACAGAAATGGATTGTGTGGATGAAATCGACAATTTAGAATTGCCGGAAGAACTCCAAACAGAAGAATTACCAGAGTGTTTGGAATTGGAATCAGCGGAACAGATAGAAGAATTGGAGCCTGAGTTAACTATAACAGGGGATATATTGGATGAGTTTATAAAAGAAACAGAGGACACAGATACGTTAAATAGCCTTCGGGATGCTGTAGAGAGTGGAAGGTTGCAAGTGGATACGGAGGAACTGTCAGAGGAAATGGATGCGACGGAACCGGAATTAAGTGTGCCGGAGGAAATGTTGGATGAAGTTGTTAGTGAAACAGAAGATGCAGATGTACTGAATGACCTTCGGGATGCTGTAGAGAGTGGAAGACTGCAGGTGGATACAGAGGAACTGTCAGAGGAAACGGATGCGACGGAACCGGAATTAAGTGTGCCGGAGGAAATACTGAATGAAGTTGTTAGTGAAACGGAAGATACAGATGCGTTGAATAGTCTTCGGGATGCTGTAGAAAGTGGAAGACTGCAGGTGGATACGGAGGAACTGTCAGAGAAAATGGATACGACGGAACCGGAATTGAGCGTGCCAGAGGAAGTATTGGATGAAGTCATTAGTGAAACGGAAGATGCAGATGCATTGAATAATCTTCGAGATGCTTTGGAAGCTGGAAATCTTGAGGTAGAAACGCAAGAATTGGAAGAAGATATTTCTGGGGAGGTAGAGGAAGAAGACGTTTCTGAAGAATTAGAAACTGGAGAAGAGGATGTTCTTGCGGAATCAGAAATAGAAGAAAATTTATCTGAAGGATTAGAGATGGAAGAAGATGTTCCCGAAGAATTTGAGGAAGAAGAGGATATTCCTGAAGAACTAGAGGAAGAGGAAAATAAGGAAGAACTAAAAACGGAAGACATTATGCGAGATGTTTTGCAGGAAAATGTTACAGAACAGAAACTACCATCTTCCAGGAGGGTAGAATGGCTCGAAGAAGGAACACCGGGAGAAAGTAACTGCCGTCTTAGAGAAGACTCAGAATTGAAAATTCACGATAAAGCATCTAATTCTGATATTAAATATACCGGCAAAGAATTTTCGGAACATATGAGAGAAAAGTACGGAACAGATATTGTGAATTATAATCACAGAGAACCAGATTTTGCTCCATTTGAACATGAATTTACGAATGAGAGAATAAATGAGTTCATGCAACAGAAATATGGTACTGAATGGGAAAAACTCGAAGGTGCTTCAGAAGGAAATGTTCAATTGGAACATATGGATACCAAACGTAACGGAGGAGGAACTTTTTCCCAGGCAAGTGATGTTATAGCAGAGAGACTGGGAATATCCAGAGAAGATGTGGATGATTATATGAAAGCCAATAGCTTGACTTGGCATGAATGTGGTGACAGACATACCGTCAGAGCAATTCCAAGTGAAATTAATCAGGCTTTCGGGCATACCGGCGGGATTGGACTACAACAGGATATAGAAGCCATGGCGGAAAATATCCATAGAATGAATGGAGATCATATTACTTTGAATAGAGAATTTTTGACTGGAGATACTGAAAATTTGGGAGCAGCTATAAGCGGAACACAGGAGAGAAATAGATCCATTAAAAAAGAGCTTTTTAAATGATAAAGAAAACTTTTGTTTCCTCTTTACGAAGATAATTATCCGTGCTATTATATGTAGTATGTAAAACCACGTGGAATGGTTTTGATGACAATAGAAAGAATAGCAAAATTCTTAGAAGAAATACTATATTTGAGAATAGAAAAGTGGAGACAATATTATGAGTTTCAAAATCGTAGTAGACAGTTGTTGTGAATTGCCGGAAGAGTATCTGCAGGACCCCCGGTTTGAGATCATTCCGCTGGGACTGGAAGTGGGAGACTATAGAATCCAGGATGATGAGAGCTTCAATCAGGCAGAGTTTTTGAAAAAAGTAGCGGAATCTCCTCAATGTCCCAGATCTGCATGCCCTTCCCCGGAGAAGTTCCGGGAGGCTTATTGTACAGAGGCAGAGCATGTATATGC
>ERZ1034946.759-NODE-759-length-13235-cov-6.157436_pt1 | contig 13235 bp, 7 predicted proteins | sample MGYA00520591_ERZ1034946 | MGnify/ENA primary metagenome ERZ1034946 (study PRJEB33766, sample SAMN09781753) | gut metagenome | biome: gut microbiome | host: Homo sapiens | place: Madagascar | study: EMG produced TPA metagenomics assembly of the PRJNA485056 data set...
TATATATATAAGGCTAAAAAAATGTGAAAACCACATTCTTTAAATTATTAGAGAGGTGCATATGGATTCTTCAAGTAATCTTACTTACACAAAAGAAGACGAAATTAAAGATAAGAGAGCTAGTAAAGAAACATTAAAGATTTACTGGGCTTGTCTTAAACCATCTTGGAAAATGTTGATAGCATCCTTGATATTAACAACCCTGGACGCTGTCTTCGAGTTATTGATTCCTTATCTTTCCGGTTTGCTCATCACTCAAGGAGTTAGTGAGTTGAGATTCGGCGCAGGATTGAGTCAACCAAACTTCTATTACATTTGGCTTTACAGCGGATTGATAATAGGATTGTCGTTATTTGCTATATGTGCACAAGCATCTGCTATGAACATAGACGCAAAGATTTCTAGTGACTTTGTAGAAAGACTAAGAAATACTATATTTTGGAAAGCTGAACAATTCTCCTTCTCAAATATAGGCCATTTCCCTGTTTCAAAATTGACTACAATGCTATCTAACGATTGTAACAATATTCGTTTCTTCGTGTTGATGCTAACTAGAGCTGGATTTAAATCACCATTGATGATTCTCATATCCTTTGTGTTTATATTCTCACAGAGCTGGTTGATAGGACTTATAACAATTCCATTGTCGATTCTATCATTCATAATCATCGCAATAATCATCAACAAAACACATCCATTCTTTATCAAAACTCAAACAGCAATCGACAATGTCAACAACAATGTTGAGGAAGATACAGAGGGAATTAGAGAAGTTAAAGCGTTCTGTAGAGAAAAACATATGGATGATAAGTTTGCTAAAGCTAACCAAGATTTAACCGATGTATCATTCACAGCCTTCTCTAGAATGGCAATAGTCTCAGCCATCACTCAATTAGCAATCAATATAACTATTGGATTGATTCAATATTTCGGTGGTTGGGATTGGATGTACACTGCTACAAATACTCCTTTATGGTTGATATTCAATAACGGAAATCCATTCAATGCAGGCGAGCTTTCTATGCTTTCCAACTTTACAGCAGCTATGACAATGGCTTTCTCATTCCTTTCAATGTTGCTTCAATTTTATGGTCGTGCAGAGGCTAGTAAGGAACGTATCGACAGAGTATTAGTCGAGCCTATCGATATCTCTTACTCACCTAAAGCAAAGACTGAGGATTTTGATCCTGATCATCTTGCAAACGGCGATGTCTCATTCAAAAACGCCTGTTTAACATATGTCGATGATTTATCAAAGTTAGCCTTAGATCCCATATCTATCGATATTCCATCAGGAAAAGTTATAGGAATAGTCGGAGGAACGGGTTCTGGAAAATCTAGCTTTGTAAATCTCATCCCACGTCTTTACGATACTTCAAAAGGTGAAGTCATAATTGCAGGTCACAATGTTAAGAATTATTCAGTTCAAGCTTTAAGAAACGATATCGGTGTGGTCTTACAACAGAACTTGTTATTCACTGGAACTATTAGATCCAATATCCTTTGGGGAAAGCCTGATGCGACCGATGAAGAAATATGGAGAGCTTTGGAAATAGCTCAAGCTGCAGACTTCGTAAGAGGATTTAAAGAAGGATTGGATACACCTGTAGTTCAAGGCGGAAAATCCGTATCCGGTGGACAAAAACAGAGATTGTGTATCGCAAGAGCAATAATCAAAAATCCAAAGATTCTAATCTTGGATGATTCGACTTCAGCTTGTGATATGGAAACCGAAAGAAAGATCAAAGAAGGTTTGTTCACTAAGTTAAAAGGTACGACGATATTCATCATCGCTCAACGTATTTCTTCAGTCAGAGATGCAGATGAAATCATAGTCTTAGACAATGGTAAAGAAGTAGGTAGAGGAACACATGAGGAGTTGTTAAATACATGCCAAATCTATCAAGAAATCGATGCCATTCAAAAGAAAGGAGTTGGTGAATAATTATGAAGAAAAGAAAAGATTCATTTATCACTGGTACTGGTCCTACGATCAACAACGTAACTATTCAATACTCTTGTGGTGAAGAAGGGTATGAAGAACAACAAAACAAGTATGGTCAAAGAAAGAAAGGGTATGGAAAACCTCAACACTCTTGGTCATCATTGATGCGTGTCTTCCATTATGTCGGACCTGATAAATGGAAATTCACTTTTGTGATGTTCGTCACCTTATTATCAGTTCTAGTATCTTTATTAGGTGCTTTTATTTCAGCCCCTTTGGTCGATGGCGTTTTAACTCCAGCTTCCTATGCTGCTACAGGATGGACTTCCATAGATCCTGAGACTTATGGTAATTCACTATCATCATTAAGTAAGATTGTCTTCAATATGGTCGATTGGACTAAATCAAATGCACAATTCCAAGCCCTGGGTGTTGCAGGTGGAATATTTGGAATAATGCTCGGGCTTTATATTCTTGCTTTCTTCCTATCCATCTACCAGGCTGTAACCATGACAAAGATAGGAACCGATTCTTTAAAAAGAATGAGAAATGATATGTTCTCCAAGATGCAGGATTTACCTCTTTCCTATTTCGATAGAACACCTCATGGAGACATAATGTCTAGATTCACAAACGATGTAGATAATATTTCCCAGCTATTCATCAATGGAATGCTAGAAATATTCACTTCAATCATCTTTGGGTTAGGAATCTTATTTTTCATTTTCTATCTCAACTGGTTATTGGCTCTAGTCACTATCTTCATAGAATTAGTAGGTGTATTAATCGTAGTAATAAATGTTCATAGATCGGTATCTGCTTTCTCCGAGACACAGATTTCAATGGGTGAATTCAACGGATTTGCTGAGGAGGTTTTGTCTGGATTAAAAGTAGTTAAATGTTTTTCTAAAGAAGAGGATATGAACAAGATATTTAAATCTATAGATTATCGCCACACTCTTCACAATAGACGCTCAGTATTCTTGTCATCTGTTAATATTCCTATCGTCAACAATATAAACAACATGGCCACAGGAATAATAGCTATGTTAGGTGCAATATTGATAGCTGTAGGTTCTAACATTCCTGGAACTGTTATATCAGTAGGAATCCTCATCTCTTACATTGCATTCCTAAGAATGTTCTCACGTCCATTCAATTCAATATCAAATATGATGACTATGCTTCAAGCTTCTTTGGCTGGTGCAGAACGTATCTTCCAAATGATTGACCAGGAACCCGAACCTGCTCATAACAAATCTTTATGGCGTTCATTCAAGGCTGAGGATGGTCAATATTACTGGACCAATGGAAAAGACGTCAAACATGTTCGTGGTGAAGTCGATATGAAGAATGTTTATTTCTCCTACATCAAAGGTCAACAAGTCTTAAAAGACATAACCATGTATGCTAAACCTGGTCAAAAGATTGCTTTAGTCGGTAGCACTGGGGCTGGTAAGACAACCATCACTAATATGTTGACTAGGTTCTACGATATAGATTCTGGAACTATTACTATTGATGGAATCGATATAAAAGAAATCGATAGAGTATCTATGAGAAGAAGCATGACACTCGTCTTGCAAGATACACACTTATTCACTGGAACTATCTATGACAACATCAGATATGGAAGATTAAAAGCATCTGATCAAGAATGCAAAAAAGCAGCTAAAATTGCTTGTGCTGATTCCTTCATAGAAAAGCTTCCTGATGGTTATAACACTGTAATTAGTGGTGCTAACGCATCATTATCCCAAGGTCAAAAACAATTGCTTTCAATTGCAAGATGTGCCGTCGGTAATCCTCCTATTCTAATTCTCGATGAAGCCACATCTTCAATCGATACAAGAACGGAAAGCTTGATTTCCAAAGGTATGGATAACTTGATGCGTGGAAAGACAACATTCGTCATTGCACATCGTCTATCTACTATTCGCTATGCCGATTGTATCATGGTCATGGATCACGGAAAGATTATCGAAAGAGGAACTCATGATCAGCTTATAGCACAAAAAGGATACTACTATAAGCTTTGGACTGGTAAAGCTGAATTGCAATAACAAAAAAACTAGCTATAAAAGGCTAGCTTTTTATTTTGGTCTTTAGGGCTTTAAAAATTCAAGCAAGCAATTTAGAATTGCTAACTGTTAGTTTACTAATCAGTATACACAATTAATATACTAATATCCTTAGATAAGCTCGCTAAGTTACATACAATCGTTATCTACAGTATCTGTTCCGATGATAGAAAAGTATTAGAAATTTTCAAGTCAGCAATTGATAAAAATATGAAAGTACTGATTCCAAATAATCTTCTTAAATCAAGACACCTCATCCTTAGGGAACAAAGAGAATAGAAAGATATTTAGCGATACTTCCACGCCCGTGACCTGCAAGATCCCCAACGTGTGGAGAAACATCTCATAGCTTATCTTTAAGCATACTAGGAAAAAGTAGACCTCTCCTTCGTCTAGAGGAAGATTTTTGTATCTTAGAAACATAATGAACGCAATCGATGTCATCTACAACAAGAGCTCTAAAGTCTATCCGTCATGCAAAAAAGTCTGAGGTCCTAGAGCAGGATAGCCTCAGGTGCACCGGCCTCAAGTGGTTCATGATGAGGCACAAAGAAATATCTAGGAAATATCTTATGTGATACACCTACACCATGGATATGAATCTAAAGCTAAAGCTTTTCGAGGTCCCTTATTCGTCAACATGATACAGCAAAAAATGTTGCAGTACTTAATTCATACTACGTTTTTAATATTAAAAAAGCGAGGATCCAAATCCCCGCATTTTTTAATCGAATAAAGTTAGAAAGTGACTTGAGTATTAGACTCAGGCTCTTTTCCACCCTTCTTTCTTCTTCTGAAAGTCATCTTTCTTACTGCGATATCAGCTAAGTAGATAATGACAGACAATAACAAGATATAGACATTAGTAGACAAATAACTTGCATGTACTTTTTCATCATCAGACATCTTATACTGAATATTATCTACATCATATAAATCTCCACCGGCTTGTTTTGTGAGACTATAGAGTAAATCATTTGAGTTGTCATCGAAGAAATTGAATTCTTTTGAATAATCGAAATTGATAAATGTTTTAGAAGTAACAGATTCCGTTTTTCCACTATCATCAGTTCCTGTATAAGTCAATTCAGCTTTATATTGACCTGTTGTAGGTGTAGAGATGACTGCACTATAAGTTTTACCATCGAAAGTCAAAGTATAGTCAGTAGATGTATTAGTATTAGAATCAGTAATCTTAGCCGTCAATGTAGCATCCCTCTTGCTGACATTAGGAGAAACAGACAAATTGACTGATGAACCATTGGGAGTATAAGACACGCTCAAGATTGAATCTGTATGCTTGTCTGGCAAGCTTTGAGAAATCATATTCTTGAAGAAGGTCTTTCCAGCTAAAGTTCCACGCAATGTATTAGTCCAACTCTTATTCGTTCCACCTATCGATGAACTGAAGGTAGAGACTTTACCAAGTCCGTAATTCCAATAAGCATACAAAGGAACAGCGATAACACTTGCTGAATAAGTACTATCCATCTTTACGTACTGAACAGAAAGAACAGTTGAAGCACCATCTTTACTTCTAGAATAATAATATCCACCGATAGAACCTAACTTATTCACGACACCTTGTAAAGTTTTATCATTCTTCAACAAGTATTGGATCTCAGCGTTTTCATTAATTTCTACTTCATCTATCGTCTCATTAGTGACAAAGCTCTTCATGATGTTGGATAGATTAAGAATTGAGCTGCTATCCAAGTATTGGAAACGTCCATTTCCTAACTTTGCCAATCTCTTCAATAAAGCAACACCATTCTTATAACCGATATCGATGAATGAACAAGAAATGTTCTCATTGCTGATATTGATAACTTTATCTCTCAAAGATTCATCAGTATCAGAAGACTGACCATCGGTCAAAGTAATGATGCTCTTGTATTCAGCAGCAATACCCTTGATTTGACCATAAGCAGCTTCCAAACCTTTGAGCATTTCTGTTCCACCACCAGAAGTAATTTTGTTTTCTATGTTCTTGATGATTTCATTTCTACCATCTTCAGAAGTAATAGAAGTCATAGGCTGAACAATAGTGACGTTAGATTCAAATGTGACAACTGAAAGCTGATCACCCTTATTCAACAATTTAGCAACTTCCTTAGCACCCTCTTTAGCATTGCTTAAACTTGCACCGGACATTGAACCAGAGCTATCGATAAGAAGGACGACAGCTCTAGAATCACTAGGCTGTGATTGAACAGGGAGCATATCGTTATAAGTGCTAAGCGATACATCCTTGGTATCATCCTTATAATCCATCAAATGAGTATTCCCTAAAGTAAGTACACTCTTTCCATACTCTCTAACAGCAATATTTAAGTTAGAGATGAATTTATCGTAGTTTTTAATAGTCTTCAAATCGACATTCGACAATACGATTTCATCGTATTTGATAAGTTCGGTTAATTCAGTAGGAACTTTAGTAAATCTAGTGCTGCTTCCTTTAATTTGAGCATCGACTTTAGTATTGGAACTAAATCCACCCAAAACTTTAAATTGAGTCAACTCATCCGTAGTATTACCGATAAAGAGTAAGTTGAACTTATCACTTACATCTTGAGTAAATAATCTTGAATTGTTCTCTTTAAAAGTATCCAAGAATCCGACATCTTTTGTTGCTGATACAACAACTTTATAGTTATATGTTCCAGCGATAGATGTATCTAGAGTAAAGCTGACGATATTCACACCATTAGATAAATGAGTATCTTTAGATTGGCTCACTTTATCATTCAAATACAAACTAACTGTAGCATTAGTATCATCGGTAGCATTGATCGTCACATCGACTTGCTCATCTCTATTTAAGAAGGTGCTATCGTTATAAGCTAATGAAGTCAAAGAAACTTCATGAGTATAATCGGCATCGATATCTACAGCATCCAAATGAATACCTTTACTCATGATTGTCGACATTGCATCGACAGCAGAGTTATCAGTTTCAACACCATCAGATATCAATGTGATTCTCTTGATGACATTTTCATCAAACTGAGTTACAGTGAAATCCAATGCGCTCTTTATATCTGTAGCAGTATAGTCAAAACCATGATTGCTATAAACATCTTTGATCGAATTGAATTTTTCACCAGGTTTGGATAAAACAACTGCATTTCTTCCAAAGGCTATAACACCGACTTTAGTGCCTGGTACTTTCTCAGCTTCTTCCTTAGTTTTATTGATGGCTTTGTCAATCTTAGTTTGTGATTCCTTAGAACTAGCAGAAGCATCAGCGAGAATATAAACATCAGTGTTGCTATTAGTGACGAGTATCTGTGGATTTGCAAATGCAAAGGATAGAGAGACACACAACAATAAATGAAGAACTAAAGAAATTATGTTCCTCTTGTTGTATCTCTTCTCTTTCTTCATCATGAAGAATCCGACGATAACACCAGCCACCAAAGGGATCATTATAAATAATAACCACGGGTTCCAAAATTTAAAATTGCTCATGTCCGTACAGTATCCAATCCGTCAAGAAGAAGACTACAGCAACAATGACGAAAGGAAGAATATCGTCATAGATTGCATTAGCCTTTTGCTCTTGGCTATTCTTAACAATCGACCTCTGCTTGCCATCAGCTTTCAAAGGATCACTCTCATCACTAGGATATGCAGAGTAGAAGTTGACAACTTTCTCTCTTCCATAGTAATTAGTAACTTTGACTGAATAAGTTCCAGCTTCTTCAAGCTTATATGTTGTCAAATCAGTCTTGCTGATAGGTTCTTCTTTGCCTGATGGAGTAGTAACTACAATAGTCTTAGCACTGTCAGGCAAGGAGAATGTAACTGTATCTCCAGCCTCGTATTTGAAAACATCCAACACCTTAGGATTCGAATAAGAAATGAAGTTTCTCATCAAGATAATGTAATCGGCCAACATAGGAAGATCTGAGTTTTGCAAGTCGAAGTTACATACGATTTGTCTCTGATTGTTATCGTTCTTTCCAGCAAAGACAAAAGGAACATTGTCACAAGAGAGAAGAACTGTGAATTTGTTGTTCAAGGTATAACGTTTATACTGACCGACTTTAATAGAATTTTTCATTGACAAATTTTTTGTCAATTGTTGGAAAATAAGATCACTAGAATTGCTTGTATATTTAGCAAGAGCACCAGGATCGACAGGCTTTACATCTTCCTGAAACACGAATCCACAGCCTTTAACACTGTCGACATTGAATAGCCAAACAGCACCATCGGCAGGAAGCTGCTTGGGCGAATATCCATCGAAAACATAAATATCAAATCCTGTAACCGATGAATACAAAGCATATTCAGAAGATTTCATGACTTTATAGAAAATTCTACAATTGTTTGAATTCAAAGCAGAGAATGCTGCCTCGTAATACAAAGGATTAGAACTTATCAACAATATCTTAGTGATATCACCTTCACTACGATACAAATAATAATCGTTGTCTTCAGGAAGCTTGTCTTCATTTAAGACACTAGCTTTGATAGACTCATAAGTCTTATAGTTTCCAGCCAAATCAGCAATATCGACACTGATATCGCTCAATTTACCTTTTTCTACATTTAGTCTCTTTTGGCCCAATGATTTATTATTGATGAAGAACTCAACTTTAATCTCAGTATCTTCAGCATATGATATGACTTTAGTTTTCAAAGTCATAACTTTCTTCCTTGAATCATATGAATATTCAAGGTCTTTGATAGCGTAATTGTTATCTTTAGAGCTAACATCCAATACTTTGAGATTATCACCAGGATTCTCACCCAAATCGATAGTTTCATCAGTAGCGATGTAACAAAGACTTCCTTTATTCTCTGAGACCATGGATTGAGCTATACTCAAAGCATTATCCAAATTTGAATTGTTATCATCAATCACAGCATTATCGATAAACGAATTAAATATATCGACATCTGAAATGTTTTGACAAACAGCTTTGGTACTAGAATCAGCTAAAATCAATGAAAAGGTACATCCATTGGTGCTATTAGCAACGACATCTTTAATCTTTTCCTTAGCGACATCGAATTTAGTCTTAGTATCGTCATCAGCACTCTTCATCTTCATACTAGCTGAAGAATCCAAGATGAAGACTATGTTATCAGCACCATTCTTAAAAGAGAATATAGGCTGAGCCAAGGAGAAAGCCAAGAATACTATTGCACAGCATTGAAGAATCAATGCTAACAATTTAGAAAAAGTATTGATAGGATTTTTCTTCTTGATAAACTTCTTACTGAGTTCCCAGACGTAGCTGGAAGAAACAGTATCTTCCTTATACTTATTCAGCAAGATATAGATGACGATAAGTACAGGAATAGCGAGGAGCAATAAAAGTCCCCAAGGATATTGAAAGCTCATTTTATCACCCCCTTGCTGATCATCTTATCTAAGAACAATTCTCTCATAGGCATTGAAGTCGGATAGAAGATATAATCAGCTTCACGAGAAGCACAGAAATGAGATAAGTTATCTTTGATATATTCCAAAGCAGCTGTGTAAGCCTTCAAAATATCTCTACTTATGTTTCCTTTATAAAATTTATCTGAATCCTCACAATCGTAGAGAAGACTCTTACCACGAGCAGTAGGATTTATCTCTTCGTTTGCCAATAATTGAATACAAAGAACATCTCTTCTCTTTTGTCTCAAATAGTCGATGGCATCAAAATAATTGTTATCGGTTAAGAAGTCAGAAATGATGATACTTTTTCCATCACCATATCCAACTTGGCTCTTAATGATAGCATCGCTGATGAAGCTATCACCACCGAACTTTATCTTGTTGAGACTCGATACACTTTGAAGGAATCTCTCTTTACCGACTATTTTTTCAAACAATGGTTCGACTCTATGTCCGTTGATAGTATAAATAGAAACTCTATCCATCTCAGAAACAGACAAGTACGCAAGCGTAGTAGCTAAGCGTAATGCAAAATTACTTTTGTTATAGAAAGACATAGATCTAGAAGTATCTATGTAGATTCTAGTATTCATCTGCTTTTCATCCAAATAAAGCTTGATGTATAACTCTTCAAATCTACCATAAATATTCCAATCTATCTTAGTAATATCATCTCCTTCGATATACTTCCTATAATCCGCAAATTCACATGAAGAGCCATATTTCTTGGATTTATGCGATCCACCGAACAAGCCGGCTACATTGTCTTTGACAGCCATCGAGAATAGCTCGACTTGTTGCAAAAATTGCTCATCAATAATTTGTTTCATAGGCTACTTAGCCTTTCTATTCTCTTTGATAAGTAATCCTATTACATCATCGACAGACAAATTATCATTAATTGCGTTGTAATTGACTTTGATTCTGTGTCTCAAGACAGGAAAAGCCAAAGCATCGATATCATCATAAGAAACATTGTAGTTTCCTTCCATCAAAGCCTTGATCTTACCACCAGTGATAAGAGCCTGACAGGCTCTAGGTGAAGCACCGAACTTAACATATTTCCTAGCGACTTCAGAAGTCTCATCAACTTCAGGGTGAGTTTTGTGGACGAGTCTCATAGCATAGTCCAAGACATCTTGAATCACAGGAACTCCGACAGCAAACTTTCTCATTTCCAAGATGGTTTTTCCATCGACGACAGGTGTAGCCTTTTCAGATTGATCAGCTTGTGTCATCGTGACGATGTCACCCAATTCTTGGACTGAAGGATAATCCATAGTCAACTTGAACATAAAACGGTCCATCTGAGCTTCAGGCAAAGGATAAGTACCATCTTGTTCGATAGGGTTCTGAGTAGCCAAGACGAAGAAAGGCTCTGCCATAGGATAGTTGACACCACTGACTGTAACCTTATGCTCCTGCATGACCTCCAACATAGCTGCTTGAGTCTTAGGAGTGGTACGGTTGATTTCATCAGCCAAGACAATTTGAGCAAAGATAGGTCCTTTTTGGAAGGAAGTAGTCAAATTACCATCTGCACCTTTTCTGATAACATTAGTACCAGTGACGTCGTTAGGCATCAAATCAGGAGTAAACTGAATTCTGGAGAACGGCAAGGACAATGTTTGTCCCAATGAACGAACTAATCTTGTTTTTCCAGTTCCAGGAACACCTTCGAGCAAGACGTTACCACCAGCAATAATAGCGGTAATAACATTGTCTATAACATCATCCTGACCTACGATATCTTTGTGAACCTCTTCTTTAATCTTAGCAATAGATTCACTAAATTCTTTAAGCATTTCTTCGTTTTCCATGTTTGAGTTTCCCCTCTTTAATATTAAATATACAATCTAAGTCTAATTACCACCCTGTCCAGCATTATCGCCAGTGCCAGAGTTGTCGCCGGTTCCAGTGCCGGTTCCAGAATTGTTTCCACTTCCGGATCCGGAGTTATCTCCGGAATTATCGCCACCATACAAATACTTGAAGTAATCAGAGACAGAAGAATCTACATCGCTATCGCCAGAGTCTTTAGCATCGTTAGCGGCTTGACCTTGGTAATCTTTGATAACTTCACCATAACTCTTGGATCCTTCATCTCCGGTGTAAACCTTATCGTTTCCTCTATAGTTGGTGTTTCCTTCTCCACCACCAGCTCCATCTCCTTTGCCTTCACCTTTTCCTTCACCTTGCTGTCCGCCACTTCCTTGACCTTGGCCATTGCTTTGAGAACCATTTTGGCCATCGCCTTTGTTTCCTTGATTATTACCTTGTTCACCTTGATTGCCCTGGTTACCTTGGTTACCGTCTTGATCGCCACTGTCGCCATTGCTTCCGCTGTCACCATCGTTGCCTTGGTCACCTTTGTTACCTTGGTTACCGTCTTGATCACCACTGTTATCGCCAGGCTTACCATCACTAGGATCACCACTACCGCCACCGCCATTCTGAGTAGGATCGATAAGTTCTTCCATCTTTTTCTTTACTTCTTCAGCTAAGGCAGTGTTGCTATTTTCGATTTGAACATCAGTAATTAAGTCAGATAAAGCTTGTTCGAAAGCAGTATAAATACCCTGTTTCAAAGTAGTGATTTTTGCACCGTTAGAGCTACCACATGCCTTGGCCTCTGGAGAGTAAGCTTTGAGCTTTGTGCTCAATATATTGAAGATTCCATAGATTTCATCGGTAGATTCAACCTTAGAAGCTTTCAAAGAATCATCGATATGAGCTGCCCAAGTATCCAAATAGCTACCTAACTTTGCTCCATCAGAACGAATATCGCTCAATGAATAAGGCTTCAAATATTCGTTTCCATCTGGATACATAGTGAGATATCCATCTTTATCTTTGTTAGTGGCTGACTTCTTTATATCAGTGTTGTCTTCCAACCAGTGGAATCCATCAGTGATGATTTGGTTATCGGATATTCCAGTGTCACCATTGAACATTCCGATTCCGACCTTAATAAAGAATGTATCGCCGTGTGTTTGAAGTGCAAGACCAATTTCCTCTTTGACGTTTACTCTATTCAAAGCATCATCGACTTGACCTTGAGCATCTCTAACTTTCTCAGTTCTAGAAGCGATATCAGTATCATTTTCCAAATCAGCTTGTAGTTTTTCTAAAATTGCAAACAATTCTTGTTTGAATTCCTCAGAAGCATCCGATTTAGAAATGTAGTCCTCGATGTCTTTGATAATATCTTCAGTAGGACCATTAAAGTCTTTGCCATTATTTCCAGGATTTACAATCGTATTAAATCCTTCTTTAATTTGATTTGTAAATAAAGAAGTAGTGAGTAAGGAAGCACCTAAGACTATTGCAGGTAAAGTCCAAACAGCAAGCTTTACAGTCATCTTCTTAGGATTTTGCTTCTTGACTTCGACTTTAGCATCTTCTCTTTGCTTATCGATCAAGAATGAGCTCTTTCCTTGGAACTCCACCATTGTTGCGCATTTCTCTTTGAGATCGTAAGTGGAGTCGATTCTCTTTGCAACATCGCCTTCCTTAGGATTCTTGACAACGCAGTAAATAACTGCTGTTGCCAACATAGCTAACACTCCACCACAGGCCTCAATTGTGATATAAGGCCAGGTGGTCAATTTAGCCAACATAAAGGACATTACCAGGATTGCAGATACGACCAATCCCAAAGCCAATCCCCACAAAGAACCTTTAATAATGTTCTCTAAAACAAGTTTTCTCTTGTATTGTTTTAACATAAGCTAACTCCTTTCCACATAATGGACAAAAGCTAAATCAATTTTTAAATATTTATATCAACTTTTTTTAATATTTATATCAA
>ERZ1034946.760-NODE-760-length-13231-cov-25.802064_pt1 | contig 13231 bp, 10 predicted proteins | sample MGYA00520591_ERZ1034946 | MGnify/ENA primary metagenome ERZ1034946 (study PRJEB33766, sample SAMN09781753) | gut metagenome | biome: gut microbiome | host: Homo sapiens | place: Madagascar | study: EMG produced TPA metagenomics assembly of the PRJNA485056 data...
AACGATGAATGGCGGCACGGTTATTCTTCTGATCCAGGAAAAATCCGGTCTTCTGGCCGTCTTCCACATCTACCATATAATGAACGCCGTTCTCCACGATCTCCACCTTGGTGTCAAACGGCTTCCCGATAAATCCCTTGTAACGCTCCATGCCTTCCTGTAAGCGCACCTTGGCATCACTTCTCTCGTAGACACCACGGATCGTAATGCCGTCCTCTGCCAGTACTTTCTGCAATGCATCAATGATCACAAGCTTCCATTTATCGATTCCCAGTGCCAGAGATTCCACAACCAGTACATCCGAAAACTTATCAATCACAATACCGGGCAAAAAATCCGCCTCTCCGAAAATCAAACGGCAGCTCGACGTATCGATTGTCTCCTTACGGTAGTTCCACGCATCCCGTACTCTCTGCTCAAAAAATGCCGCATCGATCTCTGTATCTTTCTTGCGTGCAAGCAGGCGGATCGTAATCTTGGAATTTGTATTGATATAACCGTAACCCATGAAATATCCGTCAAAATCATGAATTGCTACAATATCACCGTTCTCGAAATTCCCCATAATGGATGCAATCTCATTGTCATAGACCCACATTCCTCCGGCTTTCAGGGTTCTGCCCTCGCCTTTTTTCAATGTTACTATGGTATTATTCATAAGTATTTCCTTTCCGGTCTCGTAATCCCGTCTACTCCTGATTGCTACAGAAATAACTGTTGCAAATATTTTCCTATTTGAATCACATTTTTGAATATTTTCTTCTATCATATTCGTTTTTCACTTGACAATCAATGCTTTTTTATTTATTATCTTAATGTTGACGCAATTCATCATCGTCGCGTGGCTCAGTTTGGTAGAGCGCTGCGTTCGGGACGCAGAGGTCGCAAGTTCGAATCTTGTCGCGACGACGAAAAATAAGCTTCCACATTTGTGGGAGCTTATTTTTGTTTATCTCAATATTTTGAACTTATGATCTCTGGCGGATCGAACACACCGACCGCAATCTATTCTCCCCGATTCCCATAACCACGAACACCGTCGAAATATTCATCACCTGCTGGAAACTGAACATATTATTCACCGTATACGCCAGCACACAGAACCCACAGGCTCCCACGATTGCAGACGTTTTTCCGGCACGGAAGAAATTACGGATTGCGGAGATCATCATTCCGGCATAAGCCACAAAACCTAACACGCCCACATTCACGAGAATCGTCAGCCACTCGTTATGCGCATTGGTAAGCCTGCTGCCATAGAAACAACCCGTTACCATTTCTTGTAAGTTTTCACTTCCCTCATTAGATAAAAAAGCATACATACAATCAGGTCCCACACCGAAAATTTTATGTAAGAAATCCATCTCCCAAAAGCACCTGACTCCGGCTGTCCAGGTTGCCCCTCTGGCGCTCCCCCACTTCGGACCGAACATCAGCTTGTGATAATACTCGCCGCCTGTCTGTTCCGCCGCTTTGGCCGTCATCTCCGGTGTCAACTTTCCGTCCATCAGGGTATTCACCAAGGTAAACAGCAGTATTGCAGCTATCATCACCGGTATGGCAATGCACAATCCCCGATAAATATAAGATATTATTTTCTCCGGATAACGTTTCTTACGATTCATTCCATGAAGCAGCCACCAGATTCCTGCCGACACGATCGTCATAAATATACTGATTTTCGAAAATGTCAGCAAATCCGTCATACCTTCCAGTACCATTTCCCGGGAAAATATATTTGTGACACGCAGCAAATAAGTAACCAGGCATGTTCCTGAAAACAATGTCATTTCCATCCAGAAGCACTCCATTTTTTCGCCGTCTTTTACAGACATCCCAAACAATACAAACATCACAACCACAAACGTCACAATGCCGCTGCTGCTGCCCTGCGTGGCCAGCGAGGCAAAACCGATTGTCACATACGCTGTCAGCAATAGCTTTTTCCAGGTCATGCTCTCTTCCATCCGCCATAACAGATAGACACCGCCGAATAGCACGGTCACCATATAACCACAATACCAGTTGATATTTCCGATCGTCGAAATAAAAGAGGATATAACAATCTCTTTATCCACAAGGCATCGTCCGAATTTGTTCATATAGCCTAAAAAGAACACCACCCCGGATACCGGCAGGATCAATGCAGCGATCCAGTCCTTCCACTGCCACATTCTTGACACCATGAAATAGACGATCACAGCCCCCAGCTGCGTCCACATTCCCATACGCCAGGAGGCGGTTCCCCACAGTGCCTCTTCTCGGTAGTTGGTAAATGCATACGACAAAATGACCGCAATTCCGTATGCAAAAGCGAATTTATCCGTTGTTCCAAACTCTCTCCATACAATTTCCGGCAGCTGCCGCAGCATATTTTTCTTCAACAGGTCCTTTTTCTGTATCATTGCCACCACAGCAACAAGTAGCCACAGCAAAAAGACCGGAAGCAAAAATTTCCCTGCGTAGGTCATCGTTTTCAGGAAAAAATTTTCTTTTTCCGTTCCGATCTGGGCATATCCTTTATTATAAAGCGGAAGCACTGCCAGGATCACAACCATATAGATACTGATCACAATGTCACATAAAAATCTGTTGAAACTGCAAAGCGTCTCCGCTACCGATTCTGCTTTCTTTTTTCTGTTTGTACTTTTCGCCATCGTTTCAAGCCTCTCCGCGTTTTTCCGTGATACTGCCTTTATACTAACGATTCTGAATCGTTATCTTTATGATAGTCATGCCCTCTTCTTTCGTCAATCATTTCAGTTATCTTCCTGCTCTCAATTTTGTTTTCGTCACTTTGTTTTATATCCTGCCTGCATATCTTTTCGTTCTAGCTTTGGTTTCCATCTGCTTCCTCAGTCCACAATCTCTCCTGTCTTTCATACATTCTGACGAGGCTCCCATAGGTCTCGTAGATTAGCACAAATCCCAGCGGTCCTTTTATGATTCCCCCTACCCCGAACAGTCTGATGCCTGCATACAGGGCAATCAGCACTGCTATGGGAGAGACACCGATTTTCCTGCCGATCAGCTTTGGTTCCATCATTTCCCGCAGAAAAATACAAGCTACATACAGAACCGCACAGACCACAGCTTTTCCCAAAGCTCCCGAAAACAACTGCAAAATCCCCAACGGTACGAGTACCACCCCTGTACCGATAAACGGCAGCGCATCCAGAATTCCTGCCAATATCCCCCACAAAATTCCGTGCTTAATTCCGGCAGCACCAAGTGTCACTGCCGCCACCCCGGCAATCGTCGTCATGATGATTCCCTGTGCTTTCACAAACGTGGCAATGTAGCGCACGATTCCGCAGAGCACCTCAAGCAGAACATGACAGGCTTCCCGATCCAGCAATTGATTCATGATACTGTCATAGTCCTTTGCAAGCAGTACCGCCGCAATCAGAAATGTAACCAGAAATCCCCCCAGTTCTGCAAACCACCGTACATATTGCACGGATTGCGAAAGCATTCCCGGTAAAATATTTTTTTCCAAAGAATCCAATCCCTCCTGCACTCCGGTTGTAAGAGTTTCTTCGAGATATGTCGTATCGATGCCTATGACCTCTCCCATATTTTGACACAGGTTGCGCACAATCTCCAGCCATTCCTGTTCCCGCATATCCAACGTCCTCAGCCACACCGGAAGGCTTCCCAGGATCCATGACCCCAGGATCCAGAGCAACGCTGCCAGAATTACCGTTGCCACTGTCAAAAGCAAGATTGCACTGAACGTTCGCGGAAAATGCAGGCAACGGTTCAGCCGCTTCATCGCAGGACCGAATATCGTAACAAACAACATCGCCAACAGTACCGGTGCCAGCAATGGCGTGAGATATTTCAGAAAAAAATAGACTGCTCCCGTTACCAGAAGCAGTACAATTATTTTTTTGCTGATCAAATTTTTAATCGTGATCTCATGTTTTCCGCTTTTTTTGAAATCTTCCCGTTCCATTTGCACACTTCCTTTGCTGTCAGTGTGCACCGTTAATGCACTTTCTATGCAAGTGCTGAAGATCATCTTTCCGGCAGTTTTCATCGTTATGACCGGCAGCCGGCTCAAGATATTTAAACTGCGCAAATGCCGGATTCTGCGGTGTTACCCGGAATGTCATTTTTTTATGGCTGACAGGATGTTCAAACGCAAGGGCATAGGCGCACAGCGCTACGCCACGGTAATTCCGACCTTCCTTTTCTTCCGTCTGTGCAGATCCGTATTTCGTATCTCCCAGCAAAGGCAATCCTGCATGCGCAAACTGTACACGAATCTGATGAAAACGTCCGGTTTCAATACAAATGTCTGCTAACGAAAGCAGCACAGGCTGCTGCACCGTTTCCAGGATGCAGTAGTGCAGCTTCGCCATTTTGGCATCCGGAAAATTCTTCTCTCTGTCGGTGACGACCTCTGCCACAGTTCCCACTTTCCGCAAGTAATCCACAAGTTCCCCTTCGGAAGTCTCGGGATATCCACAAAGTACCGCGTAATATTGTTTATTCAATGTTCCTTCCGACAGCTGCCTGGTAAGAACTGCTGCCGCATTTTTCTCTTTTGCAAACACCAATACGCCCTCCACAGGCTGATCCAGTCTGTGAATCACTGCCAGATACGGTTCGCCGCTACGGACTCCGGACTGCTTTACGAGGTAGGATTTCAATTCACTGACCACATCCGGCTGCCCGACCCGCGCAGACTGCACCGCCAGGCCTGCCGGTTTGCGGATGACCAGTATGCTGTTATCTTCATATAAGATTTCCGTTTTCATGTTGTTCCTCTATTGCCTTGTGCACCTACTGTATTTGGGCAAACATTTGTCCTATCCTGCACTTTCCGTGTTCTCTGCTTCAGCTATTTTCTGAGTCCCTTGGGATAATGATTCTTCATAATACCGCCCGCAAGCTTCCCCCAGCCTAAACTGATACCGTCCACACAGATCAGATACCAGCCCTTTTCGCCTTCCGCGGAAAAAGTCTGCCCCTTCAGATATGCAGCCGCTTCTTCTACAGAGAGCTTCCACACATGCTTCACATCCTGCGGCTGTAATGCCAGTGCCAGTGCATGCGCCGGTTCGAACCGGTTCTTTTTTAAGGTTCCGAGATGCAATCCGGGACGCATGACTTTCAGCCCTTTTACCGCAGGCATCTCTGCCGGCATCCGGTACAGATTCTCGCCAAAAGCCAGATAGCCGCTTTGTTCATTCTCCGGATTCAATTTCGAGGCACCTTCGTCAGTAAATGTTTCTTTTGCAAAAGTAAAGTATTCTGCCCAGTCCTTTGCCAGATTTTTCGCCGGAATCCCTTTCTCCGGACCGTTTGCACTGACAGGACGGTAGCCTTCCGGCAACTCTCCCTTTTTATGAAGTACCGCCGCGTAATGTCCTTCTCCCTTCAGCTTATGTGGCCATAGGCGCAGCGTTCCTTCGATCCCGGAAGCCGGGGTGGTTACACTGTCAGGCAGTCCGTCACAGCCTTCCGGAATCCCCAGGGCTTTCTGATCGACCGGCACGATCTCGAACTCATCGTGCTTTGCAAGGAAACGACTGATACTTCCTTCATTTTCCGCCGGAGCAAAGGTACAGGTAGAATAGACCAGTCTTCCACCGGGGCGAAGCATCCTTGCCGCACATTCCAGAATTCCGTCCTGTCTGTCCGCGCAAAGCTGTACATTTTCCGGGCTCCATTCTTCGCACGCCACCTCATTTTTGCGAAACATTCCTTCGCCGGAACAGGGCGCATCCACCAGGATCCTGTCAAAATATTCTTCAAAAATATCTGCCAGATGTTCCGGTGTCTCATTCAGCACACAAGTGTTGCGGATGCCCATGCGTTCCACATTCTCCGACAGAATCTTTGCCCGGACCGGATGGATCTCGTTGGTAACAAGCAGTCCCTCTCCCTGCATCGCCGCAGCGATCTGGGTACTTTTTCCTCCGGGAGCCGCACACAGATCCAGGATCCGTTCTCCCGGCTGTGGTGACAGTAGTGTCACAGGTGCCATTGCGCTGGGTTCCTGAATATAATACAGACCCGCTTCATGCCAGGGATGCTTACCCGGCTGATCTTCTTTGGCATAATAATAGCCGTTCTCCGCCCAGGGTACCTGTTCCAGACAGAATGTCTGATGCAATTTTTCCTCTATCGTATCACTAACACTATAAGCATCCTCAATGTCTGCATTTCTGACACTTTTATCAGTATCCTGTCTGTCACGCTTCTCTGTCTTCAATGGATTCAGACGCAGTGCCTGATATTTTTCATGTTCAAAACTTGCCAGAAACTCTTCGTATTCCGATCCCAGAAGTCCCTGCATTCTCTTTAAAAACGGCTGTGGAAGCATAACATTTCTCCATTCCTGTAATCTTTCCCACTAACTGTATCACAGGTAACTATTGTGCGGCAATATTTTCTTGCCAGTGGTCACTTACACATCTATAATATTTTTGTAAGTGTTTGTATGTAAGTATGTCATATTGATTCTGTTGTTTCGACAACGAAGTCCCAGGATTACGATCCGGGGAAACTGTTATTTTAGTTACCTATGTAACTTAGTCGAGAAAAGAGGTTATTTATGTCCAGATTTATTTTGAAAAAAACGCTCAGCTGCGCCGTACTGGCAGCTCTGAGTACCTGTGCTCTCGCCGGTTGCGGCAAGCAGACTCCTGCGGACAATACCGCCTCTGCGGATGCTGACCTGCAGACCCAAACAGTAGATGTCTCTCAGGAAGCCCCCTCTGCGTCCACCGTGGAAGCGGTTCCTGAAACCACACCCACTGCAGATGCCGACGCTGTCTCCGGACAAGGAGAAACTCCCACTCCGGAATTCACCATCTGCCGCTCTGACACTCCCTATGGTGTCCACGGTGCTCTTCACGTGGAAAACGGAAAACTTACCGATCAGAACGGTGAAGTCATACAACTCTACGGTATGTCTACCCACGGAATTGCCTGGTTCCCACAGTATATCAACCCTGATGCTTTCCGCACCCTGCGCGACGACTGGAATACCAACTGTATCCGTCTCGCCATGTATACGGCGGAATATGGCGGCTATTGTGCCGGCGGTGATCAGACGCAGCTAAAACAGCTGATAAAAGACGGCGTATCTTATGCCACCGATCTCGGCATGTATGTCATCGTCGACTGGCATATCTTAAGTGACAACGATCCGAATCAGCATAAGGATGAAGCAATTGCTTTCTTCCGCGAGATGACAGCAGCCTTCGCCGACAACAACAATGTCCTCTACGAGATTTGCAATGAACCCAACGGCGGTACTTCCTGGGAAAGCATCAAATCCTATGCCGAAGAAGTCATTCCCGTGATCCGGGAGCAGAAACCGGATGCCGTAATTCTCGTAGGAACTCCTACCTGGAGCCAGGAGATCGACAAAGCTGCCGCTTCTCCGCTTTCCTATGACAATATCATGTATACGCTGCATTTCTATGCCGGCACGCACAAGGACGACCTGCGTAACCGCTTAGAGACCTGCGAGCAGAACAATCTTCCGGTATTTGTCAGCGAATTCGGCATGTGTGACGCTTCCGGCAATGGTGCCAATGATTTTGATTCTACGCTCGAATGGTTTGATCTGCTGAACAAATATCAGATCAGCTTCTGTTGCTGGAACCTTGCCAACAAAGATGAAAGCAGCAGTGTCTTCAAGGCATCCAGTACCGCAGTTTCCGACTGGACCGATGATGATTTTAATGAATCCGGACGCTGGATTCGCGACTACTTCCGCACAATGACGCAGAAATAGTCGTATCCATCCTACCTTTTTTACATCAGTTCTTCGTCATAAACCGCTCTGCCGCCACCGATGAATTTCGGTCTGGTACGGGCGCATACCACATGGGCGTCTCCGATCTGTCCGGTCCGGAGACGCACCGGTACTGCCACATCTCTCAGATGCATTCCGATCAGAGTATCCCCGATATCCATTCCTGCCGCCGCCTGAATATGTTCTACAGCCACCGGATGTTCAAACGCCTTGTAAGCTGCGGTTGCAAAAGATCCGCCCGCCTTCGGCTGAGGCACCACATTCACCACGAGATAACCGTATTTTGCCGCTGCCTCTTTTTCCAGGATCAACGCACGGTTCAAGTGCTCACAGCACTGCGCTGCCAGGTATACTCCGGCTTCCTGCGTAGCCTGATAGATGCCGCCGAAGACTACCTCCGCCAATTCCGGACTGGAATACGTACCGATCGCAGCTCCGCCCACCTCACTGGTGGAGCAGCCCACCACGAACAATTCTCCCGGCTCCAATTTCGCCTTTTCCAGAATCTCCCGTGCTGCGGAGTATGCTTCCTCCGCAATGATTGTCATGTCCTCTGTCATAATGATACCTCCTCGTGTAGAATCATAGAATGATATTCAGAACTAGCAATATCGCCAGAAACGCAATATTTGCCACAGTAAACCACCCAAAATACCTCTTTTTCTCTTCCGGGATCTCTCCCGCCACCTGCTTATAAGAGATCAGGCTCGCCATGGATGCGATCAGTGTTCCCAGACCTCCCAGATTCGTACCGACGATCAACGCCTGCACATCCTCCGTAAATCCGGACAGCAACAGTGCTGCCGGTACATTACTGATCACCTGACTGGCAATCACAGATGTCATGACTTCCCTGCCTCCGATGATGCCTTGTAAAAAATCCCGGAACGCAGGCATTCTTCCCATATTTCCTATGAAAACGAAAAATCCCACAAAAGTCAATAGCAGTGAATAATCTACCTTTGTGATCGTGCTTCGGTCCAAGATAAGAACCGCTGCTGCCACAATCACCAGTGTCACCGGATACGGTATCACACGTGCTACTGTGAACAGGCACAGCAGAAACAGCAGCAAATACATCGGAAGTAAATAGCCCTTCCTCTCTGCCGTCTCTGACTCCACGTTGTCTCCCAGTGAGACTGTTGTCACACCTTGTACCGAGATCTTGCTGCGTTTTGCTGTTACTGCCGCACAAAGTACCAGTAACAGCAATGACACCAAAGAATACGGCAACATCAACAGGATGAATGCCCCTGCGGACATCTGTGCTTTTCCGTAGAGATACAGATTCTGCGGATTGCCGATCGGCGTCAACATACTTCCCAGATTCGCCGCGATCGTCTGCAATACGATCACCGGCACCGCCAGCTTTTTCATCGCATCTTCTCCGGACATCCGGAGTACGATAAATGTAAACGGCACAAAGGTGATCAGTGACACATCATTCGTAATGACCATGCTGAAAAAGAAACACAACAATACCAGTACTTCCACCAGTTGTACCGTATTGTGTGTATGCCGCAGAAGCATTCCCGCCACCTTACGGAATACTCCCAGTTTCTGCAGCCCGGCCATTACCGCCATCAGGCAAAACAAAATGGAAAGTGTCCGGAAATCAATATATCCGGCATACGCCTTGTCCGGTGTGACCGGTACCGCCGATATCACCGCAAGCACAATTGCAACAGTTAATACGGTTTCTTTTTTTATAAAAGCACACAGTTTTTTCCAAAATTCCATTCTCTTTTGTTCCTTCTTTCACATCTCACACATTTTTCTTACGGGAATATAGTAAAATTAAGAATACTTTTTACGGAGCATCTTATGTCTGTCCTGTCCGCTCTACTCTTCGGTATCTCCGCCAGCCTGGATGCCCTTTTGGTAGGCACCGCACTGGGTCTTCGGAAGGTCCTTCTGCCCATAAAATATAATCTGCTGATCAGCACAGTTACCCTGATCGGCACCGTCTTTTCTATCGGACTCGGCAATCTTTTACTTCCGCTTTTTCCCTCCGGATGCGGTACCCGGATCGGAAGCGCCGTCCTCATCCTGTTCGGGCTTTATTATTTTGGAAAATGGTTGCTTCCCCGGCTACGCTGCCGCATTATTCCGGATAAGCATCCATGCCCCGGCACTGAAAAATTCACTGACCGCAGGAATCTTACCATGTCACAGGCATTTCTCCTGGGCTGCGCGCTTTCCCTGAACAATATCGGCATCGGCTTCTCGGCAAGTATTGCGGGACTTCCGTTTCTTCCGGCATCCTTATCCACGTTTCTGTGTTCCCTCGGCTTTCTGGCCTTCGGAAGCAGGCTCGGACAATCGACCTTTCCGCGGACATTCAGGAATTATGCAGATCCGTTATCCGGATTATTATTAGTCCTGTTGGGGCTGTGCCAATTATATCACTAATGGACGCACTCCGTCACTATTACTATGTGAATAATTAGTGTATCAATTAACCCCCTGCATTACAATACCTACGAATTACTTACCATCTGTACTTTTACAATTCCACACATTTTTGCATTGTTTTGGATAGGAGCTTAGACCTTCCAGCTCCGGTATCATAATATTTACAAAATGGGGCAATCTATCTGTGTGATATGCGCAATAGGATGAGCCTGTGCCGGTCTCCCCCACAGGCTCTGCCAGAAAGGATTCCTTCTCTATGACACAGACGATGCAACCTTATTTATCCACAAAACTTTCCGAAAATATTGCACTTCTCCACACACTGCTGCCATTAAACCAAAGTTTTGACCTGATCACGCGGAACTTATATCTGGGGGATACCAAAGCTTTTTGGCTGGGCATTAACGGTTTTTGCAAAACAGAGATCCTGCAGCAGGTTTTCTCCGATCTGCAAAACCCTCTGTATACACAGGATGCAAAAGTGGAAAATCTGTCTCATTATGTCCAAAGTAAGCTCGGCTACGCACAAGTAGCTCTGACTTCCTCTGTGGACGAGCTTCTGCTAAATGTCTTAAGCGGTCCGTCTATCCTGCTGGTAGACGGATTCGCACAGGCTGTGATCATAGATGTACGCACTTATCCCGTAAGGGGGATCTCCGAACCGGACAACGAAAAGATTACCCGGGGTGCCAGAGATGGCTTTGTGGAGACATTGCTGTTTAATACCAATCTGATCCGTCGCAGAGTCCGTTCTCCGCAGCTTACCTTTTCCATCTGCTCCCTGGGAACAGAAAGTCATACAGATGTGGCGATTGCCTACCTGGCTGATAAAGTAAACGGTGAACTTCTGAATGCACTAAAGCAAAGGCTTTCACAGCTGCAGATTACCGCTTTAACCATGGGAAGCAAAAGCCTGGAGGAACTTCTGATTAAAAAAAGGTGGTGGAATCCGCTGCCTTCCATCCAACTGACCGAACGTCCCGACGTGGCTTGCAGCTATCTGTGTGAGGGACATATTCTTCTCATCGTGGACAATTCTCCTGCCGTGCTCCTGCTGCCCGGCACCATTTTTCAGTTTACCCAGAGTCCGGAGGACTATTACAACAATCCTCTGACAGGCACATACTTCCGTATGATACGGTTTCTGTGCATCCCTGTCAGTCTCCTGCTCTTACCTGTGTTCCTGCTCCTATCCGCTTACTACCCGGAGACTGCCGCTTACCTGAGGTTAACTCCTGTCAGTACACTGTCTCCTTTTCGGCTGTTTTTCTATGTGCTGGCTGTAGAGTTTCTGCTTGACCTTTTCAAGTACTCAGCTTCTTTAAGTTCCGGTCGTGTCTCCGGTGCTTTATCGATTGTAGGCGGTCTTTTGATCGGTGACATTGCCGTCAGTCTGAATTGGGCATCCACGGAAGTCCTGTTTTATGCTGCCGTTACCCTGCTCGCCAATCTCTCGCTGTCCAGCATCGAATTTGCCGATGCACTGCGGATCTATCGTATTCTGCTGGTCATAATGACAGGTCTGTGGGGAATGCCCGGTTTCTGTATTGGCCTGACGCTCGTGTCATTCTCTGTGATAACCACGCCTACCTTTGCCGGATTCAGTTACTTCTGGCCCCTATTTCCATTCAACGCATCTGCTCTGAAAAGCCTTCTCTTCCGACGTCCTACTTACAAAGCCCAACCGGACAAAGTCTGGTCCAGAGGACATGTGCATACGCAAAACAAAGCAAAAAAATAACTGCGGAAAAATTCCCACAGTTATAGCTAATATAAGCGCACGACGGCGCACGAGGTCCGGTGGACCTCGGACTGCGCGGACCGAAGCGGAGCGTAGACATCGAACCTTCAAGCCCTGTCTGGGCTCGAAAATAATAAAAGAGCGATGCTAAATGCATCACTCTTTTATTATTTGTAAGCGCGAGACGGGGATCGAACCCGCGACCCCCTCCTTGGCAAGGAGGTGCTCCACCGCTGAGCCACTCGCGCATATTGTACAGGTCAAAACCTGTATCTCGAAGGTATGAAATTAATTGTGTTGACATCCATCCGCAATCTGATGAATGTCTGCTATGTCTCACAGCAAAGACTATATTACATGATGAACTTCAAACTGTCAAGCAAATTATTGAAATTTTTCGTGAAATTCCATCAGATTTATTTTTTATCGGTTGTGAGATGGCTGTATTCTCCCTTTCGGTTATAGGAATCCGTCAGGTAACTTTCATCTGTGAGAATGCATTCTATCTCCTGATCATTCTCTTTATACTGGCTTCTCTTCCGCAGATCTTCTTTCGCATGCTGCTGTTTGGTCTGCAGAAAATCCCCGCTGTGAGAGCCCAGAAAGCGCTTCGGCAGACGATCCATCAATTTTCTCGCTATCTTCTGCACCCGGAAGCGTACTTTCGAGGCAGCGGTCATCGGCACAGCATCCTTCGCCTCCACAGGCCGGAAATATGTATGTGTCGCCGCAGTCTCCAGCGCTGCCTTATTCACAGTAGCCTTCACTCCCACGGAGGTTCCCGTAACTGTCATCTCCTGTCCCGTAAGCCTGCTGCCTGTTCCGTTATTTGAAGACGCTGCTGTGATATCTGTTTTCTTAGCTTCTCCCCAGATCTTCTGCAATAGCTGCCTGCCACCGTTTCCGATCTTCTGCACCCAGGACATCAGACCCACTTCAGAGTTCTCCTGCAATGTTTCCGCCATAAGCTGCGTCTCTTGGTTCATTCCGGATTTTACGCCCATGGCGCCCGTATCTGTCTGCCCGGTATGCTCATGAATGCATCCTGTCACCTGATGAGAATATGTGTCATGTCCGCTTCCTACACCACCGATCTGCATAAGCCCCTCCGTTCCTGTTTGTCCAGACAACCGATTCCGGATTTTATCGTTATATCTTCTATATCGGCGGCACTGTTTCTTTCCAACAGACATTTCCCGGAATATAACAACACAAAAAATCCCTTGAAGAAATCAAGGGATCAAAAAAGCGGGTGATGGGAATCGAACCCACGTATCCAGCTTGGAAGGCTGGTG
>ERZ1034946.761-NODE-761-length-13184-cov-7.217762_pt1 | contig 13184 bp, 16 predicted proteins | sample MGYA00520591_ERZ1034946 | MGnify/ENA primary metagenome ERZ1034946 (study PRJEB33766, sample SAMN09781753) | gut metagenome | biome: gut microbiome | host: Homo sapiens | place: Madagascar | study: EMG produced TPA metagenomics assembly of the PRJNA485056 data set...
TCAAAGAGCAAATCTATAGGAATCGCCAGTAAAATGGCGGTTTCTTTTATTTTATGGTACTCATGTTTGAGTACTTACGGAAATACCACTCACGTTGCCCCATGTATAAATAACGACACCTTTGGCAACTAAATCAAGATTAGCATCGCAAACTGATTTTTTTAGTTGTTCTAACATAATCGTATTACACCTGCTTTGTAAATCGTTCTATGTCAACCTCATAGATTTTTTCAAGTGATGTAATTGGCTCCCAACCGAGAGCCTTAATTTTTGATATATCCTGTAGCAAAGAACGCTGCGGAAGGTATCCTTCCGAAACAGCCGTATCCTGTTCAGCAAATTCAACCTTAATGGATGGATTAAACTTCTCAAAAAGACCCGAAGCCAAATCTCGCACCGTTATAAATGTATCAGGATTAGAAGTGTTATATGCTTCTCCTGCTTTACCTTTTGTCAGCACAGTGAACATTGCAGCTATTGCATCCAAAGAATACATCAAGCACTTTTTAGTAAGTCCAGCCGACTTCATGACAAGATTTCTGTTTTCAACTATACATCTAAGAATTTCATTGACCACGCGCTGCTCGTTGTATTTCTGCAACAATCCATGAATTACTGTTGGACGAATGATTTTCACATCAATCCCATACTCTGTAAAGTAATTAAAGCACAATAATTCACAAACCTTTTTCCCAAGGGGATAACAGCTGCGAATATTTAAGCTGTTGATTGTCCCAACATAGTCCTCACAAATAGGCTTCTCAGACTTTGGCAGGCCGTATACTTCTTCGGACGAAATATATAGCATTTTGCAACCAGGATTATCAGCCGCGATTTCAAGCATTTGTTCCGTAGAGTCAACAATCACCCGCAGTGACTCTACCGGATGTGCCTTATGAAAAGTATTCCCAGTTGGAGAAGCGGCATGAATGATATAGTCAATTCTCTTACCTGAGCAGAACAATTTTTCTTTGCCAAATTCACAGAATTCTATGGCATCCCCATTTTCAATATAATCCGGGACATCTTGCGGATTTCGTGTGGACGCAATAATGCCGATTTTTAAATCATTTAACTGATTTAGCTGTAACAGCCACTTTATCACTCCTGACCCAACAATCCCCTTACAGCCTGTTACTAAAAAAGTCTTTCCTTCAAAAGCTTCGTTAAAATTATATTTTTCTATGTAGCGTCCAAATTCCGCTTTCTCTATCTCGCTTAGTTTCAAATCAAGCACCTCCGTTATTATAAAGTTTTCAAAACAGCTATAGCCTTGTCTGCAATTTTTTCAGGTTTCAGTCCATTAGAATCCATCAATTCAGCCGGAACATACCTGTTAGGAATGTCCATGGAAAAGCCGCAATTTAGCACCCTAACTGATGATTCAGAGTAATATTGCGCTATTTTAGAGCCAAAACCACCAGAAATTATTCCATCTTCAATGGTAACAACAGTTGAATGGTTTTTCTTAAGTTCTTCAAGACACTCCTCATCAACCCCTGTTATAAACCTCGGATTAATTAACGTGGGTTTAATACCCGTTTTGTCTTCAAGCACTGATGCAGCCTGAATTCCGAGTGAATAAAAGCCTCCTAAAGCCAAAATTGCAACTTTGCTCCCTTTTTGCGTTTCCTTGTAACGTATTTCTGTGTAGTCCTTATCCACCTCATAATCTGCATACGTCACTCCAGTCCAAGGAACACGTATAGCTACAGGCTCATGTTTCTGATCAATGCTCCAGTCAAGCATCGCTAAATACTCCTGCTTATTCGTAGGAGCCAAATACTTCAGCCCTGGTATGTTGCCAAGAAGCGCCATATCAAGCAAACCGTGGTGTGTATCATTGGAATGGCCGAATACAGAGGCATGAGTTACAATCATCGTCGCAGGGCATTTGTTGATACACATTTCCTGCTCAATCTGATCGTATGCCCTTTGATAAAAAGTACTATTGGTTGCAAAAACAGGCTTGCATCCATATTTCGCCATAGCTGCTGCTATCGTTATGCCGTTCTGCTCTGCAATACCGACATCCATAAATTGAGATCCGGCTTTTGCCCTGTTCTCGGCATTGAAGCCAATGCAAAGAGGAGTTGAAGCAGCTATTACCATAACCTTCTTATCACGCTTCATTTTATCAAGCAGGAATTCTCTACAAATAGCTCCATAATTTTCTTTCGGCACATTACTAATAAATTCACCAGTTTCAACATTGAAAGGATGCGCCCAATGCCATTTTTCACGATCATTTTCAGCGGGAGCGTAACCTTTTCCTTTTTGTGTACAAACATGGACTATGACCTTTTCTTTTATGTCCTTTACCTTCTGTAGCGCACTTATGACAGCTTCAACATCATGTCCATTCTTCACAAAGACATAATTAAATCCCAAGGATTTAAAATAGTTATCCTTTATCTCTCCATTATTATTGCGAAGTTCTGTAAGCTTTCCACAAAGGGAACCGTGATTCTCAGGTATAGACATATCGTTATCATTAACCACAACGATGAGTCCACCTTCAATCTCCCCGGCATAGTTTAAGGCTTCAAAAGCCTCTCCGCCATCCAGCGAGGCATCGCCTATAATCGCAACAATATTTTCCGAGTTACCTAAAGCATCTCTCGCCTTGGCATATCCACAAGCAAGGCTTATAGATGTCGATGTGTGGCCTATAGAAAATTGGTCATGTTCACTCTCATCTGGGTAGGTATAGCCTGAAACGCTGGAGTACTTATCCGGATTTATGAATGCAGCACTTCTGCCCGTCAGCATCTTATGGCAATATGTTTGATGAGACACGTCAAAAATAATCTTGTCAACAGGTGAATTGAAGACATAATGCAATGCAATCGTCAACTCCACAACACCGAGATTAGACGCAAGATGCCCTCCACAAGCACTATTTTTTTCGATAAGCGCCTTTCTCATCTCATCAGCAAGTGCTGTCAGTTCACTCAGCGACAGTTTCTTTAAATCCGCAGGGGATTCTATTTTTTCCAAGAACATTTTGTTCCTCCTGTTTACTTAAAATACTACTTAACCCACTTCTTATCTATTATTGGCTGAAGATTTATCTCCTCGCCCTGTTCCAGGGATTTAATCTGATTAATCCTATAAGCGTGGTGCTTCATCCCACCGAAGTCTGTGTTGATGAAGATTTCAAATCTACGAATCACATCTTCTTCCTTCATGTGATCCTGTCCAAACGCAATCACATTGCAATCGTTATGTTCACGGCTTAACCTTGTAACATCATCTGTATAGCCCATTGCACACATAACACCCGGTATCTTATTCGCAGCAATTTCCATACCAGTACCCGTGGCACAGATTAACACGCCATAGTTGCAATCACCGCTCGCTACAAGCTTTCCAACTTTTGATGCGAAATACGGGCTGTCACTCGGAACCTTTTCTAAAGTCCCAACATCCACATAATCTATTTTCATTTTCTTCATATGTTCGATAAGTGCGCGCTTATAATCAAAGCCACATCTATCACTGCCAATTGCTATTTTCATAGAATTTCCTTTCTCAAATCACTTACTGTAAAAAACACCTAATATAGAGAAACGCTTAAAAATCAATTGTTATGTAACCAATCTGGGCGCTTAATATGCAGATAAGCCATGAATATTTCTATGTCTTCAGATGTCGTGATCTTCAGATTTTTTTCACTTCCATATGCCATATACACTTTTCTTCCGGTCTCAATATAAAGTGTACATGATGCAACCGAGTTCGTGATACCTTTCTCCAAGGCCTCCTTATGTACACCAACAATTTCATTAAGGAAGAACGTCTGCGGAGTCTGTGTGTTTTTAAGGTCATCCCGTGGAATTACTTCGGTTGAGGTAAATGAATCATCGGTACGGAGCATCGCAGAAGGGCATGGAATAACCGTTATGGCATTACCATACTGACGGCATACACGAATGTTGTCGGAAATTATGTCTGCACTCACCATTGGTCTGATAGCATCATGTATCAAAACAACATCATCCGGGTCATTGTGACGGCTTGCTAAATCAGACAGACCGTTTCGGATAGACTCCTGACCGACCTTTCCACCGTTCACAATGTTTTCAAGCTTGGTAATTCCAAACTGCTTGCAGTAAGCGCGAAGAATGTCGTGCCACCCCTCAAGACACACAACCTCAATTCCATCAATGTTGGGATGATTTTGAAACGCCAGCAACGTGTAAATAATAATCGGTTTATCATACACGTTGATAAACTGCTTGGGGATATCCTGACCTGTTCTTTGCCCAATTCCTCCTGCAATAATCAATGCATAGTTTTTCATAATGTTTTTTCTCCTCTTGTCTTAGATTTTCAAATTTCGACCTTTATTCTGATGTGACCTTGCCTTAAATGTTGCGTTTTCTCTATCCCCCCTGTCAAATGTACGCACTCTATCATGAGTACCTTACCATAATACCACATTCATGAGATAATTGTCCCAAATATTCGCAATTCCTTGCGTCTTATACCAGAAGGTTCTCATGAACACTACTAAAAAGTTACAACAGGCCAAACTTGACCAGTGGGCTGTCCTTTGTAAAGAACAATCCGAAAGCGGTCTGACCGTCAGGCAATGGTGTGAGCAGAACGGCTATACCATTCATACCTACAACTACTGGAAGCATCGTCTGAAAGAAAGCTATGTGGATTCCGTTCTCCCGGACATTGTTCCTATTACTCCACAGCCACCTGCTCCATTACACGAATTGCGCGATTCGCGCGAATCGGCCGATTCGTGTATTAACAACACGATCTCTGTCTCGCTTTGTGGTGTCACCCTCTCTCTTGATGCCTCAGCCTCTGACGAGATGCTCTGCCGTATCATCACGGCTCTCCGCCATGCTTAGGGATGCGGATCCTTCCTCCTTCTCCGCTGTCTATGTAGTCTGTGGCTACACCGATATGCGCTACGGCATGGATACCCTCGCTGCCATCATTGAGACCCGGTATCACCTGCCTCTCTTTGTTCCAAACACCCTGTTCCTCTTCTGCGGCAGGCGTACTTCCAAGATCAAAGGGCTCCTCTGGGAGGGGGACGGATTCCTTCTCTTTACCAAGCGTGTGGAAGACGGTCATTTTTCCTGGCCACGCAATTCTGCAGAGGCCAGAAAGCTTACACCGGAACAGTTTGACTGGCTCATGAAGGGGTTCTCCATTGATCCCCTCATCAAAGATCACCATCCTTCCCGTGCTTCTTAGGTTTGTGCAAAACAGAGAAATTTCTGACCGGCTTTTCAGCCTTTTTACTGTGCCCGTGGGGCTCTGTACGACCTGTGTGATACCTTGTATCCGGTCGTTACAGACTCCTACGGGTACAGTTCTTTTTTCTTTCTGTCTCTGTATCTACTCCTCTGCTTCCCGTTCTGGATTCGTTCTGTCCATAGTCATAATGACGAACATCCCGCTCCCTGAAAGTGGCATATTTACGGCATTTCTGGTATAATACTTACAGAAATGAAACGAGGTGCAGCATGACAGATTTCACCAGTCTTACCGAAGAACAACTCAATCAGATGGACAAACACGTCCTCATTACTATCATCAAAGGTCTGCAGCTTCAGCTGAATTCCATCAGCTCCCAACTGGAGTTCCTTACGGAACAGATCGCTCTTATGAACCAGCGTTCCTTCGGCCGTAAGACGGAAAAGGCGGATCAGCTGCACCAGCTGTCCCTCTTTGAGATCTTCAATGAGCCTGAGTTCTTCTCTGATGATTCTGAAGAACCTGAAGTGTCCGAGATCATCGTCTCTTCCCATACCAGAAAGTCCAAGACTCTCAGGGAAGAAAATCTCAAAGTTCTTCCTGTCCGTGTCTATGAACACGAATTGAAAAAAGAGGAACTGGACAGGCTGTTCCCTAATGGCTACAAGGAAATAAAGCCCGTTGTGTATAAACGGTTATCCATCATTCCCCAGACCTTCCTGGTAGATGAACACCGGATCCACCAGTATACTTCCAAAGACAATGACGGCAGGATCATCAAGGCGAAACGCTCACCGGATCTCTTCCGTAACAGCATTGCTACCGCTTCTCTGGTAGCCGCCATCATCAACGGGAAGTTCAACAATCATCTCCCCCTGGAAAGGCAGTCACGCTGCTACAAAGACAGCGGTGTGAACCTCGAGACAAACACCATGGCCAACTGGATGATGCGTGCCACAGAGATCCATCTGAACATCCTCTACGAGGAACTTCTTAAGGAACTGATTACTTCATCCCTGATCCATGCAGATGAAACTCCTTTTGAAGTGATCCGCGATGGCCGCAGTTCCGGTGCCAAAAGTTATATGTGGGTCTACTGCACCGGGGAAAGCGAAAAACACCCGATGATCCTCTATGACTACCGCAGTACCAGAAAAGCGAATCATCCGAAGGAATTCCTCCGGAACTATTCCGGGATTCTGGTGACCGATGGATATCAGGTCTACCATTCCTTAGAAAAGCAGAAGGATGACCTGAAGATTGCTGGCTGTTGGGTTCACGCGAAACGAAAGTATGCGGAACTCGTAAAAGCCACCGGCATTCCGGAACTTGAAGGGATCGTTGCCGCACAGGGTGTGAAGCTGATCTCCGAGTTGTTCCACCTGGATGGGCTTTACGATAAATCCAAAGATAAAGACCGGAAAGATTACCGTCAGCGTGAGGTCGCGCCAAAAGTTGACGCTTATTTCGCATGGGTAAAAGAATCTCTTCCAAAAGTCCCCGCCGGAGGCAGCACCTACAAGGCACTCCAGTACAGTCTGAACCAGGAGGAATATCTCCGGTTCTTCCTGACCGATGGGAAAGTCCCCATGGACAACAACACCGCATTATCCGCAGGATATTTTTATCCTCATCTTTTGCCCAATATAGCATAAATCAAGACATTGTTCAATAAAAGATGTGGATAAAAATCCACCTTATCCCTGATAATGGAATCATCAAATTTATGGAGGTGATTCCACATGGAACAATACGACAAAAATGTAACTGTCATTCTTGAACTTCTTATTGCAGAGAAGTTCAGTGCATCTGTGATAAGTATGCATCGGCTCTGCTATAAGACATTGCGAAAATATCTGACTGAAGAAAAAATACTTTATTCGCCAGATGCCGCATATCGATGGATTGATGACAACAAAGCTTGCTGGACCTATCGGCAGCATACTGGCTGGAAGCATTGCGTTGACCAGCTGGAAGATGTATATACTAACGGGTTCATATTACCTGATCACTTGGGTACAAGGCGCTCCGCATACTGCCTACTGTCAGAAACATTGAAAGCTGAACTGGATGATTTTCTGGACAACGGGTTGGTCACTCCTGATGATGACCGTTACCGCATCGCTTGCGCAAGGTTTTTATTGTATCTGCAAAACAAGGGACTCTAAAGCATTAGCCAGCTAGATTATTCTGGGTTGCTGGACTTTCACAAGGACGATTTCCACAAATCTTCCATGCCTTTGTAATTAAGAGGATAAACCTCTGGATGGAGTCAGACATCAGTCTCCGGGTGATGATGCCTTATCTAAGCAGCTATCTTGGGCACAAAGGACCAATGGAATCGTATTATTATTACCATTTAGTTCAGGATGCTTTTAATACAATCCGACGTAAGGACACCATAACATCCCGTGTGATTCCGGAGGTACAGCATGAAGAATAAAGACTTTGAAAAGCTGTTTTTCTCCAAAACAAAGGATTTTCTCGATGAGTATCTCACAAAGCAATGTAGCCGCAGCCCGCACACAGTAAAAGCGTACAGCGATGCACTGACTGTATTTCGTAAATACGTTTCTGTGCAGGGATTGTCTCTTAAAACATTTGGCTTTCAGAACTGCACGAGAGACTTTCTTCTCGGATTTATGGAACATCTGCAGAAAGCGGGTTATGCAAAATCCTCCTGTAATCAGCGTTTGGCGGCTATAAAATCATATATGTGGTATGTTGCAGATGGTGACATCACCCAACAGCAAACAGCACTAATGGTATCCCGTGTTCCTTTTCTGAAAAATCCGGAAAAAGAAAAAGCCCTGTTATCAGAAGAATGCTTAAAAGCTCTCCTTTCAGCTCCAGGCAACCGCAAGATTGAAATACGTGATACCGCTATTCTTGCATTGCTGTACGATTCAGCAATAAGACTGAGCGAACTGCTATTCTTAAAGCTAACAGATGTAAACCTAAAAACACTACACCATATCTCAGGATTCATGGAAAAGGGGATAAAGAACGTATTGTATCTATATCGGAAGGTACTGTAAAGCATTTGAAGAATTACATAAAGCTTTTTCATAATCAGGATACACCCGACACGGAGTATTTATTTTATACACTAATTCACAATCAGGCAAATCCGATGTCTCCAGGCAATGTTGAGCGAATCATTAATAAGTATGCCGAAAAGATACGCCCCGAGCATCCTGAACTGCCAGCTAAAGTTCATCCCCATATGTTGCGCAGGACAAGAGCCACAAATCTTTATCAAAGCGATGTGGAGCTTGAACTGGTGTCAAGAATTCTCGGACATGCATCCACTCAGACTACCAGGATTTATGCAAAACCGTCCTTAGAGATGATAAAATCTGCCATGGATCGCAGTAATCCAGAGTTAAACGCCGAACAACCACTTTGGCCAGATGACGAAGTTGAACTAGCAAGGATTTTCGGAATCAGATAATTATGTTATCCTCATCTTTGACGACAAGACTACTGTATTTAAGCGCATTTTCCGAAAAGATGAGGATAAAAATATCCTGCGGATTCTGCGGTTTATCTTCATATAAGGATAAACCGCAGAACGTGCCATCCGTCCTTTCACCCTTGGGCGTAAGAACTGGGTCAACGTGGATTCCATCCGCGGAGCAGAAGCCAGTGCCATCATATACAGCCTGGTAGAGACTGCAAAAGCAAACGGTCTCCGGGTCTACGAATATCTAGAATATGTGCTGACCGAGCTTGCAGCACACCAGGATGATACCAGCCGTGACTTCCTTGCTGACCTTCTCCCCTGGTCCAAAGCAGCCCAGAAAAAATGTCGCAGTCTGAAAAAAGTCTCCAAAAAAAGTTAATTTAACTGTCAAAGAGCAAATCTATAGGAATCGCCAGTAAAATGGCGGTTTCTTATATTTTATGGTACCCATGTTTGAGCACTTACTAAACAATGACAGGCACATCATGAACGTGAATGAACTGCTTTGGGATGTCCTGATGTGTTCTGGCTCCGACACCTCCAGCGATAATTAAAGCAATGTTTTTCATAGTATTTTTTACTCCTCATATTTATTTGTTACTTTATTTTTTCAGCTGCGTTTCTTAACTCTCAGAAGTCACAGCACTTTTGTTTTCTTGTCCTAAAATGGTATGGGTTTCGTTCAACCTATAGTAAGCAATAATCGTGCTTGTATAATATTGCATCATCCAGTCATACCAAATTGCTTTATCATAATCCGATTTTTGATCTGCCCTGTTGTGGCGTATGTTATAGGAATTTACAATACCAAAAATCTCCTTATCAAATTTCTTACCGGCTTCCTGGCTCTCCGCCTCAAAGGTAGTTTTTAGATTCTCACATACATTTTCCAAAACATCAGCAAGTATATTTATTGCTTTTTTCTTTGTTTCAAGATTTGAATCAAACCGATAGAAAAGTTCAGTAGCTGTTCTGAGCTTCTCATAAACTCCATGATCCATCATATTTAAGCTGTTCACGCAATGCTTGGTTCGGCTGTTTCGTGATAAACCCGTTAGATGGCTCAAGGTAGTACCCATCTCTATAGGCTTTCAGCACGTTATTTACTTGTTCTGCATACTCCTCCTGCGGTTGCTTATAAATCAGCTCTCCTTTGTTATAATCCCAATAACCAATATTGTCATAAAGTATCTCAATCACACTGAACAGAATCGCCTCGTCATAATATTCTAGGTACTCTGTTATAGGCCAAACTTCTGTACTTTGAAGTTTTACGGCAAAATAAGTTTCTGGCGCTGGAGCTAATAATGGCGGTTTTATCTGTTCAGTATCTTTTGAATAGGGCATCTGTCTCCAAACACCCCTAAAGGCGGGTTCGTAAAAGCCTTGATTATTGAAATAGTCATATATTTGGCGATAAGATTTAAGCAGGTTGTCTAAATCAAGGTTCAATTCAGAATTTAACAAGCCGTTTCTCTCTGCATAATAAAGTCTAGACATAATATGGTCACCCTTCTATTATCAGATTTTACATGTCATAGATTTATTTTTTGTTAATAAAGTAACAGAATACGTTTCCCAGTATCACATTACTTTTTCAAAACCTATCTACTCTTTAACTCATCCGTTCAAAAGTCTTTCAACCGCCTTTGCAGTTGCTGTTCCATCGTAATTGTATCTTCCCCACGCCTTAAAGAAGTTTCTCTGGGCATTTTTCATTGAATTGTATCATATGTCTATATTTTTATAGTTTTATGCTGACAACAAAATGATGGGGGATTCTTTCGGCCTCTGGAGGTAGTTTCATATAATCACCAAACAGTATTGTTAGAAATTCGTCGTATTTCTTAATTGACATTACCTTACAGTTCTCGAAATCTATATCAATATATTCATCAAACAAATATGACGGAAAACTTTCTTTTTCGATTTTATTAGTTCCGTTGAGGCTAATCATTTTTTTTGATTTGATGCTATTATCAATATTTTCATCATAACATTTTAAAAAACAGTTCTTAGGAACAGTTCTTAACATCATACCTCTCAAACGATATAACCATAATTTGATTCCAGTTTGCTCAAAATAATAATTTCCCCTACAAAGAAGTTGGGTCTTGACTCTCCTTGCGCACTTAAATTGTCGCAACATTTTTTGAGGGTCATCAAACGTCTTATCAATAGGGAAAACATCTATGAAAACATGAGCCGGAACGTTGTTGCAAGCAATTGATTCTTCCTTCATAACTGTACTTGTGTCAAGAACCTTTCCGAATGTTAAGCCATAGTCCTCATTGTTCCATGCGTCAACAAAAATATACTGTTCTGGCAATATTTCTCTCCAGATTTTCTGAAATTTTTTGTATTCAGGGCGCAACATTAATATATCGATATCATCATCCCACGGAATAAATCCACCGTGCCTTACAGCTCCTAGTAAAGTACCACCTGTTATAGAATACTTAATGCCATTATCTCTACATGCTTTATCAATTTGACAAAGCATTTTTAGTTCAACCGATTTAAGTTCTTTTAATTGAACATCTGATAACTCAATTTTAGTTGGTATGACCATATACAAATCCTCACTCTTTTTTTAGTAACTTCTTCAATATACCCATTCCATCTTTGTAATAGACCGCTATAATAATGGCAAATATCACCACCTGAAGAACATAACCGAATGTTTCTGTAATAGCTGACATCAAAATCGCCTGAATAATTAAAACCACATAGGATACAATATCGCGCTTGAGATTAATATTCATTTTAATTATCCTGTTTGCCGCCCTATATCTTCCAATCCAAACAAGGACATATGAAATCAAAGTAGCTATAGCCGCACCTACTGGTCCCACAAAAGAAACAAGCAGGAAGTTTAACACTGTGTTTACACTTGCGCCAACTATAGTTGTTTGAGCCGTAATTTTTGTTTTCTTGCTAGCGGTAAAAATTCCGCCCAAAACTCCTGAAAGTGAACCAAATACAACCGAAATCATCAGCCAAGGCGCATATTCCCAAGCCCTGTAAAACTCGTTTGCAAACAGCATTTTAGCGAGAATTCTGTCTCCCAATATCAACGCAGAACAAATAATTACCATTCCTGCATTATAAGTGCTGTAGGTATTCTTATAGAACTGTGCATTTTTTTCATCAAACTCTTTAACAGCCGATAAAGTCCACGCCTCGCTGAAAATAGTCTGTACGATATTCAATATCGAGGGCATTTTATAAGCCAATGAGTATACACCGTTAGCTGCTACACCACAAAGCAGTGTTACAACATATCTATCAGAGGCATTGTTAATCCACCAAGCAATTGAATTAAAAACAAGGGGCTTGCTATATGCTGTCATCTCTAGTTCAAGTGTACTGTTTCTATGCCTCAAATTAAATAATTTGTTCCTAGTGTATGAAGCGCTCCTATTATTGTCTTTTCCAGCAGATTTAGCATCTATTATATCTGAGCTATTATTTCTTCCATCAATTCTTTTTCCCTTTCTAATGCTTTCACTGTTTTCAATAGACCTTAGCGACACATACTTCCATACATGAAGACGAGTTATTAAAAACACGCATGGAAAAATATAAGCAAAACAATTAGCTAAAAAATAGCCATCCAACCCTATATAAAGCACCTTAAGAAAGTAGATGTTAAGTGCGAGCATAATCACAGAATTGATAATCCCAGCTATAGCTATTCCTTTTACATCTTCCATTCCACGCGCAAACTGGCTTGTTAAGTCATAAATCATATAGGAAAGCATGTACATGCACAAATATTGCGGATATTCAGCAAGAACTTCTATCAATCCCAAGCGCCAATTTAGAATTATAAGTAAACAAAAAATCAGCCCGGCTATAATGATTCTTCGCAACCCAATTGAAAAAACTCGCTTTGGATCATTACTCTTATCCAAAGAAAAACGTATAACTGCACTGCTTATATTCAGGGTTAAAATTGGTAATGCAAGCGATACTGTGGTTGCATAAATATCATAAACACCATATTCAGCGGTAGTAAGTACGCTAGTATACAATGGAATTAGGACAAAACTAAGAATTTTGCTGCCAAAATTGCTCAGTGTTAAAATCCCAAAGTTTTTTATTAGATATCTATACTTTCCTTCAGACATATAAGGTTTTACAATTCTCCTTTTACGATTTTTTCATAGTAAGTTCCGGAAATATCCTCTGGCAGTTCAGCCTTATTTGATAATTTATGTATTGAAGTCCAGGATGTAAGAAGCTTCCAATACTCTGGGTCATACTTTTCGAACCAAATATTTTGCAAAATATGCTCTAACTCATCGGGAACATAATAAATGTCCCTTACATATTCAGGATGCTCTTCAATAACAAGTGTAAGCATAAGATGCCAAAGGAAATATTCTCGTATTTTCTTTTCTTTCGTCCAGTATTGATAAAGCAAATATAGAGTTGTTTTTAACAAAGGGTTATCTTTTTGTGAAAAAATAAACCAACTGTTATACTG
>ERZ1034946.773-NODE-773-length-12969-cov-22.523773_pt1 | contig 12969 bp, 10 predicted proteins | sample MGYA00520591_ERZ1034946 | MGnify/ENA primary metagenome ERZ1034946 (study PRJEB33766, sample SAMN09781753) | gut metagenome | biome: gut microbiome | host: Homo sapiens | place: Madagascar | study: EMG produced TPA metagenomics assembly of the PRJNA485056 data...
GAGTGGTAACTACGATCTCATTATTTTATAACTGCTCACAATTTGTGACTGGTTTATTGTTATCTATATTATTTGCAATATTTATGTCTTCATTTTGAGGTATCAGCATTGGAACAAAAAAACAAAAGGGAACGACCCCTCACGGACCATTCCCTTTCCAACATTATGTACGAGAAAAAAATTAGTTGTTCTCAGGACGAAGTTTACGTACAGTAACACCAGCCTGCCACATCTCTTTGTTGCGCATAGCCTCGAGTTCTGCGTTCAACTTCTCACGGTAGTCAGGCTGAGAGTTCTTGTCGATAGAAATCTGTGCCTCATTACCTGTCTTAACAGAGTAATACAACCACTCCATAACTGGCTTGATAGCCTCGCGGAAACGAGGAGCCCAGTCGAGCGCACCACGCTGTGCAGTAGTAGAGCAGTTAGCATACATCCAGTCCATACCCTTCTCACCGAAGAGAGGGCCAAGGCTCTGTGTCAGCTCCTCAACAGTCTCGTTGAAAGCCTCTGATGGTGAGTGACCATTCTCACGGAGCACATCATACTGAGCCTCCAACAATCCCTCGATGGCACCCATCAAAGAGCCACGCTCACCAGTAAGGTCAGAAGTAGCCTCACGATGGAATGTAGTCTTGAACAAGTAACCGGCACCGATACCGATACCGAAGGCAATTGTCTTCTCCTCAGCCTTGCCAGATGCATCCTGGTAAACAGCATAAGAGCAGTTCAAACCACGACCCTCGCAGAACATAGTGCGGAGAGAAGTACCAGAACCCTTAGGTGCAACCATGATAACATCAATATCCTTTGGTGGAACTACGCCTGTGCGATCGCTCCAGTTGATAGCGAAACCATGTGAATAATACAAAGTCTTACCTGCTGTAAGATACTGCTTAATCTTTGGCCAAACAGCAATCTGGCCGGCATCAGAAAGCAACATACAGATGATAGTACCCTTCTGAACAGCCTCCTCGATAGAGAACAAAGTCTTACCAGGAACCCATCCGTCCTTCAGACACTTCTCATAAGTTTTACCCTCACGCTGACCAACGATTACGTTGAAGCCATTGTCACGAAGGTTGCATGCCTGACCAGGACCCTGAATACCATAACCGATAACGGCGATAGTTTCATTTTTCAATACTTCACGTGCTTTCTCCAATGAAAATTCATGACTGGTGACTACTGTTTCAATTACGCCACCGAAATTCATTTCTGCCATAATAAAAATTTTTTGTGCGACTACTGTTGTGAAGCCGCGGGTTTTACTTATCCATACAGATGCGAGCCCTACTTATTCAAAGAAAGTCTTTTGATCCGTCCACTCCCTATCCAAGAAAGCGGCTATGGGTTTATTCCTTTTATTAATTCGGTTGCAAAGGTAATAAATCATTATGAAACAACCAAATTTTTCTTTCATTTTTTTATAAATTTCGCTTTACTTCTTACAACTTCTATATCTTTTTCGGAATTTTGCATGCTTTTTGTTACTTTTATGCAATATTCATTCTCTCCTACTTCCTCCATATAGAAGTTCAGTTTATCGCCTTGATGGCTCTCTGCCACATAAGCAATTTCGAATCTTTGCAGGAAATGAGCCTTATAGTAATCCAAATCAAACAAATCGAGGATGTGCTCGATATATTTCACCGAATTGATATGTCCATTGACGTCCACATCATTATAATAGGTGTCAATGGTTCTGACGAGTTGGGCATCTGCCGACATCTTCACTCTCGAGCTGGCAGCAATGGGGCATTCCTTTTCTGTCTCGATATACTGAGATATCAAGCCATCGTTGATCGAGAAGATGTCAACAGGCTGGCGGCTCTGCGTGTCTATCATAGCCCACACACTCTTGCCGTAACCATATACTTTCTCCTCCTCACCTGCCGGTGATGCGCTGCAGATCTTGAAGTCGCGCGCTGTAAAATACTTCATGGCATTCTCCACCCATGTCTCCACTGCGAACTTGTCATACGACTTGGGCATCTCTGTCATCTCAATGGCAAGACGACTCAATACCCATGTACGATGGCGAGGCATGAGATAGTTCATACCATATCCCCTGTCGTTGCTATGAAAATCGGCAGCATTCAACAGATGATTGCCCAAATGCCCCATAAACAAGTGACTGGAATAGTCACAATGAAAAGGTTCCGAAAGGAACTCATATCTTCCTACTTTGCTTAATAATTCCATATCTCGTACTTGTTTTATTATATAAAAGTCGTATTTCCATAGTCAGAAGACCATAGAAATACGACTCTTATAATTCATATTTTATACTATTTTCATCACTCTATGAAGTTACTCCTCTTCGCCTTTTTTAAGATAATCGGATACAGGCTCATCATAACTTCTTGTCACAGCAATGCGTCCAGAGCGAGTATACTGCAAGAGACAGTCAAAGCTGTTGAGCTGATGGAACAAGTCGGCGATGTCTTCTGTCAGTCCTGCAAGGAGCACCGTGCTGTAAGTAGGATTTACCTCCATCATGCGTGCATCGTGCTTGCGGATGGTACGCGACACCTCAGGATTTTCCAGCAAGACGGGTGTGGAAATCTTGAAGAGAGCCACCTCGTGGATAAAGATCTGGTCATCGGTGTAATAGTCACTCTTCACCACATCGATCTTTTTCTCTATCGCCTTGTTGATTTTCTCTATCTGCTCCTCGTCACTCCACACCGTAATGGTGTACTTGTGAATGTTCTTGATACTGCTGGCAGATACATTCAAACTCTCGATATTCACCTGTCTGCGAGTAAACACGGCTGTAATCTGATTCAGAATACCGGCAATGTTCTCAGAATAAACAAGCAGTGTATATAATTTCTTTTCGTTGTTATTCTCCATAATCTTATCGTTCAAAGAAGTTGATACTTCACCCCTCTTTCACAAGGAGTCGATTCCTCACTCTTCCTGTTCCACTCTTAATAGTTCAACTCGAGCTGCATCTCGTCCACGCTCTTGCCTGGCAGAGTCATAGGCACGATGTCCTCGTCCTCCTTGATGGCGCACTCCAAGAGATAAGGACCCTTGGTGGCAATCATTTTCTCTACCTTTGCCTTCAAGTCCTTGCGGTCGATGACCACATCGTAAGGAATACCATAGGCATGAGCCACCTCTGCATAACGTGGATTCAACATGTGGGTGAACGAACGGCGACCCTCGAACATCAGGTCTTGCCACTGACGCACATTGCCCAAGTAGTTGTTGTTCAGCAGAATCATCTTCACAGGAGCCTGCTGTTCCATGATAGTACCCAGTTCCTGGATGTTCATCTGGAAACCGCCATCACCGAAGAAGCAGCAGATTGTTCTGTCGGGAGCACCGAAAGTAGCACCGATGGCTGCAGGCAAACCGAAGCCCATGGTTCCGAAGCCACCACTGGTGACGATAGACAATTTCTTGGTAAACTTAAAATAACGGCTGCTGATCATCTGATTCTGACCGACATCATTCACAAGCACAGCCTCGTTGTGAGTAGCCTCGGTCACCACATTGGTCACCTCACCCATCAACAGTGGACCTTCCTTAGGATGAATGTCTTTCTCGATAACTTTCTCCTGCTCCTGCTGGCGATACACATCGAAAGAGTCGCGCCATTCACGGTGTACATTCTTATTCAGCAGACGTGTGATGGCTGGCAACGACTGTTTGCAGTCACCGATGACAGCGACATCCGTCTTTATCACCTTGTCTATCTCGGCCTTGTCAATATCGAGATGAATCACCTTAGCCTGAGGAGCATACTTGGAAGGAACACCCGTGATACGGTCGCTGAAGCGCATACCGATGGCTATCAGCACATCACACTCCTGCGTCTTCATGTTGGTGGCATAAGAGCCATGCATACCGAGCATACCCATATTGAGAGGATGATTGCTGGGCAGAGCTGAGAGTCCGAGAAGCGTACGTCCTGCAGGGATATCGGCTTTCTCCAAGAACTCCAACAGTTCATTGTGGGCACCACCAAGTTCCACGCCATGACCCACCAAGGCAAAAGGTTTCTTTGCCTTGTTGATGAGTTCGGCTGCCTCAGCCACAGCCTGCTCGTCAATCTTAGGATAAGGATTATAGGATGTCACCTTCTCACACTTCACCGGTTCCCATTCGCAAGAAGCCACCTGGGCATTTTTGGTGAAGTCGAGCACGACAGGACCCGGGCGACCGCTACGGGCGATATAGAAAGCACGGCTTACAGCCCATGCCACATCCTCAGGACGTCTGATCTGATAAGCCCATTTGGAGATTGGCTGGGTAACACCCACCAGGTCTACTTCCTGGAAAGCATCAGTACCTAAGGCACCAACACCCACCTGACCAGCAATAACCACAATAGGGGTTGAGTCCATCATGGCATCAGCAATACCAGTCAGCGTATTGGTTGCACCAGGACCACTTGTCACAAGAGTCACTCCCACCTCACCGCTGACTCGGGCATAACCCTGTGCAGCATGAGCAGCAGCCTGCTCGTGACGTACCAAGATGTGATCAAACACCTTATTTTCTCCTCTCGTGTAACCATACAGTGCATCAAACACTGGCATGATGCTGCCACCCGGATAGCCGAAGATGGTTGTCACCCCTTCTGCCTGCAATGAGCGCATCAATGCTTCTGCTCCTGAAATTACTTCTTTTGCCATTTATACTTATTGTTTTTATATGATGAGGGAAGTTAAGTGGGAACTCACTTAACTTTCCTCCGAATTCTCTTAAATTTCTAAAGATACTACTAATCTATGATTCTCACACCACCCTTGTCGGCAGAGCTTACACTCTGTGCATAGGCACGCAAAGCCTTGCTTACCACACGGTTGCGCTTCAATGGCTGCTGTGGACGGGCATTGAGTTCCTCATCACTCAACTTCACATTGATGCTGCGGTTAGGAATATCGATCACGATGATATCGCCATCCTTTATCTTGCCGATGTTACCACCTGCTGCAGCCTCTGGTGAGATATGACCGATGCTAAGACCTGACGTACCACCCGAGAAACGACCATCGGTAATGAGCGCACACTCCTTGCCAAGATGGCGGCTCTTGATATAAGAGGTAGGATAAAGCATCTCCTGCATACCAGGACCACCCTTAGGACCTTCGTGGGTAATAACGACACAGTCGCCCGAGTTCACCTTGCCATCCAAGATTCCATCGCAGGCATCCTCTTGAGAGTCGAAGCATACGGCAGGACCCTCGAAATGCCAAAGCACAGGGTCTACACCGGCAGTCTTTACCACACAACCGTTCTGGGCAATATTGCCAAACAGCACAGCAAGACCACCATCCTTGGTATAAGCATGCTCCAAATCGCGAATACAACCATTCTCACGGTCGGTATCCAGGCTCTCCCATTGAGCATCCTGACTACCCATCTGGGTAGAGAACTTACGACCAGGTGCAGAATGATAGATTCTGTCGGCCTCTGGGTCGAGTTGACCAGTGGTGATATCATATTTCTTCATCTGTTCGTCAAGAGTATGACCATCAACTCGCATTACAGAGCCGTTGATAAGTCCTCCCTTGTTGAGCTCATTCAATATACCCATGATTCCTCCTGCACGGTTGCACTCCTGCACACTGTACTTCTGAGTGTTAGGACTCAATTTGCAGAGACAAGGCACCTTGCGGCTCAACTGATCGATGTCCTCCATCTTGAAGTCGGCGCCAGCCTCCTGAGCCACAGCCAACAGGTGAAGCACGGTATTGGTACTTCCGCCCATGGCGATATCCAAAGTCATGGCATTGAGGAATGCATCACGGGTAGCGATATTGCGTGGCAATACACTCTCATCGCCATCCTGATAATAAGCATAAGCATTCTTAACCACCTGACGTGCTGCATCCTTGAAGAGCTGAATGCGGTTCTTGTGAGTAGCCAGGATAGTACCATTGCCAGGAAGGCTCAGACCGATAGCCTCGGTAAGAGAGTTCATGGAATTGGCAGTAAACATACCCGAGCAACTACCGCATCCTGGACATGCACACTGCTCTATCTGAGTCATCTCCTCATCAGAGACACTGGTGTCAGCACCCTTGATCATTGCTGTGATCAGGTCGGCATTCTCGCCTTTCCATCGTCCTGCCTCCATAGGGCCACCCGAACAGAATACAGTAGGGATGTTCAGACGCATAGAAGCCATCAGCATACCCGGAGTCACCTTGTCACAATTGGAGATGCAAATCATGGCATCAGCCTTATGTGCATTTACCATATACTCTACAGAATCGGCGATGATATCACGGCTTGGAAGTGAATACAACATACCATCGTGACCCATTGCAATACCGTCGTCTACGGCTATCGTATTGAATTCGGCTGCATAGCAACCCATTGCTTCTATTTCCTTCTTGACAATCTGACCGATTTCATGAAGATGAGTATGACCTGGCACAAACTGTGTAAAGCTGTTCACAATGGCAATAATAGGTTTGCCAAACTGCTCATGTTTCATACCAGCAGCTACCCAGAGTGCACGGGCACCTGCCATTCTTCTGCCTTCAGTACAGACACTACTTCTTAATGGATGTTTCATCATTTTTGTATCTTCGTTTATTTTGCCTACAAAGATACTGAGTTTTTATGTAATAGCCAACAAATTTCGTATAAACTTTCACAAATACGCGTATTTTGTTACAAAAACAACCTATAATACTTACAATCTATAAGACATTTGCTACATTTATTTATCAATCAGTTACTATAAACCAAAAAAATCCCTAAGACCGAAGCCTTAGGGATTCCCTATTTTGATATTATTTAATATCGTTTTAAGCGTATTGCTTTCAATTACTCAGCAGCAGCGTTGTCGTTGAAAGTAGATACACGGTTGAACTCAACCTGCTTGAAGAGCTTGTCTGTTGCGCCCATACCCTTAGTAGTCAAACGATCAGCAGCGATCTTGTACTTCTTAACGAGTATGTTCTTAACAGCGTCAGCACGCTTCTGAGAAAGAGCCTGGTTGAAGTCCTTGTTACCCTCTGGAGAAGCGTAACCCTTGATCTCAACCTTAGCATCCTCGTGATTCTTCATATACTGAGCGATCAACTCGATGTTAGGCATCTGGCTCTTGTCTACAACAGCCTTGCCCTGACGGAACAATACAGTTGGCTGCAAGTTTGTAGCAGTAGCTGGCTTCACATACTTAGGCTTCTTGTTGCACTCGTCGAGAGCATTCTGAAGATCCTTGATCTGCTTGTCCTTAGCAGAAAGCTGAGCGTCCTTGTCATTCAAGTCACCACGAAGGCTGTTGATCTGGCTGTTCAAACCATCGATCTCGTTCTGGTCGCGGAGCTGAGCGATTGTGAAGTTGTGAGAACCGTTAGAGTTCTTGAACTTGTAAACGATACCAGCGTTCAACTGGAATGCAGACTTGTTGATGTCGTAAGCAACACCCTCATAGCCATAGCCGTTCAAAACCCAGTTCATAGAAGGCTCAACATATACCTGCCATGCCTTAGCCTTGCCCAGATTGAATGTGAAGTCGATACCTGCCTTAGAAGTAAGAGCGTTGAGCTCCTTTTCATTATCACCAGCAGCTGTACCGAATGTATGACCCCAACCGAAGCCGAATACAGGAACAACCTCGAACAAACGTGGCTCACCCTTGTAACCAGCAAACCAGTTGCTCAAGTTTACAGTACCGATCAAACCTACGTTCATGTAGCGAGCTAAAGTCTTAGACTGTGGCATGTAGTGCTTGCAGTGATCGTTGAAGTAAACATTACCCTCAGCAGCCAAACCGAATACTGGAGTGAACCAGCGACCGATACGAAGGCCAGCGTTTGAGTTCAGGTTATTCATCCAGCTCTCGCCAGTAGTCTTTACCTGAGCACCGCCGTTGATGCCGATGTAGAAGTTGTCAAATGTCTTGCTCTCAGTAACTGTCTGAGCATTTACTGAAACTGCCATTGCAGCGGCAGCAAACAATAAACCTAACTTTTTCATGTCTCTCTAAAAATTAATTTATTAAAAATGTTATTGAAATCTTTATTATTGCGCAACACATTGCACATTTTTGAAATCGAGTGCAAAGTAATAAAAAAAAAACTTAACTACCAAACTTTTCCCATAATATTTTACATTTATCCCGTGAAAACTGGAAAAAAAGCACATATTTTCTTCTTTTTGTACGATTGCAAAATAACTTTAAGACTTTCTCACCGATTATTCACACCCTATCACAACCTCCCAGTCTACTTACATTTTCAAGCTAAAACACAAGTTCTTCCATGCTTCTACGCGCGCGTACATTATTTATTATATATAGAGAGTTTCAGTAAGTTCTGGAGTTAGGGAAACAAAAAAAAAGACCGAGTGCATCACTACACTCGGCCTCCAACAAATTAGAGAGTTATAAAAAATCAAGTATATTGCTACTTGTAGAATTCCTTTTTTCCTGCAGCCAATGTATTCTTCATCAGCGAGCAGATGGTCATAGGACCTACACCACCAGGAACAGGGGTGATATAAGAGCAACGCTCTGCCACCTCGTCAAATTTGACATCACCATTCAGACGGAAGCCACTCTTACGGGTAGCATCTGGCACGCGGGTTGTACCAACATCTATCACCACAGCTCCCTCTTTCACCATATCGGCTGTAACGAAGTTGGGCTTTCCGATAGCTGCAATGATGATATCCGCCTCACGGCATTCCTCCTTCAGGTTGGCAGAGTGAGAATGGCAAACCGTTACGGTAGCATCACCCCACTGTTTCTGCATCATGAGTTGCGCCATAGGCTTGCCCACGATGTTGCTTCTGCCAAGCACTACACACTTCTTGCCACTGGTAGGAATATGATAATGCTGCAACAGGGTAAGAATACCCAACGGAGTGGCAGAGATGAAACAAGGCAGACCTATAGCCATGCGACCTACATTGATGGGATGAAAACCGTCCACATCCTTGCGATAATCAATGGCCATGATGATTTTCTGCTCGTCAATATGGGCAGGAAGAGGCAGTTGCACGATGAAGCCATCTACATCTTCATCCTTGTTCAGCTTGTCCACACAGGCCAACAACTCTTCCTCGGTCACGTCGTCCTCGTAACGAATAAGGGTCGACTTGAATCCACACTTCTCACAGGCAAGCACCTTATTCTTGACATAGGTCTCGCTGCCTCCGTCATGTCCTACGAGTACAGCAGCCAGGTGTGGCTGTTTTCCTCCGTTGGCAACAATTTGTGCCACCTCTTCGGCTATCTGCTCCTTAATGGCATTCGCCGTAGCCTTTCCGTCTATCAGTTGCATTTCATTCAATATTAAATAATCAATGTTATGTGTTATCACATTCCTGGCATCTTTGGCATACCGGGCATTCCCTTCATACCCTTCATGCGGCTCATCATGCCTGCCATTCCGCCACCAGTCATCATCTGCATCATCTTGCGGGTCTGGTCGAACTGCTTGATCAGCTTGTTCACCTCCTGGATATTGGTACCCGAGCCCTTGGCGATACGCTGACGACGGCTGGTATTGAGGATACCTGGGTTAGAACGCTCCTTAGGAGTCATACTCTGAATGATAGCCTCAACGCTCTTGAATGCATCATCAGGAATATCCACATCACGGATGGCCTTGCCTAAACCAGGAATCATACCAGCCAAATCCTTGATATTACCCATCTTCTTGATTTGCTGTATCTGAGCATAGAAGTCGTTGAAGTCGAACTGATTCTTGCGAATCTTCTTCTCCAGTTTCTTTGCCTCCTCAAGGTCAAACTGCTCCTGAGCACGCTCTACCAACGAAACCACGTCACCCATACCGAGAATACGGTCGGCCATACGGGCAGGATGGAACACGTCGATAGCCTCCATCTTCTCGCCAGTACCGATAAACTTGATAGGCTTGGTTACCACTGTGCGGATACTGAGAGCAGCACCACCACGGGTATCACCATCAAGCTTGGTAAGAACCACGCCATTGAAATCAAGACGGTCGTTAAACTCCTTGGCTGTATTGACAGCATCCTGACCAGTCATCGAGTCAACTACGAAGAGAGTCTCGTCAGGACGAAGATGATTCTTAAGACCGCTGATCTCGTTCATCATCTGCTCGTCAATGGCCAGACGACCGGCAGTATCCACGATGACAACATCGTTGCCATTGGTCTTAGCCTGCTGGATGGCATGGTCGGCAATGACACAAACATCCTTGTTCTCAGGCTCACTGTATACAGGAACACCCACTTGCTCTCCTACCACCTTCAACTGGTCGATAGCAGCAGGACGATAAACGTCGCAAGCCACGAGCAATGGCTTCTTGCCCTTCTTGGTCTTGAGCATATTGGCAAGCTTTCCACTGAAGGTGGTCTTACCCGAACCCTGCAGACCGCTCATCAAGATGATGGCAGGATGACCTTCGAGCTTCAGAGGAGCTTCCTCGCCTCCCATCAACTCAGCCAGCTCGTCGTGAACCAGCTTTACCATCAACTGACCAGGCTTTACAGCCGTGAGCACATTCATACCAAGTGCCTTTTCCTTCACCTTGTTGGTGAATTCCTTAGCTACCTTGAAGTTGACGTCGGCGTCGAGCAAAGCACGGCGTACGTCCTTCATGGTCTCTGCCACGTTGATTTCGGTTATCTTACCCTCACCCTTCAGAATCTTGAAGGATCGTTCCAGTCTATCACTTAAATTTTCAAACATTTTAAATTCTTTTTTTATTTTGGCTGCAAAGTTACGAAAATAATTCCGAAAACCCTATATTAGTAACCAAAAAAGCACGTCAAATCTGTCACTTTAGGATACTTACCGACTGTTCTACCGACACGCGTACCTTTTTTGACGATTTTTCATCATTTACAGGAAGCGACTCCTTCCCTTGTTCCTTGTTTTTTCCTTTACCTTGCTCCTTGCCGGGATTCTTTTCCGGCACATTGCCTTGCCCATTTCTTTCTCCTGCAGCTTTTGCCTTTTCTGCATCAGATGCAGTGGCAGGTTGCTGGAGAGGTTCTATAGGCTCCACGCTCGACTTCATCATACTGTCGTTAGCCTGATATTTCTTTCCTGTGGCCTTCTCGTAGGCAACCACAATGGGGTCTTTGCGATCCATTTCGCCGAATATCTTTTGAGCCTCTCGCAGGTGCTTGCTGTCACGTCTGCCCCTCTTGTCAAGCATCTTGGCCAAATCGAAGCTCGCTCCGCTGGGAGCATTTGCCCCACCTATCTCAGCCTGCCGGTGCGCATCGTTCTGAATGCCCTTGATGCCAGGCATATTCTCTCCCCATACTTCCACCTCTCTGAGTTGGTGACTCTGTGGCAGCAGAAACACCGTATCGGGGAGATTCTTCAGATAGATGGTAGTCTTCAGAAAGCCCGGTTTCGACACCGTAGCACTGTCAAACTGATACTTCATGGTCCAGTATCCTCTGTAGTCGGTACGTGCCCAATGATTGTTATCGGTATGAATCAATGCTTCACGCACAGGCACATGGTCTTCGGCATTGGCTATGACGCAGGTTTTCTGTGCCCTGACCATTGCCACTGCCCAACATACCAGCACAATCATCAATATAGTCTTCTTCATTCGTTTTTCGTTTTATCTTATTGAACTTCTACAACTTACATAAGTAGAGTTATGCCTACAAAAGTAAAAAAAAAAATAATATCTCCCAAAACCACCAATGAGTTTTGGGAGATATTAATGCGATTTAAAAGTCTATAACGTTATTCTACGTCTGTCGTGCCGCTCTTCTCGATGCGCTTTGCCTCTTCGAGCAACTTGATGGCATCGACATATTGAGCAATACCCTGAGCCACCTCCTTGGCAGCCTTCATGGCAAGCACCACGGTCTGAGGACGATGAACCACGTCGCCTCCAGCAAACACCCCTCTGCGAGTGGTCATACCAAAAGGACGCTCCACCACCTTGACATAACCTTTCTCGTCAACCTCGATACCAGCAGTAGTAGAGACAACACGGTTGGCAGGACGTGATCCGATGGCCAAGTAGATGCGGTCGAATTTCTCTACACGCTCACCTTCTGGAGTATTGAGTACACAGCTTCCCAGTCTTCCATTCTTACCCTTGAGGAAAGCCTCGACAGTAGTTTTCCATTCAAACTTGACACCCTCCTTCACAGCCTCATCATACTCACTCTGTATGGCAGGCATCTCTTCCTGTGTCTTGCGATAGAGCACTGTCACATCAGCACCCAGGCGAATGGCAGTACGTGCAGCATCCATGGCCACATTTCCTCCACCTATCACACCCACCTTCTCTCCATCACGAAGAGGCACCATGTCGCGTGTCAGGGCTCCCTCGTTATAGGCATTGACATTGTGCAGGAAATAAGTACTCTGGCTCACTCCATGCAACTTGGCACCAGGTGTAGAGTCCATATTCTGAGGTACGCTGGTTCCTGTTCCCATGAAAATGGCATCGTAGCCTGCACGGAAAAGACTGTCTATAGTCACATTGTTCTCACCCACCATGCAGTTGGTGATAAACTGTACACCGAGAGCCTCTATCTTGCTCACCTCAGCACGTACCACGGCCTTGGGCAGTCGATATTCAGGAATACCATACATCAGCACACCACCAGGCTCGGCCTGTCCTTCGAAGATCGTGACATTAAAGCCCTGACGTGCCAAATCACCAGCAACAGTAAGTCCGGCAGGACCAGAACCGATGACAGCCACACGTCCACGAGTCTTCTGTGGAAGCTTCTCGCGAGAGAGGTTCATCTTGGTATCGAAGTCGGCAACAAACTGCTCCAACTTGCCTATCTGTACAGGTTTGCCCTTCTTGCCCAGCACACAGTTGCCCTGGCATTGCTTCTCATGAGGACACACACGTCCACAGATTGCAGGCAGATTACTCTTCGCATTGATAATGGACATAGCCGCACCCATATTACCCATAGAAAGTTCATGCACAAAGTCGGGGATATCATTTCCGATAGGACATCCCTTCTTACATTGTGGCACCTTACAATGGAGGCATCGCTTGGCTT
>ERZ1034946.779-NODE-779-length-12895-cov-36.173287_pt1 | contig 12895 bp, 8 predicted proteins | sample MGYA00520591_ERZ1034946 | MGnify/ENA primary metagenome ERZ1034946 (study PRJEB33766, sample SAMN09781753) | gut metagenome | biome: gut microbiome | host: Homo sapiens | place: Madagascar | study: EMG produced TPA metagenomics assembly of the PRJNA485056 data set...
AAAGAAAGGAGGGCGCAGTATGCCAATTTCCTATGCTACACTGCAAATCTACGATCAATATCTGACAACCTATGGCAGCAAGCGCTGCTCCCGTTATGACACCCATGATTCAAAAGAGCTCAAAGAGCTATACAGTTCCATACAGTTAAAGAACCGGTTCGCACCGGTATATTTAAAGAGCCCTACTGTTGAAGAGATTTCTTATGCAATTCAGCTCAAAGAACGGGCTAAGTCTCTGCATGAAACGATAGATACGTTAAGCTGTGATGATGAGAATCAGCTTTTTTCCACTAAAACTGCCTATAGCGATCACCCTGGACAAGTCAGTGTTTCTTATGAACCGACAGAGAATCAAGGTGTTTCTTCTTATTATAAAGCACCTGCTCACTTTGTTATGTCAATTCAGGACTATGCAACTGCGCAGCGCAATACCTCCAGTTATCTGACCTCTTCCCAACCGGTCATGATGCCTGCCGGCAGCTATTCCTTTGATCTGATCACAAATAAACTGCACTATGAGCTGCAATTTGACTTACAGCCGGGCGATACACATGATACCCTGCAGCACAGACTCATGCGTCTGATCAACAATTCTGACCTGGGCGTACATGCCGAGGTACTTCAGGACGACAACGGCCGCAGTGCCCTGCAGATTACCTCTGATGCTTATGGCATTCCCGCAAAAGGCAATGAACATTTCCGCATTACAGATGACAATACCTCTCACAGCAGCGGCATGGTACATTACCTTGGTCTTAACAAAGACATTGAGCCAGCAAGAAATGCTGCCTATACAATAGATGGTGAACCCCAGTCTTCCTATGGCAATACTTTCCGGGTCTATGATGCATATGAAATCACTCTGCATCCTGAAGCTGCTGCCGATAAGAACACTGAGATTCAAGTAGGACTTTATCCCGACCCACAATCTCTTTCCTATAATATAGACGCCTTTGTAAAAAGCTATAATGCATTCTGGGAAAGCTCAAAATCTGCGCCGGAACATTCAGAACGTTTAAGTGAAGATATGCATAGACTGCTGCAAGGACATCAAAATGAGATTGAGAAATATGGTATACAGGTCAACGAAGATGATACCCTCCTCTATCCGCCAAGAGAGGAATCAGAAGAGGCAGCTCCAATGGATCTGGATGCATTACAGAACTTTGGCAGTCATTTAATCCGTAAATTAAGCTCTATTGCCATGGACCCTATGGAATACCTGAACCGGCAGATCTGTTCCTATCCCAATCCTGCCACTACTTATATCAACCCATATGTAACCAGTATCTACAGCGGCATGCTGTTCAATACATATTGTTAAAGGCATCATCTGATTCTTCCTCAAATGATGCCTTTTTGGTACCTATTATAATGAATATTTATAGTTGCTCTTCTACCATGGTAAGTGCGGCACGAACCACCTTATCCATATCATAATATTTGTACTGTCCCAGTCTGCCTCCAAAGAGTACATTCTTCTCCTGCGCAGCTCTTTGTGCGTATTTCTCATACAATTCACTGTTATGCTTATCATTTACAGGATAATAGGGTTCATCCCCCCGGCTCCATTCCTTTGGATATTCTCTGGTAACGACAGTACCCTTCTGTGTGCCAAATTCAAAGTGCTTATGCTCAATAATGCGGGTATAAGGTACTTCTCTTTCTGTATAATTTACTACAGCATTTCCCTGATAATTGTCTTCGTCTTCCAGATATTCTGTCTCAAAACGCAGGGAACGGTATGCCAGTTCTCCGTAACAATACTCATAGAATTGGTCGATCATGCCTGTATACAGTACTTTTTCAAAAGTATCTTCACCGTCCATAGAGATAAATCCGCCATCTGTGTTCCGCTGGCAGAAAGTCTCATAATCGGTTCCAAGCTTCACTGGAATTCCTTCCAGAAGCTTCTCCACGATCTGCGTATATCCACCCTTGGGGATTCCCTGATATGGATCATTAAAATAATTATTGTCAAAGACGAAACGGACCGGAAGTCTCTTAATAATGAAGCTTGGCAGTTCCTTGCAGTCTCTGCCCCACTGCTTCTCCGTATAGCCTTTTACCAGCTTCTCATAGATATCTCTTCCGACCAGTGATAATGCCTGTTCTTCCAGGTTCTTAGGCTCTGTGATATGCAGGTCTGCAATCTGTGCATCAATATGCTCTCTGGCTTCCTTTGGGGTCTTGATGTTCCACATCTTGGCAAAGGTATTCATATTAAAAGGCAGATTATACAACTCATCCTTATATCGTGCCACCGGGCAGTTAATATAGTGATTAAACTCCACAAACTGATTTACATAATTCCATACTTCTTTATCTGAGGTATGAAAAATATGTGCTCCATACTCATGAACCTGAATTCCATTTACTTCTTTTGTATAAATATTACCGGCTATGTGATCTCTCTTCTCAATAACCAGACAGTCTTTTCCCCTTTTCTCCATCTCATGAGCAAAGACTGCGCCATATAGCCCTGCGCCTACTACTAAATACTGATAATGCATTGGTAAGTTTCCCTTTCTGTTATGTTAACTTCAGTGTAATCCCTCTACCGGTTTTAGTCAACTCAAAAACCATTCTCCTGTGGTTTCCAGTCCCGCGCCATCTGTTCGTATTCTGCTGCCTTCTGTGTAAGTCGAAGCTTCTCCAGCTCATACTCTTCCTGTGGCAGCGCCCTGATATGCGGTGACTTGGCATATCTTCGGTAGCTCAACGCCAGCGCCATCAAAGGTGATGTACCGCTGCTGGCAATGTCAATCTCACTTTCACTTTCAAAAGCCGCTGTATAGAACCAGTGCGCCGCCTCCGGATAATCCTCCTTCTTCAGGAAAAAGTAACCAAATTCCATGCATACTTCCGCAGAAGGAACCGTAATCTCACTGCGAAGCCCAGTCTTTAACATAGCTGCTGCATCATCACTTAACCGATAAATCTTTAAAAGTACTGCAATGATCTGTCTGGTCAGCAGCTCTTTGTTTCCGGCTGCCGCTTCTTCCAGCATCTTTTCCAGGAAAGTCTTTGCCCGGACCAGCGTAGCTTCGTCGCCTGCTTTATACAGTTCACGCAGATACATAGTCAATAACCTGTCAGAAAGTGTGCCCTTTTCCTCTATGATTCTGGAAAAGACAGCGAAATCTCTGCCGCTATGGTCTCCCTGCGGTCTGTGGCGTACTTCAATCTCACTGTCATATACAACCGGATTCGTGTTTATGGTCTCATGAATAGGCTCAATCCACGTAAACTGCCGCAATCTTTTAAAAAGCTTGGGTCTTAAATCTCTGGCAAAATTCTCGGTAGGATGGTTGATCTGTTCTGTAACATAAATCATCTGTACAATCTCTATCTCCGGAAGCATTGCCTGCTTCAGCAGCTGGAACTTCTTTCTGTTCTCTGCATCTATGTATTCATCTGCGTCCGCAGAATAGATATAATCCCCTGTTGCCTTGGAAAAGGCAAAATTTCTGGCTGCCGAGAAATCATTGCACCACTGGAAATCATATATTTTATCTGTATACTGCGCAGCTATCTCTTTCGTACGATCTGTAGAACCTGTATCCACAATAATGATTTCATCCATTAACGCCTGCAGAGAATCCAGACAGTCTTTCAGAACTGCCTCTTCATTCTTAACAATCATACACAAGCTGAATCTTATATCTCCCATAGTTCTAACCCTGCCTTTCCTGATTCATTATGTCCTTTAAGCGCTGCTGCTTGCTCATGCTTTATTCCAATCACTTTATATCTATATTCTAATAATTGTCTGACTATTTTCTGCTTTATATGATAATTATACCGTATTAAATAAATTTACTCAACAATTATTCATTATTTTCTGTTATTATGTAAAGTTTTGTGTTAAAATAAAACCAGCGATTTTATAATACCAGTGCGAAACAATCTGTTGGTATTAAAGTAACAGGGGATACGTGTAAAGAAAAGGGGATTTATATGGATTACAGACAGACTTATGAAATACTGTTAAAGACGATTTGTGAAAATGACAAGAGAATTCTGCAATTGCTGGCTCACATAAGCCAATGCGATGATATGTTGTTAGAGTTGTCCCTGCAGACTTGTCCCAATCCAGTCACTCTACAGGCAATTACGCTCAAAAAAGATCGCCTGATTGAGCAGTTGGAGAACGCCAGCGCTGATGAAGAACAGTATGTGTCACAGCTTAGCAGTATTGCTTCTTTGTGCAACGAGGTCACTTCCCATCCACTGTATCTGAAAATGGATCTCCTTCATGCTGCGATCAGTGAACGTATGAAGCTGGTACTTCATAAGGAGGATGCAAGCAATCCGTTAATCACCAGTCAGTTGTCAGAATATCAGGAGAAGCTGGAAATGGATATACGCATTCAGGAAGTTCCAAGAGAGAAACGCCATATCTTCTACGTATATCCAAATAAATAATCAGCCCAGAAGCTCCAGAAGTTCTTCTCTGGAGAATGTCGGATTATCCATATTCTCTCCGCCAAGAACCTGGTCCGCCAGTTCCTGTTTCATCTCCTGGAGCTTCAGAATCTTCTCCTCTATGGTATCTTTGGCTATCAGCTTATATACCGTAACGACATTCTTCTGTCCAATTCTGTGTGTTCTGTCCGTTGCCTGGTTCTGCGCTGCCAGATTCCACCACGGATCAAAATGTATCACAATATCAGCACTCGTCAGATTAAGTCCTGTTCCACCGGCTTTTAATGAAATAAAGAATACCGACACTTCATCCCGGTTAAATGCTTCTACCATTTCAATTCGCTGTTCCTTTGGCGTCTGACCGGTCAGTTTATAATAGGAAATCTGCTCTGCATCACTGCGTTTTGCCAACAGCTCCAGCATGGAAGTGAACTGGGAAAATACCAGAATTTTATGTCCTCCTTCTATGGCGTTATGCAGTAATTCCATACACATTTCCAGCTTCGCCGCACCACCCTTATAATTCTCGTATACAAGCAGCGGGTTACAACAGATCTGTCGCAGCCTGGTAAGCTCTGCAAGCAATTGCAGCTTTTTCTCACGAAACTGTGCATCTGTCTGACCATTAAGCAGACGTTTGAGATTCTGTACATTTGCCGTATAGAGCTGTTGCTGCTCCTCTTCCATTCTGGCATACACTGCTTCTTCCAGCTTATCAGGCAAGTCTGCCAGCACCTCTTTTTTAAGGCGTCTCAGAATAAAAGGCGTAATCATTCTGCGAAGACGCATCATGGCATCCTGATCCTGTTGTTCCACAATGGGCGCTTCTATCTCTTCTTTAAACTGCTTATATCCATAGAGAAATCCCGGCATCAGATAGTCAAAGATACTCCACAGCTCACTCAATCTGTTCTCCATAGGCGTACCTGTCAATGCAAACCTGGTTCCCGCATGAATCATCTTCACCGCCCTGGCAGCCTGCGTGCTCTGGTTCTTAATGAACTGTGCTTCATCCAGAATTTCACAGAAGAATTCTGTATTTTCATAGTTCTCAATATCCCTCTTGAGCAGGTCATAGGAAGTGATCAGAATATCCATGTCTGTGCTCTCTTCTACCAGTCTTTTTCTGGAAGCTGCATCTCCCGTGACCATGACAGGATGCAGGTCTGAAGCAAAACGTTCTATCTCACTTTGCCAGTTATACACCAGCGAAGCCGGGCAGACGATCAATGTCCTGTGTCTCTCCGTCATCAAAAAAGCAATGACCTGCAAGGTCTTACCAAGTCCCATATCATCAGCCAGAATACCGCCAAAGCCATTTGCCTGTAAAGCTTTGAGCCAGCGAAATCCACTCTTTTGATATTCTCTCATGATCTGCTCAAGCTCCTTTGGGACTTCATATTCGCTGTCTTCCATGGCACGCATATTTCTGACCAGCTGCCTGAAATCCGTATCCCGGCGGATATACTCTGCGCCCTCCTCATGAGCCAGACTATCCAGAAACAGTGCGCGATACCGTGGAATCTGTATCTCTCCGCTTCTGATCTGTCTTGCCGTCAATTGCAGACCATCCACCAGCTCTACCAGATTCTCCAGTCTGGTATCCTGCATATTCAGAAATGCACCTGAACGAAGACGATAATATTTCTTGCGCCGATTGTACTTTGTTAGCACTTCAGCCAGCTCGTCCAGTGACAACTCGCTGGAATCCAGAGTCAGATCCAGCAGACCGCTTTTTAGTGAAATCCCCATGGAAAAGGCAGGTGTATTCAGAATCTGCACCTTTTTCATCTTCTCTGATATATAGACCTCTCCCAGCTCTTCCAGTGCATGTATGCCGCTTTGCAGAAATTCATAAATCGCATCCACATCCTCACGCAGCACCCTGCGTTGGCTTTTGCCATCATATTCCGGGAAAAAGGCACTGACTGCAGCATCCATCTCAATCTCCCGCTGCACATCTCTCTTCTGCGATATAGAACCGGACGGCATATCAATAAAACGTGCCGCATCATTCTCTACGGAAAAGACATCATAACTCTCTTCTCCATAAACCGCACATAATCTACATGTAATCTCATCATATTCTGGCATATCCAGATAAATGGCAAACTGCGCCTGGTCAGGGAGATAATTCTCCGGGCGAAATTCCTGAATCTGCACATCATAATGTTTCTCAAGTTCCGGTAATAAATCCCTGCAAAAAAGCGGCAGCTCCCGCTCTGCAATAAATACGCTGTTACCGCCTTGCTCATTCATATATGTGCGAAAGCCCCGAACTCTGCGTATTGTATCCAGGCTTGTCCGATATATGATACCCGCATCGCTGTCATAGGCATAGGAATATACCGCACCTTCTGTCATAGGCATGGAACGCGCAATCAGCCGGATGCCAGAGGGAACTCCTATAACACTCAAAGGAATCGGTGGCTCCCCTTCCTGCACCGTGTACTGTACTGGATTTGTAAAAACCGTCTCCATTTCAAAAGGCATCTGAGACTCTTCCATGATCTCCATGAATCTGTCCAGTTGCGCTCCTGCCAGTGGAATCTCTCTCCTGACATCGTTTCTTGTGTAATATTGATAGATATTCTGTCCACCACGGGTCTGAAAATCCTTCATGATATCCACAAGGAAAGCCGCAAGTGGTGCACTTTCCTTGTCAAAAGCCGACATATGATGGTAAAATGCCAGCTTCGCACCATAAGACTTATACTCAGAATCTGCCATAAGTCTTGCAAATTCTCCTATGTCTTTTAATACATAAAGCTTCGTAATTCCAATGCGAAATTCCACGGAGAGCTTACCATGATAGTCATGGCAGCAGGGTATAAGCTGTACTTTGCCCCGTACTGTAGGCTGCTTAAAAGGAAGCTGCTGTTCCAGCCCCTGATTCATCAGGATTCGATACATACCTCTGTCCGTCTGTGGCATGGAGCGTTGTCTGGTAAGATGCTCCCGCTCCGGTGTTTTGCCATATAAGGTACTGCCTTTTACAATACCGGGCGTTGCTTCCAGCTGTGCTATCTTCTCCGGGAATTCTACCTTGAGCTTCTTCGCCGGGGCTTCCTGCTTACACCGTATGTCCTCTCTCACCTGAAAATAGCGAAGCAGTGTCGCTACACAATGCTTACAAAGACCGGCATATTCTACATGGGCAGGACATTCGCAACGATAAGAATGCAGCTCTTTTGCTTCTTCGTCTACCACCACTTCCGTGTTATAGCATCTCCAGCTGCTTCCCTGTACATATGCTTTGATCTTCTTACACGGTGTTTCTTCTATATATACATCCTGAATCTGAATATGCTGCACATTACCACTCTGATACAGCCATTTACCTCTTTGAAATACCTGTTGTGATGTATCCTTGCGAATATCTGTCTCTGTATACATAATATCCATGCCTTCCTGTTATCCTATACCTCTGATGCCTCAGAACCCATGTGCAAAATCGCAGCTTCAATGCTTTGTTTTTGCCTATGTGGGTCTTCATAATTACCTTATAACAGATTATAGCACAAAATGACGGCCTGCACATATTTTCTTAATGATAGATACCATTCCTTGGATGACTCAGGAAGCGGTATCCCTCTCCCCATTTCGTCTCAATGTATCTTGAACTCTCACCATCATCTTTCATCTTCCTGCGCAGCTTGGAAATATGCATGGCTACTGTATTCTCACGAACATTCACATAAGGCAGTCCCCAGGCTTTCTCATAGATATCTTTTCTGCTGACTAATACATCTGCACTCTCCATCAGTACCTGCAATACCAGTGCTTCCATCTTCATAAGCACAATCTTCTCACCATCCATTTCCAGGATTGAATTCTTCGTATCCAGAATTACATCTGAAACTGCTATTCTGCCGTCTTCCTGATATTGCACCGGCTTAACGCTCTTACGACGATAATTCACACTGGCAATACATTTTGCCATTAATTGAACCGGAGGCGTTGCAATGGGCATATAGTCTGCAATTCCCATACGATACGCACCTACCACGCTGATATCGTCCATATCCTTGCCCATCATAAACATTGTGACATCGTCTTTTCTGTCCAGAATCTCCATTGCCAGTGTATATCCTGATTTGTTCGCCATATAATCGTCCACAACTACCACATCATATTGTTCCTGTGTAGCCTTACGATATCCCTGAAAAGGCACGTGTTCTATGGTTGCATCCATATTCCACATGGTACAGGCTTTCAGGTAGCCTGCGTCTCTGCCATCTTCTTCAATAATGAACAGGACCTTTGCGGAAATATCATCCGATACTGACAGTAAGTTTCTCATATGGGTTCTCCTTCCTCATATCTGGTTGAAAATTAATTTTCTTTTTAACCTATTTTAGCATATTGTCTGAATATAATTATTATTTAATGTATTTTTGTCCTATGTATGATATACTTGTCTTGTGCTGTATTATATGTCCGTACTATAATTGTTAATGGGGCTGCCCGCAGTCCTGTCACCTCGCAAAGGAGGAACTTCTTATGAAAAAAATTCGTGCACTCGAACCTCAGCTCCTTGTCCTGGAAGCCCTTACCTATAATCAATGGGTCATCACAATGGGACAGATGCTGCAAGCAACCAGTATGGATCTATACATACATTGCGTAAATGTCGCCTCTATCGCTGCCCATATGGCACTCTTTGGCAATCGCCAAATGCTCAATGAACAGGGGATCTCTCCGATTTCTCTTGTGTTAGGTGCTTTTCTCCATGATATTGGTTATATTGGAAGGGGATGCTGCTCTGCCTGTGGCAAAAATCCCCAGTCTATGTCTTATATGGAACAGCTGGCTTTTGATGAACATATCAGTGCCGGTCTCGAACAGGTCAAGCATCATACGGATGACCCTGTTGTTCTGGATATTGTATCCATGCATCACGAATATCTCAATGGAACAGGCTATCCAAATGGATGCCGGGCAGAGGATATCCCACCTCATGTCAGGCTCGTCTCCATTGCCAATTCCTTATGCGCTTATCTGGAAAATACACAGCATACGTCTGCTGATTCTACGCCTATGCTTATGACTGAGTTATTGGATTATCTGCATAATGAAGCAATCAGTGGAAAATACGATATTACACTTCTGAATGCATTTTTCGATGGCATTATGAGCTATTATGACAGTCTTATTCCTCTGCACAACGGTCTGCGCGATTATTGCTCAGAAAAAGGATAAGCAGCAGAATTGCTATCAGCCCCAGTATGCTCAGTCCTACAAGGAAGGACGCATTGGCTCTGCCCAGTTCTGCCTGATAGGCGGCTGGATTCTGGGGTGAAATGGCATCCTGATCGTGGTTGATATTATCATCTGTTCCTGTATTGTTTATCCATGGAGTGTTATCTGCACTTGTGTGACTCTCCCATAGAGTATCATCAGGGATGGTGGTCAGAAGTTGTATATCATTTTCAATTGCAGGGGCTTCCTCTGTCTTTGTATTATTGGAATTCACTGGTGGTTGAATTTGATTTAAACCGTCTGCTAATACAAATGTTACATCATTTATGTTCGTAATATCATTCTTGCCAGGTACTCCATTTATCAGATTGTTAGGGATATCTGATTTACTTGTGTTTCCATTTGAGGAATTATCATTTTTCCCTGATATTCCATTATCTGTGTTATCGGGTTTATTCGTTGTTTCATTATTAGAGCTGTCCGATTTACCAGTTGATCCACTATCTGAGTTATCTGGTTTTGTTGTACTTCCATTACTGGAGTCTCCCGGTTTCATGGTGCTTCCATTGCTGGTGTCATCTGGTTTCGTGGTGCTTCCATTATTGGCGTCACCCGGATTGCCTGTGGAATTATCCTTATCCTGGTCTGGGGTAGTTGGTTTGGTATCTTCCTTCTTGGGTGGCTCTGCTGCCTGGTTGACCTGTAAGGCTGCCTGGTTGGAGCTTACCTTGATCTGCTGCCCGTTCTGTTCGCTGACTACCGTCAGTTCGCACCAGAAAGTGTATTTTCCTGCTTTATAGCCGGAAGGAATTTTACACTTGACTGTATTTCCATTCTCTACTTTGGTCTTTTTGCCATTCTGCTGCATATACCACTGTGGCGTAATGGTATAACCCTGTTCCGTACTCTGCTCATAGGCAACTTCCATATAGCTTTCTTCATAATCAGACTCCACTTCTACAGAGACTGGCTGTTTTGTAACAGACACTGGATTTATCCAGTATGCATAGAATGTCTCATCCTGAACAATATCTGATTTTCGCGCCGGTTCACCTGACGTACTATAATAACAGGTTCCCCTGCCATCTTTTTGCAGGTAATAGCCTGCAAATAATCCATCTTCCCTGACCGGGAGCGTAATATCAGGCATCTGCTTCCCATATGCCGCTGTAATAGTCTCTACCACATTGCCATAGGCATCTTCCAAAGTTACTGTATATTCTTTGGGAATCTTGCGGTATACTGCAATATAGTTTTTGTTCTCTGTAACGGGGGAATGCACGGTGTCCGTCCCTGTCAGGTTCTCTTTACGTCCTGTCTCCATATCGTCCCAGCCAGTAAAAGTATAACTGTACTGTGAATCTGCCTTTCTGACAGGTTCTGTCTTCACCGGGTAATCAGCTATACTTCCTTTTGATGCGGTGACGCTGCCCAGTAAAGTCATATCATAATTATAATAATTTAAGGTCAGTTGCTCCTGTGGGCATTGTGCAATTACTATTTTACCATTTCCTAGTCTTACACCTGCTGCCGTAGAAACATTTCGACACATTTCTGCATTGTAATAATTAGTTCCTCCATATGCCTGTTTGTTCTCTTCAATAACATCCTTAGATTTTCCGCATACTAAACGATACCCTTCTATGGCTCCATTGTCCTTCCCACAATCCCTCTTGGTATGTGTCCACGAACCATCTGTAATAAAGTCCGAATCCATATCGCCTTCATTGCTTCCCCATTCTCCACACACGCCGCAACTGGCTTCTATATAGCCCGGCTGATCATCACTGACTCTGAAATTCTCAAATGTTCCACACTGTACAAAACAGCTGCCGTCATGAGTATGTCTGATTTCTCCTGTGTAACAGCCGCCGCCTGATTCTTCGCTGCCTGTGTGCTCATGGTATCTGGTATAGCCACTCTGTCCACCCTGATAGCCACCACCACCGCCGGCTGAATTCGGCTCTGAACTGGATTCTCCATTACTATTAATAGCTCCGCCTCCCCAAATTTCACCGCCACTTCCACCATTTAACATATCCGTGGCTCCACCTCCACCTCCGGCAACTGCTGCGGTAACTCCATTGATTACCACCGTCGTGGCTCCACCTCCGGCGGTCAAGGTTCCCTGACCTCCTCTCTGGCTGTCATTGCTTCCGCCAATACGAAGCTCTACCCGGTCATTCTGGTGTAGACTGACCTGCATATTGACCATGCCACCTTTTCCACCTGTATGTTCCTGATAAGAACCGCCCTGCGCACCATATAATTCAAATTGATATATACCATCACTCGTCACTGTAAAATCCTGACTGGCTTCATATTCCCAGTGGTCAGGCTCACTTGCTGTCTGTTCAGGACTCATTGTCACAGCCGCCGCCATCAATGTCATAATTCCTTTCTTCATCCATATTGCTTTCATTGAACTACTCTCTATACTTTCTTATATATTTTGCACAAAAAATCCTTTATTTTAGCCATCTGTGCAATGGTTAATTAAGTTGCAAACAATGACAAGCTCTTAATAATGGGCGAAAACTGTATCATTTCTGGTTCAACGTACTTCGTTTTCCAGTCAGAAAGGTACACGAAATAAAACGTCATCCTTTTTATGAAGGCGAATCTGTGTCCCATTCTTCCCTATGGCTGCTAACCTCTCATGTCTAACAGGATCATCTTATTTGAAAGAGTCCTAAATTCCTTCGTCCAGCCTACCCATAGTGGGGTGCCGCCTTTGCTCCTATCCAGGGTCATGCCCTATAAAGTATGTCTTAGCGGCTTCGCTCTGCTTTGTCATTGCCTAGAGAGCACTCCTGTAATCCAGCACCAATTGAATCCTTGGCGGACGTTATCTGTTACAGCATGTGCTTTTTTTATGCTGCTTCTGGTCTGATGATGTCCTTTCGGAACTTTTCTTCATCAAAGTCACAGCCTGTTTTCAATACTACATAGAAGATCCGTATCGCTTTACATGCAACTGCTATCTTTGCCTGCATCCCTCCGAGCGGTTTTTTTGTCCTGTTCCTGTAATAAAGGAACACATCCTGAAATGCGGGATTCCAGGTCATCAGTGCACGTGCTGACTCGTACATTGTTCTTCGCAGTTTTCGTCTGCCCCTCTTACTGATTCTTGGCTGACCTTTCTTTTTACCGGAACTTTTCTTGACTATTTCCATCCCTGCAAGCTTCTGTATCTGCTTCGGATCAGTGAAACGTCCGATATCACCAACCTCTGCTATAAAGCCAATCACAGTACTCATCCCTA
>ERZ1034946.790-NODE-790-length-12659-cov-6.230403_pt1 | contig 12659 bp, 6 predicted proteins | sample MGYA00520591_ERZ1034946 | MGnify/ENA primary metagenome ERZ1034946 (study PRJEB33766, sample SAMN09781753) | gut metagenome | biome: gut microbiome | host: Homo sapiens | place: Madagascar | study: EMG produced TPA metagenomics assembly of the PRJNA485056 data set...
TATTATTACACGTCATATGTTTTGTCAATACTTTTATGATATTTTTTATATCAATTATGTTACAAGAGTGAAAGTCTGAGAACATATCATCAATATTCCCAGACTTTCACATTACACTTTTTATTTATGACCTTCAATACATATCCAGTTATTATCTTCCTTTATATGCACTTTAACATCTATAAATCCAGCATTTTCAAATAATTTTTTATATTCGTCGGGTGTTGGATTATACAGATTAAATTTTTTTATATTTTCCAAAATCTGCACATCTAATCCATCTTTGCCATAAATATCAGCCACAAGCAAAAAAGTTCCATCTGTTTTCAGAACTCTGTACACCTCTTTTAAATTTTCCTGCGGATGTGGCCAGAAATAAAAACTTTCAACCGTAATTATTTTATCAAATGAATTATCCAAAAATGGAAGGCACTCAACAGATGCTTCAATTATGTCTATTTTTCCGCTTTTTACAAAATCATAATTAGTTTCCTTTGACATTTCAACCGATGTAGACGAATAATCAACACCAGTTAAATGACCTGACACGACACTGTCACTCATTCTTTTTAATGTGGCACCTCCGCCACAGCCAATGTCAAGTATTATGTCACTTTCATTTATATTCCAATGTTCCAACGCCCAGCCCGTAACTGCATAATGACTCTCATTCATGCGTTCCAGCATTTTTTGGCCGTCATCACCTGTTGGCTTTCTCGGATTTCCAGAGTCTGTAATCTGTTGCTGTGTGCGAATTTCAGAATTAATATCTATGTTACTCATATATTTTCACCTCAAAATATTTTTTCATATTATAACATACTAAAAATAAAAATAGCATCATAGTATAAAATATATTATACCATGATACTATTATTATCGAATACTAACCATAAATATTAAAACTTGCATTAATCATATTCATTGCTTTTAACTTTTTATAACAATATATAAAAGGTCCAATAAGTATAAGTGAACCCAGAACATTCCAAAGCCAGAAATCAACAGCACTAAACTTATAATTGTATCCCCTTCTGGCAAGTTCATTACCTAAGCGATTAGCCAATTTATGATTCCATACCAATCCATATATTCCTAATGTTATTGCAGAAAGCTGTAACATTCCCAAAAATGGTATTGTTCTAAGACCGTCTGCACGACTTGCTGCTATATTAATTTCACCGGAAATACGACTTTCAACAACAACTCCATATATTCCTAATGTAAGTATACTAAATAAAATATATTTTACAATATTTCTCTGTGCCGGCAATTGCAATTTAGGTGACATTACATAATCCTGCTGCTGTGTCTGATAACTTTGACTATACTCCTGTTGCGAATTAACCATATCTTGAACATTAACATTTTGCTGCTCCACTCCATTCAATTTTGTTCCGCACACAGTACAAAAATCGGAGCCATCCTCACACTGTGAATGACAATTTGGACATTCTACCATTCTTAAACCTCCATATTATATTTATTTTTACAGGGCAGCATATCTATACAATGCTGCCCGCTAAAATCATTTATTTTACCACTTTATTTTTCGGCTTTATCTTTTTTTCGTCTTACGAATGTAACCGCAAATACTCCAAGTCCGACTACGGCAATAACCGCAATTATGCTTCCATAAAATAACGGTTTATTATTAATATACTGAACCCATTTATTTGTTGTTACATAAAAATCGTCAATATTAACAACATTTGCAGGTTTGTCGGCGTTTGCTGTCTTTGCACCATTTCCTGCCGCATCAGACGCATATACAACAATGTTGTGTGCCGATGTTGAGTTACCGTCAATATTAAATGTAAAATTACCGCCATTCTGAACTATCTGCTCTAATTCGTCGCCGCTCCATGTCTTATACTCATTTCCGTCAAGCTCAACTATAACCTGTCCGAGTTTTAAATTGTCTCTTACAGTCATTTCAACTTCTTTGCTTTCCATAGCATACGTCGTCTTGCTTTCAAGATTTTTAACATTAATAACTGGCGGCTCATTGTCAATACCAAACTGTATTTCTACATTCTTTGTATCCTGGTCGGTTTTCTGAGTTCTTCCCGTTGCGTCGTCTGACTGAATCGTAATTCTGTATACACCATTTTCGCTGAAATTCTTTGCAAATACAGTATATGTATACTGATACCACTGTCCGTTTCCGCCGCTGATGCTGACTCTGTAATCTTCATTTTCCTTTAAAACAATTGTTGCATCATTTTTATAGAGTGTAAGCTTGATATTTGTAAGCTGGTTTACATTAACCTCCGATAAAACAACATCTTCCGTTGACTTAACATATGTTCCGTTAAGATTCTCGGTTGATGAACTGAGTTCATATGTTGAACCGAATCTGTTTACTGAAAATACAACTGTCTGAGTTGACACATTTCCAGCTCTGTCGGTGATTGACGCCGTGAGTGTGTAAATATCGTCAATACTCTTTTCATTTGCAAAATCTTTAAATGTAAATACACGTCCGTTATGCTGTTCGGCGTATGAACCGTCAAGTTCAACTGTTTTACGGTTCGCACCTGTTAATGTAATTGATACAAGTGATTCGTCGTAATTCGTATCCGAATATGATATTACAGGTATTACCGTTCCGCTGTTTGCAGTATTATTTTCAACCCCGCTTATAGAAAGCTCTGGAACCGTTTTATCAACGTAGAAATTCTGCTCTGTGAATTCATCACTGCTGTTTCCCGCCATATCCTGCATACTGATATTAAATGTATAATATGCATCGCTTCCATAATAAATCGTTGCCGTGTTAATATCTCCGTCTGATGTCCATCCACTTATCTGCGGTGCAGTTACGGCATTTCCGTCGTCCGTAGCAGTTACATTTACAATTACTCGGTCTGCCTGGAAATTATGTTCCGTAACGGAAATTGTAGCCGTTCTGTCCGTCTTATAATAATTGGAATTTTCAGCATCATTATTATCATATGAAACTTCTATTACAGGATTTGTTTTATCAACGGTAAATTCCTTTGCGGCAACTGTTCCGTCTGCGTAATTTTCGGCTCCTGCCGTATTATCCGCCATATCCTTGTAACTTATATCAAATTTGTAATCACCATCTGCGTCATATGTCACATAAGTTACCCATGTAGTATTATCCATATTTCCGCTTCCCGCATACTGTGTCCAGCCCGAAACAGAAGGAATTACTCCGTCGGTATTTGAAATTCTTACATCAACATCATTTTCATTAAAATTACGCTCGGTAATCTGAATTCTTGCCGTTCTGTTTTCCTTAAAATATGTATTATTGTCTGCTGTGTTATTATCATATGAGACATCTATTGCCGGTGCGGTAATATCAATTTTTATCGCCTGACCTATCATTTCATTTGTTGTAACACGTTCATTGCCCGCATTATCCACGGCTTTAACTTCAACAACAACATTATTGCTGTTAAATCGTGACGCATCTACGGTGATATTTCCGCTCCATGAACTTATAAGATTATCTTTATCAAATACAGCTCCATTGGTATTATTTGCTGAAATATCCATGAGTGTTCCTGTTTCAACCGCATCCGTATCTCTTGTATATATTCTATATGTAATTTTATTAATGCCTGAATAGTATCCGTTTATATCCGAATTTACTCCCGAATATTTCGGATCAACAACTTTCATTGCTACATTAACATTACCATTATGTAATCCGTTAGCATTTGCCGCATCTGGTATAATATCAATTTCAGGTGCCGCCTTTTCACCAATCGGTGCCTTATCATCAACAACAATACCTGTTGAATTAACAATTACCGTATTGCCTGCCATATCCTCGACCATAAAATAAATAACAAATTTCTCGTTAGGCTTTACAACAACACCGTTTTGAGAATCATATTCATTCCATGTGCCATTTTTGTTATATGAAGATAAATCATTTACCTTCTGATATTTAACAGATTTAATTCCGCTTATATCTGCATTTGTTGAGAATTTAACCGTAACATCGTTACGATAGAACTTTTCAAATGCAACACCGCCCCTTGCAAGAACCGATGAATCGTTAATCTTAATATCCGAATTAACAGGTGCGGTCTTATCAATAACAAAATCTGTTGCCGCTTTTGAATCACCATAATTTACAGATTCATTTTTTCTTCCTGACATATCCGTATATGAAATGTCAAATTTGTAAAATGCCTCTGTTGAAAATGTTATCTCTGCGGTATGAGTATCACCTGTATTCGTCCAGTTATCTGAATTTTTCAAATATGCCGCATAATCGGCAATATTACCTACAGCTTTATCTGCCGTAACATTTAATTCAACATCGGCAGCATTAAAATTACGCTCTGTAATTGTGATTTTTGCCTTTCTGTCCGCATTAAAATATTTTCCGTTTCTTACATCATTATTTGAAAAATCAACATTTATACATGGGTCCTTTTTATCGACAATAAATGTTTTTTCCGCTGTTTCGGCTTTATTTCCCGAAAAATCAGTACATTCAACTTTTATTGTATATATTGCATCTTTATCTTCGCCCGTATCAAATTTTATAGTTGAATTCCATTCGTCAGCATCACCTTTTGTAAACTTAGTAGTTAAATCGTCATTTTTATATACCTTTTCGGTTTTTGTTCCGTTATTTAACTCCGTAGTTACCGTAATTTTAAGATGTTCATCAACAAGTTCTGACGGATTTACCGAAATATCTTCTACCTTTTCAAATGCTTCTGCAAAGAAATTGGCTTCATTTATTTTTATATTAGCCGTTACAGGATAATCGCTGTAATATTGCTTATACTTATCGCTTTTTTTAGGTCCATCCAAAGTAATTTCTACTATAGGTGCTATATCGTCAACAACTATAGTTTTATTATCTTTGCATATATCGCTTACATTTCCTGCATTGTCGGTCGCCGTAAAGCTTACTTTGCCTCTGAACTGTGCGTCTATCTTAAATACAGCCTTTGCACTGCTTCCGCTTATTATAACTCCCTTGTCACCTACGGCTGCAACCACATCGCTCGCTCCTGTATTTACTTTGCTTGCGTCCTTTTCAACCTCATATGAATATGTAAAGTTTTTGATACCTGATGTCACATCTTTTGCTTCAAGTGTTACCGTAACAGGTGCTTTGTAGAATTTGAAAATTTTTTCAAGTATCGTGTCAAACACTGACTTTGAATAACTTATTGAAAGATTTTCAGGTTTTGTCGTATCAACGGTAAAATCTGCCTTACACTCTGATTCCTGCTCATTTCCTGAAAGGTCCGTATACTCTATGTTTATTGCGTATACTGCATCCGCATCAAATGCAACATCTTTAAGCGTGTATGTATTTCCGCTCTTCTCCCATTTTTCCTTTTTTTCCAAAATTTCCTGATAACTCTTTACATCAACATCTTTACCATCCGCATCTTTTGCAACACATGAAACCTTGATGTCTGACGGATTGAAGTTATGCTCTGTGATTATAACGTCCGCTGTTCTTTCTTTATCATAATAACTTCCTTCTACAGGCGTATCACTGTGAAAATTAAGTAATACCTGCGGAGCCGTCTTGTCTATCGTGAATTCCTGTCTATACGTATCAGCTGCGTTTCCTGAAAAGTCGCTGTATCCTACGGTAAATGTGTAATCTCCGTCCTCTGTGAATGCAACTTTTGCTCTCCACTTGCCATCATTTCCCTTTGTAAATGACTCCTTGAGAGTTGCATCTGTATAATTCGTCGTTGTTGTTATTCCGTTATCATTCTCTCTTGTAACGGTTATTTTAAGATGTTCGGCTATAACCTCTGCCGGATTAACCGATATATCGCTTAACTTATTAAAACTGTCAACAAAGAAGTTTTCTTCATCAATGACAATTTCCGCAGTTCTGTCTTCTTTGTAATACCTGTCATTCCTTACATCAGTGTTATCAAATGTTACCGAAACTCCCGGTGCTATATCGTCAACAACTATCGTTTTATTATCTTTGCATATATCGCTTACATTTCCTGCATTATCGGTCGCCGTAAAGCTTACTTTGCCTCTGAACTGTGCGTCTATCTTAAATACTGCCTTTGCACTGCTTCCATTTATTGTAACTCCCTCGTCACCTACGGCCACAACAACATCGCTCGCTCCTGTATTTATATCACTTGCGTCCTTTTCAACCTCATATGAATATGTAAAGTTTTTGATGCCTGATGTCACATCTTTTGCTTCAAGTGTTACTGTAACAGGTGCCTTATAGAATCCAAAAGTAATTCCCTGAAGTAATATATCAAACACTGACTTTGAATAACTTATTGAAAGATTTTCAGGTTTTGTTTTATCAATCTTAATATCATTTTCATTGATCTTAATTGCTCCTGTTATTCCTGAATCATTCTTTAAATATATTGCTTTTGCATTCAGTCCTTCATCTGAAACCTCAATACTGTCCTTCCAGTCATTATTTATTAAATCATTTGAATAACTGATTTTATAACCTGTTGCCGGAGTGATTGTAACATTTCCCGTGTACCATCCGTCATCATTCTTTTTTTCTCCCGACAGTGTGTACGGTGTCTGCGGTGTTGCAAGATATATAACTTCTATTGTATATTCACACTCAGTATCTTCATAACAGCTGTTTCCAAGTTTTGATGCTTTAACTGTTACAGTTCCGATACTTCCATTTTTAAATGTGAGTTTTCCGTTTGTATCAACATTTGCAATATTATTTCCTGCTACAACTTCATACGTTATAACTGTATCTGCAACATAACCTTTTCCGTCAGGTACACTGTTATTTACAACGGGAACCGCCTCGTTAGAAAAAATATTTCCATATACTACCTGTGATGTAGCCGTATCGTTAAATTTAATTGACTGCTCAGCCTTTGCAACTGTTATTGTAATTTCATCAAATGCTGCTAAATATCCATCTGATTCAGCTTTATCCACACGAATAACTGCTTTTCCCGACTTCTTTACTGTAAGTTTGTTTCCTGATATTTCTACAGCATCACCGCTTACAACTTTGTATGTTACGGATCCGTTTCCGTTTCCGCCTGTTGCTGCCAATACATACTCATTGTTATTTTCGTTGTATGTTACTGAAGCCGGCACTGCGTCTGCAAATTTGAAATTCTGCTGTTCTGCCTTTGCAATTATTAAAGTATAATAAACAGCTTCCGAATCTTCGTAACAATCGTCACCTTGTTTTACTGCTTTTATTTTAATCTGACCTGCGCCTTTTACAGTTACTTTTCCTGTGTCCTGGTCAAGTGATGCACAAGGAACTCCTGATAAAGTATTATCAACGCTTTCTATACTGTATACAATCTTGCCCGTTGATTCACCGCCTGTAGCTTGATTAGCATACTCATTATTATTATCACCATATGTCACAGAATCGCTGTTTTTATCAAATTGGACTCCTGTCTGCTCTGCTTTTTTAATTGTTAAATCATTAGTAACAGATGTTGCTTCATAAGAATCATCAGCTGCTTTTACCGCAACTATTTTTACAACTCCTGTCTTATAACCTTTTTTTGAAACTACACCTGTCACTGTATCTATACTTGCAATATCATTTTCAGTAACATTATTTCCATTATCCAATATGTAATAAGAAAGTGCACCTGTTCCACTTCCTCCTGCTACACTTACAGTATATGTCCAGTCGGGAGCATATGTAATCTCAGGATTAATGGCTGCAAATGTAAGTGCTGCCTGCTGTGCTTTCTTTATTGTAAGATTATATGTTGCAGACTCTTCCTCATATCTGTCATCTGCTGCCTTTGTTGCTTTTACAGTTATAGTTCCTGCTTTTTTCAATGTAATAACTGGTAATGTTACATCATCAACAGATGCATAATCTAAACCTGAAACAATTTCATATGTAATCTGTCCATCACCTGTTCCGCCTGACACAGCATTACTAAATGTTCCTTCTGTAATAGTCACATCTGAAGGTGCTTCATTTTCAAAAGAAAGCTTATTTTGTGATGCCTTTTTAATCTCTATTGTATACTCTACACTTATTTCATCATATTTATCATCAGCCGCTTTTGTGGCTTTTACGGTAAGCTTTCCTGCCTTCGTAAATCTAAGTGTACCGTCAGAATCAACCGTTGCCCAGTCGATGTCACCTAATATTTTGTAACTTATCTCGCCATCGCCAAGACCGCCTGACGCCTTGTTTTGGAATGTGGCATTTTCCGAATATACTATTGCATCGGGAGTTACAGATGCAAACGATAATCCTGAATTATCGGCTCTGTTAATCGTTAAATCATAAAACGCTTCCGATTCCTGCCAAGTATCATCTTCTAAAAGAACTGCTTTTATCTTTGCAGTTCCTGATTTTAATGTTGTAATAACGCCATCACTGCCTACACTTACACAATCGTCGCCAGATACAACACTGTAATTTACTGTACCTGTACGTTTTTTACTTGACGCAGTATTACTAAAACTGTCTCCATATTTTATGGCTGCTGTTGTTTTTTCAAAGGCAAATGCATCATCTGCCTGTTTTGCTGTCATCTGCACATCAACATTTTTAATTGAAGCTGTAACTGAAATGCCGGCATTTGAATATTCTTTATATCCTTTCTTCTTTGCTGTTATATCAACAGTAACTTCTTCTGATGCCGTCTGTGCCTCGTTAAGCAAATCATCTGTAATCTCAGGAATACCAGCTACTCCTGTTGTTGTAACAACTATTCTGCTGGCTTTAGTTTCCGTTCCTAATTTAACTACGTATTCAATACTTACATCATCAAGTAACTCACCATCTTGATTCTTAACAGTTATTGTATAACTGTTAGACTGCACATCAGCTCTTGCATGCAATTTGAACATGTTAAATGGTATTATTGAAACAACCATCAATAAAACAAGATACCACGCAAGAACCCGTTCTTTGACTTTTCTTTTGCCTTTCATAATTTTCTCTCCTATTCTATAATTTCTGAACTTTCAGCAAATCCCATTTCAACTTCAACAGAAAATTCTTTATTCAGAACAGTAGTTTCATTCACTGGATTTGACAATACTGTAGTTTCACTGACTGAATCATTAAGTATTGCCGTCTGCCCATTATCAGGATTAAGCTCTGTTGTACTGAATTTTTCTGTATGCGGAGATATTCCTATTCCACTCGTATTTTTTATAAGCTTTCCTGACTGTGATATCTTGTCCGTAAGTTTTCCTCTGGCAAGATTCACTGAACTTGACTTATAATTTTTTTCCCCTGTCTGTTCATTCTGCTGCCTTATATTTTCAATTGCTCTTTTGGCTGTAATACCTGTCAAATCGCCAATTACTTTTTTAATATCTAATAGAAAAAATAAGGCAACCGCAACAAGCAATAAAATTCCGGCCGCAATATATGATATAGTCGATGCCGTCTGTAATGTTTCTATTGACATTTATCAGTTACCTCCATTTCCTGTTCCGTAATCTATTGTGACCGATGACTTAGTATCACTCATCAGATTTAAAATATTCTTTTTCAAATCCAAATCCGTGTCCATCTTTCCAGCAACTGATTCAATATCGTAAAGAAGCGAATCTATATCCTGTTTTGAGACACCGTCACGCTTGAATTTCGTTGCATACTGCTGAATTGCACTTCTTGCAAGTTCAAGCATCTCAAGTCGCACAACTTCTGTCTCGTTATCATTCTTTCCTACTGAATCCATAAGTGTTGTAAGATTATTAAAAAAATTCTGGTAAATACCTTTATCTTCACCTGTTTTCTGAAGTTCAGTAATTGTTGAATAAAAATCTCCAACTGCGTAATATACTTCTGCCGTACCCTTATTTTCGTATCCATCGGGTGCATATTCTTTTACCTTGCCAAACCAGTTTTTAGCATTAATTGCAGATGTGAGCTTATTGGCATTTCCCTGATAGTAATACCAGTATAATTTTCCTGTTTCATAACACACATCTGCATAATCCTTTGGATTTTTAACAAGTGCATCCCTGTTATTGGATATAAGCTTATCCAATGTATTTGCCTCATTATCAGTAAAATTATGGTCATTATCACGAAATGCCTTTATTAATCCAATATAAGCATCTTTATTACCACCTTGCTCCGGTATTGCTATACAATCCTGATACAATTTTATTTTTTCATCGTAATTTGATGTGTCTTCCGCATTCTGAAGGACTTTCTGATATTCTTCTGAAGCTTTCTTACGTGCAACAATATTAAATGTTAAACCACTCGCTGCAAGCACAACACTTAAAGCTGCCGCCGTAATAAATCCGCCAAGTTTTATTTTCTGCTTTTTCTTATATTCATCATCGATAATTTTATAATGTTCCAATGCATACATAAGTTCAGCCGCTGACTGGTACCTGTCATCTGGATTTCGCTGTGTGCATTTAAGAATAATTCTTTCCAGACCACTCGACAATTCAGGATTTATCTGCCTTATAGGCTTCATCTCGTATGGCGGCTCGCTTGGATTGCAGCCTGTAACAAGATGAAACAGCGTCGCACCAAGACAATATATATCTGTTCTTGCATCTGTCTGACCCATTCCGCCAAACTGTTCCGGAGCGGCATATCCCACTGTACCAAGACATGTTGTGTCCGCAAGATTTTTTTCTTTAAATTCTCTGGCAGTACCAAAATCAATAAGCGTAACATTACCATCTGGCTTTAACATTATATTGGCCGGCTTCATATCACGATATATAATTGCCGGCTGTCGTGAATGTAAATATCCAAGTACATCGCAAAGCTGTTTTGCCCATTCAATAACATATTCCTGAGGCTGTGCACCATACTCCTCAAGAGCCTTATTAAGCGAATTACCTTCAATGTAATCCATAATTATGATAAAAGAATCATCAGTATCAATTACATCTATAATACTGGGAAGATTCTTATGATTAAGTTTTTTCAGAATATCTGTTTCAGCAACAAGTCCCTGCTTTACCGCTTCAAATTCCAAAACACCATCTTTCCGCACTTCCTTGACAGCCCATGTTTTGTTTGCTTTCTCATTAATTGCCATCCAGACAACACTCATGCCGCCCTGACCAACTTTACTAAGAATCTTATACTTGCCGTCTACAAGTGAACCTACTTCAAGCATCTGTCTCCTCCTCTGTCTAATATGTTTTTATAGAAACAACCGTGATATTATCCCGTTCCTGTCTCTGTTTATTAATCTGAACAAGTGCATCCATGTTATTTTTCATAACCTGCGAATCAGTCATAACCTGAGGATTCAGGTAATTAAATATTTCCTGACTGCTTATTTCATGTCTGAACCCATCACTGCAAAGCATATAAACGGCATTTTTCTTTGTATTTCCAAAAAACATATCAGGATACACATAATCAGATGCTCCGATACACTGTAAAAGCACACTTCTCCTCGAATCAAATTCTGCCTGTTCCTCTGTAAGATTTCCAAGCTCTACTTCTCTGGCAACAACAGTCTGGTCTTTTGTAAGAACAGAAATGCTGTCTGCTATTTCATATGCTCTTGTATCCCCGACATTTATTATGTAATATCTTTTTTCAGTAATAAGAATAGCTGTTACTGTTGTTCCGACACCGGATGTCAATCCACACTTCTTACCATAATTCTTTATTTTTTCATTAAAATCCGTTGCTATTTTGCACCAGTCTTTCTGAATATCTGCATCATTCAGTCCACTTGCACACAAAACAGGCAGTCTTGTCTCAACCCAGCTGCAAAATGCTTTTACAACCGATGCACTTGCCACCTCTCCCTTAGAAAGACCACCCATACCATCGCAAAGCACTGCAAATGCCATTTTCCCGGCTTCTGTATTCAAAACTTTCACATTATAACTGTCCTGATTTGTATCTTTTATATTTCCAATATCAGTCGTTGCAGAAACAATAAAATCCACTACACATTACCTTCCTTTTTGAAATTTATTTCTATTAAAAATTTTTCAAATTAATACATCATAAATTCAAAATCTTCATTTCCAAGACGGATTTTATCACCATGTGCAAGTTCAACTTCAACATTGCTCTGTATCATTTTTCCGTTCAAATATGTATGATTCGTTGAATTGGTATCCATTACATAATATTTAGACTCCCTTGAAACAATATTGGCATGGCTTCTGCTGACTGCTGTATTATCACTTACAAAATAATCAACATAACTCTTTTCTTTGCCGATTCTGAATACAGGTTTATCAATCATAATATTTTCATTTGTCTTTATTCTGATTAAATGAGGAGAAACCATATCTGGTGGTCTCATACTTGAATTCAAAACTGTTGTACCGCCTCTCATTAACATATCAAGATTAGTAGTCTCTCCAAAATTCATCTGTTGTCCCTGCATTTCAGGCTGTGGCTGCTGTAAAGGTTGCGAAGGCTGTGGCTGTTTCACCTGCTGAGGCTGAGGAATCTGCTGATTTTGTATCTCTGCCTGAACCTGTGGCTGTTGCGAGGGCTGCTGCTGTGACATTGTATTCTGTCTTTGAATATTATTCTGTGGCGTTGGTATATTCAAATTCTGTTGGCCCGGCATTGCAAAGTTCTGTTGTCCATTCATTCCCGGAACTGCCATTCCATTGTTTCCTGCCATTCCCGGAACTGCAAAACTGCCTGGCTGAGCCTGTCCCTTTGGTGGTTTTGGCATTTTTTCGTTTTTATGTTTATGCTTAGTATCCGGCATAGCCATATT
>ERZ1034946.792-NODE-792-length-12591-cov-6.806796_pt1 | contig 12591 bp, 15 predicted proteins | sample MGYA00520591_ERZ1034946 | MGnify/ENA primary metagenome ERZ1034946 (study PRJEB33766, sample SAMN09781753) | gut metagenome | biome: gut microbiome | host: Homo sapiens | place: Madagascar | study: EMG produced TPA metagenomics assembly of the PRJNA485056 data set...
CCATAATTTTGTAATGTCAAACTACTCTAGCATAATTCTTCACATATTTTTTTAACAGCCATATCCACCATTTTAGTCATCTTTTCATTTTCAGATGTACAATCAATGAAGTTAACATCAGCTTCTGTCACCCTGGCAGAAGCCAGCCTGCTGCCATCCTCACTGCCATACATGGCTCTAAGCTCAAGCTTACCATCATTTATGTCGCAGTAGGCAGCCACAGGTGTATGACAGTCACCACCTATCTGCTTAAGAAAAGCTCTCTCCATCTGCACACATCTGTCAGTGTCCTCATCTGCCAGAGCATTCAATTTTGCCAGAAGCTCTGTATTGTCTGCCCTAAGCTCAAGAGCAAGGGTTCCCTGGGCTGGAGCCGGGATTATCTCATCCACAGACATGTATTGGCTTATCTCCTCTGCCCTGCCAATTCTCGTGATTCCTGCCGCTGCAATCACAATTCCGTCTAATATCAGTCTATTTATCTCCAGTTTGTCTTTTGCAATATCATCCACAATTTTTTCAGTACCAACAGACAAAGCAGCCTCACCTTCGCAAACCGGCTTACCCTCATACAGCTTCCGAAGTCTGGTATCTATATTTCCTCTGATTCCAACCACCTTCAAATCAGGTCTGAGCTTAAGGAGCTGGTACTTTCTCCTCTTGCTTCCAGTTCCAATCACTGCGCCCTGGGGCAGTTCATCGAGAGTCCTTGCATTTTTAAGCACCAGCACATCCCTTGAATCCTCACGCTTCCAGGCTTTGGCAAAGGTCAGTCCTGCTTCCGGTTCCTCCGGCATATCCTTTAAGGAATGTACCGCCATCTGTATCCTGCCATCTGCCAGTTCTTCCTCTATCTCTTTCACAAAAATGCCCTTTGAACCTATCTTGTCCAACTGGCGGTCCGCCTGTATATCACCTGTAGTTTTTATAACTACAGATTCAAACTCGTCCTCCGGATAGGCTTCCTTTAATCTGTCAATTACATAGTTAGTCTGCACTAACGCAAGCTTTGAGCCTCTTGTTCCAACGTAATATCTCATCCATCTCTCCTATGGCAATTTCTGATTTTCTATTGCACTATATACAATATCACAAAATGCTCTTTTGCGCTCCTCCTCACTGTCATATTTTGAAATAATATCTGCCCTTATATCTCCCATGTACTCATTCAGGGTTCCTAAAAACGGGGTCAGTATATCTGTTTCCTTCTTTTTCAGGTACTGTGTCAGAACAGGGCTTTTTCCGCCACTTGAAAAAGCTGCCACCAGATTCTGCTCCCTGACATAAGATGAAAAAATAAAGCTGCAGTCATCCTTCTGGTCAACAGCATTGACCATTATTCCAGCAGCTTTACAATATTCAGCTATATTATGATTTAATTCTTTATCATCGGTTGCCGCTACCACCAGCAGCCTGCCATCGCAATCCTCTTTTTGAAATGGTCTGACGCAGATTGTGATTTTTTGCTCTAATGCATCTGCCTTTTCTGCATCCTGCCCACAAGCTGACTGCACTTTATCTTCAGATGTAACCTCCCCGGCTCCTGTCACATAGTCACAGGCAGACAGTATTTTTTTGTCTGGTGCTTCTGCCAGCTCTGCAAGCTTAGGGCAGACGCTCTCAGCAACCACCGTCACCTTTGCGTCAAAATCCAGAAGTGTCTTAACCTTTCTATACGCCACTTCCCCGCCTCCGACTACCAGGCAGGTTTTATCTGTCAAATCTACAAACATTGGAAAATATGCCATATTACACTGCTTTCTTTCTTGAAGAATATCCATACAAAATATTCATAAATACAGATCTAAGCTTCACTGCAAACATTACTGACAGTACACACAGAATAAAATCCGGTATAACAGTTATCAGACAGTAATCTGCCACAACTACAGCCATTGACACAGGTGATTTCACATAGAAATTATTGATACAATAAAAGTAAACCGCTCCCACTCCATAGTAGGCAACAAGGCCAGCCACTGCTGGGAGTAAAAGGTTTATAATGTTGTATTTTTTGAGTTTATCTGTTATCGCACCCATTAAAAACGCTGCAAGGGCAAAGCCAAGCAAAAAGCCAAAGCCTGGTCTGAAAATATATGTCGGACCTCCTCCTGCTGCAAACACAGGCACTCCCACCAATCCTATGCACAGATATACCACAACACTGGTTGCTGCCAGCTTCTTTCCCAGCAATAAACCTGCCATCAGGACAAAAAACCACTGCATGGTGAAATGCATTGTGTACATTGGAAGCGGAATATCAATCTTAATAAAAGCTCCCACTGCAATCAGGGCAGCAAAAAGCGCACAGGTTGTCAGTTCTTTAGTTTTTAATTTCATTTTTCCATCCTCGTAATCATTTTAGAAAAAGTATTCGTCAGAATAAATCCTCAAATCCTCTTTTGTCACAATCCCATCCTCGATGTGAAATGAATTGAGCACAGGATTATCTGCCATAAGCGATAATATCATATAACTGGCATTAGGGTCAAATGCCAGCTTTATGTCTTCATCCGATGGTCTTGAAGGACTGGATGGATGAGAATGCCAGTTGCCAAGAGGCTTAAGTCCATTTGCTCTCATATCCTTGATTGCAGCGAGCTGCTCCTTAGGGTCTAAGGTAAAATGGTCTTCGGCATGGTCAACATTGGTCAGATAATATACTTTTGTGATTAATCTGCCATTTTCATCCTCGCTTCCTGCGATAAGACCACATGCCTCCTCAGGCAGGTGCTCTCTCGCATAAGCTGCTATCTCATCTAAAAATGGATATTTCATTCTAATTATATTCATGTTCTACCTCTACTGACGCGGTGCCTTAAATCTGTTCTCAGTTTCCTCACAAACCTCCTGCTCATAGTCAATCGTCTCAAGGATCGTTGGATGGTCTCCACAGACCGCACAATTGTGGGTATCCTTTGGCAGCTTGATTTTTCTAAACTCCATCGTAAGTGCATCATATGTAAGCAGATATCCTGTAAGCAGCTCACCTACACCCAGGAGATACTTGATTGCCTCCATTGCCTGAAGCGAACCGATCACTCCACCCATAGCACCGATGACACCAGCCTGCTTACATGTAGGCACTGCATCCTTTGGTGGTGGATTCTTGAATACACATCTGTAGCATGGTCCTTCTCCCGGCACATAGGTCATGAGCTGTCCCTTAAATCTGATAATTCCTGCATGGGAAAATGGCTTTTTCTCAAGTACACAGGCATCATTAATCAGGAATTTTGCTGGGAAATTGTCTGTTCCATCAATGATAAAATCATATTCTCTGATTAACTCTCTGATATTAGTAGAGTCCACAAACATACGGTAGGTGTTGACTGTGACGTCAGGGTTCATGGCATTCATTGTCTCTTTTGCTGACTTAACCTTTGCCTTGCCTATATCTGCTGTGCCATGGATAATCTGACGCTGTAAGTTAGACAAGTCTACCTCATCTGCATCTACGATTCCGATTGTGCCCACACCTGCTGCTGTAAGATACATAGCTGCTGGGGCTCCAAGTCCACCGGCTCCGATTATAAGGACTTTGCCATTTAAGAGCTTCTTCTGTCCCTTGGCACCAACCTCTTTTAAGATGATATGGCGGGAATAACGTTCAATCTGTTCATCTGTCATTGCCATTAGCAGCCACCTCCCATGAAGTATAAGAATTCAACATTGTCTCCATCCTTTAATACTGTTGCAGCTTTTTCCTCTGATGGGACAAATTCATCATTTATAGATACTGTTACATACTCAGGCATATCTACATTTTCCTGCTCGATAAGCTCTGGTAATGTAAGATTGTCCTTCACTTCTTTCTTTTCTCCTGCTACTGTGATTGTCATCTGATTATTCTCCTCTTCTTTTTGCTTTATTAATTTACACTTAGCTATTCAATAAGCTGTCTGCCAGGGTCTTAAGGTCGGCTGGTTTTTGAAAACCAACTGTTCTATCCACCACTTCTCCGTTTTTCACAAAAAGAAGTGTAGGGTTAGCTGTCACCTCGTACTTTTCCGCAAGGTCAGCATCAAAATTTGTATTTACCTTGTATACATTAATTTTATCCTCGTAATCATCCTCCACATCTCCAAGAACTGGGGCAAGCTTCTTGCATGCTACACAGGAATCTGAGTAAAAATCAACGATAACCGGCTTGTCACTCTTTAATACTTTTTCCTCAAAATCAGCTTCACTAATTCTAACTGCCATTATTCCTCAACCTTTCTGACATACAGTGTATAGGTACCATCCTCATTGTCCTCAAGCTTTAAAATCTTGTGGCCTTCCTCCTTCATGCTTCTTGGCACATTCTGTACAGGCTCTCCATCATTCATGCGGATAGCAAGCACCTCGCCATCATCAAGCTCTTCTATTGCAACCTTTGCCTTGACAAAAGTCAGAGGGCAAACCTTATCTGTAATATCTACTTCATCATCAAACTTAATATCTGCCATTTTCATACCCTTCTTTCTCTGTTTTTATGTAAGCCGATTCTATATAAGCTTTTTCATATAGACACTTATATATCGCTCATCCGTCCTGCCGGCTTATCTTATTCTACTCGCCGTCGTATGCCGCCCTGATAATCTCACGAAACTCTTCCTCACCATTACGCTGTAATGTAAGTCTGAAACGCTCTCCTGCATTGGCATGATTTTCAAAATATCCAATTGCTGCATCTGTCACTCTGAAGAGTGTGTCCTTATCCCTTATAATTGGAAGAAGCTGCTCACCCTTGTATATTTTGTTTCCAAAGAGGCCACCAAAGGATACTATGTATCCTGGTTCTCCAACCCAGGCATCGGTAGGACAGCTCTTTACACATCTTGCGCAGTTGTTGCACTTGTCCCTGTTGATTTCTACCCTGCCATCCTTTAGCTCAATGGCACTCTCTCTGCAGGCCTTAACACAGACACCACACTGGATGCAGTCGTCATGATTACACTCAACAGTCATGCCTCCCTTGATTCCGATGTCATTTTCCTCAGCCTTGAGACAGTTGTTCTGACAGCCGGTCACACCAAACTTAAACTTGTGTGGCAGCTCCCGTCCGAAGTATCGCTCGTCAAGCTCCTTTGCCAGTGTGTAAGTATCAATACAACCACTAGGACAGATTTCTGAACCCTGACAGGCTGTGACTGTACGAACTCTCGGTCCGCAGACACCAGTGCCAACGCCGCCCTTTGCCAGCTCTGCCTTCACCTCATTGATGTCCTCAAATTTGATGAAAGGTATCTCAATTCCCTGTCTCGAAGTCATATGTACATATCCATGTCCATACTTTTCTGCCACCTCTGCAACTGCCTTGATGTTTTCTGCTGTAAGATTTCCTCCTACAACTGCCAGACGCAGTGAAAAACAACCTTTCTGCTTTTGTCTCATAAATCCGCCCTTTTTAAGAGCTGCGTAATCAACTTTCTCTGCCATTTTATCTCTCCTTAATAAAGTGTTCTATTTCCCTATTTTGGCAAATGCCTGTGCAAAATCCTCTTTAATGTCCTGGATATCCTCGATTCCAACACTCACTCTTATCAAATCCTCAAAAACACCTGCATCCTCCTTCTGCTCATCAGTGCTGTGAAGACTGATTGTTGAACCTGGATGAATAACCAGAGTCTTGGTATCTCCTATATTTGAAAGTGTGTATGCAAGCTTCAGGCTGTCGATAAATTCAAATGCCTGCTCCTTGCTTCCCACTCTGAGGGTCAGTATCGCACCGTAGCCATTGGTAAGTTCCCTCTCTGCTATGTCATGCCACCTGCTGGACTTAAGTCCCGGATAATTAACTATGACCCCCGGATAATTTTCCTCAATCCAGTCTGCAAGCTCAAATGCGTTATTGCACTGTCTCTCCATTCTAAGTCCCAGCGTCTCCAGTCCTATCACATTAAGATAGGCATTTACCGGAGAAAGACAGGCTCCTGTATTTCTGAAAAGTCCATTTCTGAGCTTTGCAATAAAAGCCATTGGTCCAAATCTGGCATACTCAGCAAGTCCTGGATATTTTTCCTTATCCCACTTGAATTTTCCGCCATCTGTAAGTATTCCGCTTATAGAATTGCTGCTTCCATTTATGTACTTTGAGGAAGAGTTGACCACTATGTCTGCCCCATGCTTTAATACCTGTATCAGATATGGGGTAGCTGTTGTGTTGTCTACTATAAGTGGCAGCCCATGGCTGTGGGCAAGCTCTGCCAGCTTTTCAATATCTGTCACATCCAGACAGGGATTTCCGATTGTCTCTGCAAAAATAAGTCTTGTATGCTCGTTTATTGCAGCTTCAATCTGTTCCCAGTTATTGTTTTCCACATATCTGGTGGTGATTCCAAAAGCTTCCAAATCCCTGAATAAATCAATGGTGCCACCATAAAGGCTGGCGCTGGATATGATTTCATCACCGCTCCTTAGGATATTTAAAAAAGCATTCATAAGTGCTGCCATGCCGGAAGCACATGCTATGGAAGCGATTCCTCCCTCAAGCTTTGTAATACGGTTTTCAAATGCCATTATCGTAGGATTTCCTACTCTAGTATAACAAAAACCCGGGGCTTTGTTCTCAAATATTTTTTCCAAATCCGATGCACTTGTCTGTTCAAATGCACTTGTCTGATATACAGGCGGCAGGGTGGAGCCGTTAGTCTCCTTCTGCACTCCTGCATGTAATAAACTGGTGTTAAATCTCATTCCCTTTTCCTCTTGTCTGCAAATATTCTGTGGCACTGTATATGGCATTTGCCCCATCCGACACTGCTGTTGAAACCTGTCTGAGTCTCTTAGTTCTTGCGTCTCCTGCCACATAAAATCCAGCCTGTATCCGGCTGCCATCCGGCGTATGGGTGATTCCATCCTCTAAAGCCTTCACATAGCCTCTCTCGTCAAGCTCCACAAGCCCCTCAACAAGCTTGGTCTGTGGAATAGAGCCATAAGCTGCAAAGACACCATCTGCCGCAAGACTTTTTCCACTCTTTAATATGATGGATGAGAGCTTCTTGTCTCCCTGTATTTCCACAACGCTGTCATTTAAGATAAACTCTACATTTTCCCGTTTCTTTAGGAGCTCGACTGTACTCTGGGCACCTCTGAACTTATCTCTTCTGTGTACCACATATACCTTCTGACAGATATCCGAAAGATAAAGCGCATCGTCCAAGGCTGTATCGCCACCACCAAGCACCGCTGCTGTCTTGCCCTTGTAAAAGGCTCCATCGCATATGGCACAGTAGGATAGGCCCTTGCCAAGGTATTCCGCCTCCCCCTTTATGTCTGCCTTTCTTGGATAGGCTCCAGCTGTGTATACAATCGCTTTTGAATTTTCTACTGAGCCATCATCAAACTCGACCTCATATTCCGGCTGCCCTGCTGTCTCGATCTTGCTAATCCTTAGGGCTTCCTTTTCTATAAAAGGCACTTCAAGAGACAAGGCATGATTTCTAAACTTTTCACCAAGCTCATAGCCATTTATATTTGGAAGTCCTAAATAATTATTCACATTTCCACTTTCCGCAATCTGTCCGCTTCCCTCGTATTCCTTCTCAACCACAGCAATATCAAGATTTGCACGCCTTGCATATACTGCTGCTGAAAGTCCTGCGGGGCCGCTTCCAATTATGATTATATCGTACACGGCTGCTTCCTCTTTTAATTTATAGTTTTCCTACTTGATAACTATGATATTACCAAAAAGGGGGGATTGCGTCAAGATGTATGCTTATAGGGAAAAGTGATGGGCTGTTATAGGAAATTTTTATAATGCAAAATTCCCACATTTAGACATGATTTAATCACATGCTAAATGTGGGAAGCTCTCACAGCCTATATTAATATTATTTCTAAATATACTCAAACGAATTCACAATAACCCCATCATACACAGACTGCTTCTTGATATACTCCGCTGCGGTCTCCACGCTCTTTCCATCCTTATTCCAATCTGTTGTAAATGATACATTTTCTCCTGACAGGACTTTCTGCTGTTTTTCGCTGATAAGCAGAAGTACTACGATTCCTGCTCTGTTCAGGTGCTTGACTACAGTTTCAAAATCCTCGCCTTCCTTTGGTGCATAGAGGTATGTATGTCTGCCATCTATATTCAAGGCTTTTTCTACATCCTCTACAAAGCCTCTGTTTACACCGTCCACTCCGTCTACGAATACGGCGGTGATAGCTTTCTGGCCCTTAATTGCAGCTCTTACATTTCTGTCGATTCTGCCCTCATAGAGTCCGTTTTCCTCTGTATGAAGCTCCTCTACCACTCCGCAGGCTGATGTCATATCTGTCACTCTGTCAATCAGTATAAACTCGCCGAGAGTTCTGTGATTTTTGAACAGATCACAGACGATTTTATCTGCAAAGGATATCTTGCATACTGCGATTTCATTTTTGCGTAATGTCTCTGTCCTGGTCTTGTCTCCTGTATTTACGTCAATTGCGTACTCTATGCTTGTGACAATTCCCGGTATTGTCTTGGTGCCCAGCTTAAAGAAAAAGTTCTTGCCCTTAAAGAGCTCGTCATCATCCATCCAGAGCAGGGTTGCTGTGATTGATGAAACTGCCTGCACGCCTGTTCCATCTGAAAGCACACAGCCTCTTGATACATCCACCTCCCTGTCGAGCTGGATTGTGACTGGCTGTCCCTTTGAGGCTGTATCTGCTTCCTTGTCACCGATATGTATGCTCTTTACATGAGCTGTCTCATTGCTTGGAAGTGTTGTGATTGTATCACCAACCTTGATGCTTCCTGCTTCAATCTGTCCCTGAAATCCCCTGAAGGTGTGGTCTGGACGGCATACTCTCTGTACCGGCATATAAAATCCTGTCTCTTTGTTATCAGAGATATCTATATCCTCAAGGTATGATAGAAGGGCTGGTCCTGCATACCATGGAATATTTTCAGATTTCTTTGTAACATTGTCTCCCTCTGTGGCTGACACTGGTATAATCTGGATATTCTCAAGTGAAAGCTCCTTGGTGAGCTCCTCAATCTGTCTGGTGATTTCATTAAAACGCTTCTCGTCATATCCCACCAGGTCCATCTTGTTTACTGCAAATACAAAGTATCTGATTCCCATAAGGGCACAGATTCTGGCATGTCTTCTGGTCTGCACCAGTACCCCCTGCTTTGCATCTATAAGGATAACTGCAAGGTCTGCAAAGGATGCTCCTACTGCCATGTTTCTGGTGTACTCCTCGTGACCCGGTGTATCTGCCACGATAAAGCTTCTCTTGTCTGTTGTAAAATAACGGTAGGCTACATCAATTGTGATTCCCTGCTCTCTCTCTGCCATAAGTCCATCCAGAAGTAGTGAATAATCAATAGCTCCGCCTCTGCTTCCCACCTTGCTGTCCAGCTCAAGAGCCTTCTCCTGATCTGCGTAGAGAAGCTTAGAATCATATAATATGTGTCCAATCAGTGTTGATTTTCCATCATCCACGCTGCCGCATGTGATAAATTTTAATAATCCGCTCATTTTAGAAATATCCCTCTCTTTTTCTTCTTTCCATGCTTCCTGCTGCTTCATTGTCAATCACTCGTGTTGTACGCTCTGAGGATACAGCGCTTAGTGTCTCCTCTATGATTTCGTCCAGCGTATCTGCTGTTGACTCGCAGCCACCTGTTAAAGGATAACATCCCAGTGTTCTGAAGCGCACACTCTTGTACTGGATTTTTTCCCCCGGACGAAGCTTCATCCTGTCATCATCCACCATTATGATATTGCCATCTCTGTATACAACCGGTCTTTCCTTGGCAAAATAAAGTGATGGAATCTCTATATTTTCTCTCTTTATGTACTGCCATATGTCCTTCTCTGTCCAGTTGGAAAGCGGGAATACTCTGACCTCCTGTCCTTTCTGGATTTTGGAATTGTAGAGCTTCCACATCTCTGGACGCTGGTTCTTAGGATCCCATGCATGATTTTCATTTCTGAATGAGAAAATTCTCTCCTTGGCTCTGGATTTTTCCTCGTCTCGTCTGCCACCGCCAAAGGCTGCTGTAAATCCATACTTGTCAAGTGCCTGCTTAAGTGCCTGAGTCTTCATGATGTCTGTGTAGGCTGAACCATGGTCAAATGGGTTGATTCCCTGCTTCACACCCTCTTCGTTGATGTACTCAAGCATCTCTATGCCCTTTTCCTTTGCCACCCTGTCACGGAATTCTATCATTTCCTTAAATTTCCATGTTGTGTTTACATGTAGAAATGGAAATGGTGGCTTTTCCGGATAAAATGCCTTCATTGCCAGATGAAGCATTACGGAGCTGTCCTTTCCAATCGAATAAAGCATAACCGGCTTCTCGCACTCAGCCGCCACTTCACGGATTATATATATTGCCTCTGCCTCGAGTTCGTCGAGATGTGATAATTCGCTCATTTTCTCTACCATCCTTTTCTAATATTTGTTTGCTTCCTTTTTATTAATGATTATCTGTTCTGTCTGACCATCACGCTTTTCTATGTTCCAGGTCAGGGTATCAGGCCCTGATTTAACTGTCATCACGCTTCCTCTTCCGCCTATGTCCGCTCCGAGGAAAAATCCTATGGCTCCGAAATGGCACTCCTTGATGCAGGAGGCACAACCCCAGCAGTCCTTAGGGTATTTGATAAAAGCCTTTCTATCCTCATCCTGATATATAAGGCTTCCCGGACACACATCTGTACACTTTCCACAGCCCTTACATTTTTGTTTATCAATCATTATGCTCATAATGTGTCTCCTTTCCTACCAAATCTCTGTATATTATCTGAAGCTGTTCATCAACCAGCTTTGAATTCACATACTTAAGCCATTCATCACTCTTTTCCGGATAGTCAAGATTCTCCGCAAAACTGTGCCATCTGGTCTCTTTTCTGGCTTTAAGGTGGGCAATCACCGACAGACAGACCAGAAGCCTCTCCTTAAGCTCATATACAAACATCAGCTCGTGCATGTCTGTGGCATTAAGCTCATCCGTAAGCTCAATAAGCTGCCTGATTTTTTCATCTGCCAGGGCAAGCTGTCTGCCATTGAACTGATAATGGGTGGAAATTCCTCCTGCGTAGTTATCCATGACCTTCTGCATGGCTTCCTCGATTGCCTCTGTGCTGAACTGGGCTTTCTTTGGCTCAAGGAAGTGGTTGTACTCGGCGATTTTCTGCTCGAAGGCTGAGTCTGTCTGCATTTTTGTTGCTTCTGTTTCAGCTTTCAGAATTTGACTTTTTGCGATTTCTGTCTCACCCTTATCCTTCTCATGTGTGGCAGCATCACACCTTGCAGATGGCTTCATTCCACATTCCTCATCCAGATGCTTCACTATATCTATGGCTGCGATTTCTCCCTCAACCATGGCTCCTGTCACATACTTCTGCGGACATCCTCCTGCCACATCCCCTGCGGCATAAAGTCCATGAATTGTGGTCTGCCTGTTGGTATCTACCCAGTAACCACTGGCTGTGTGACCGCCTACTATATATGGCTCCGTGCCCTCGATTTCCACGTTCTGCTGGCTTGGATTTTTACCAGCCTCAACCCATTTTAAGGTCTGGCTTGGTGCCATATTCAGATAGGCTTTTCTCAAAGACTCATCCTGTACCTCAGATATTCCCTCTGTTCTCAGATAACATGGTCCACGTCCTTCAAGGTTTTCCATCACTGTTCCATACACTCTCTGGGATGTGGTAAGCCCATATTTATCCTCATAGACCTCACCAAAGGAATTAATCTGCCTGGCTCCAACTCCCTGAGCTATGGTGCCTGTTGGTGCTATGGTGTCCTTGCATCTTAAGGCAATAAACCTCATCTCGAAGGTGGTCATTTCAGCTCCACACCTTATGCCCATGGCATATCCAGCACCTGTGTTAAATGGCGGATACCACATCTTATGCCTTGAGAATCCCGGATTGTTTGGTCTGTAGAGTCCTGCAGCTCCTCCTGTTGCACAGATGACTTTTTGGGCTCTTATCTCATATGCAGTTCCCTCTGAAATAGAAAATCCATATGCTCCTTTTATAGCCTTATCCTCGACTATATAGTCTGTGATATTTATCCTGTTTAAAACAGTCACATCCGGCAGGGCTTCAACCGCAGATGCAAGAATCGGTTTGATATTTTCTCCGTTTATCTTGATATTACGATTACCTCTTGCCACATACTCGCCGTTTTCATCTTTTAGGATAACAAGTCCCAGTTTTTCCATTTTCTCTGTGACCCTGTTTAAGCCCTCTGACATGGTGAGGAGTAAGTCTTCCCTAACTATGCCGTCAGCATCCTTTTTTGCATAATCCACATAGTCCTGTGGCTTTCTTCCCTTTACTATATAGGCGTTTATAGCATTTACTCCTGCAGCGAGGCAGCCACTTCTCTTGATATTGGCTTTCTCTGCTATTATGATGGAGTAGGCTGATTTCTCACGGATTGTAAGAGCCGCATAGCAGCCAGCAGTTCCGCCTCCTATTATGAGGACATCCGTCTTCAAAAGCTTCTTATTCTCAATCTGCATCTTTGTCTCCTTTTATGTATCTATACGCATACGAGCTAACCTGTCACTTGCAGCAGTTTTAAGCTTTTCCTGCATGCTCAGACACTAACATTGTATCTTCCCCGGCTCAAATTTTTGTGTAT
>ERZ1034946.793-NODE-793-length-12588-cov-6.136041_pt1 | contig 12588 bp, 9 predicted proteins | sample MGYA00520591_ERZ1034946 | MGnify/ENA primary metagenome ERZ1034946 (study PRJEB33766, sample SAMN09781753) | gut metagenome | biome: gut microbiome | host: Homo sapiens | place: Madagascar | study: EMG produced TPA metagenomics assembly of the PRJNA485056 data set...
CTTAAGAAAAACAGCTCAGAAGCTGCAGGAAACACTGCACAATTTTGGCGTAAATGTAACGATTACCAATGTCAGTTGCGGCCCGACAGTAACCCGTTATGAGCTGCAGCCGGAGATGGGTGTTAAAGTCAGCAAGATTGTAGGTCTTTCGGATGATATTAAACTGAATCTTGCAACACCGGATATTCGTATTGAGGCACCGATTCCCGGAAAAGCTGCTGTGGGAATTGAAGTTCCAAATAAAGAAAACAGTCCGGTTATGCTTCGAGATCTTCTGCAGTCTGAGGAGTTCAAAAATGCCAAGTCAAAGCTTTCTTTTGCGGCAGGTAAAGATATTGCAGGGAAACCGGTTGTGGCAGATATTGCAAAGATGCCGCATCTTCTGATCGCAGGAGCTACCGGTTCCGGTAAATCGGTATGTATTAATACTCTGATTATCAGTATTCTTTATAAGGCAACACCAGATGAAGTTCGTCTGATTATGATTGACCCGAAAGTTGTTGAATTAAGTGTATATAATGGAATTCCACATCTGTTTATTCCGGTAGTTACAGATCCGAAAAAAGCGGCCGGAGCACTGAACTGGGCGGTTTCAGAGATGACAAGCCGTTATAATGCTTTTGCGGAGTATGGTGTACGTAACCTTGGAGAATATAATAAAAAAGTTGCGAATATGCGTGTACCGGAAGGGGAAAAAGCACCCGAAAAGATGCCACAGATCGTAATTATTGTAGACGAGCTTGCGGATCTTATGATGGTAGCGCCGGGCGAAGTGGAAGATGCCATCTGCCGTCTGGCCCAGCTTGCACGTGCAGCCGGCATTCATCTGATTATTGCCACACAGAGACCTTCGGTTAATGTTATTACAGGACTGATTAAGGCAAATATGCCGTCCAGAATTGCATTTTCCGTATCTTCCGGTGTGGATTCCAGAACAATTCTTGACATGAACGGCGCAGAAAAACTTCTCGGAAAAGGTGATATGCTGTTTTATCCACAGGGATATCAGAAACCTGCCAGACTTCAGGGCGCCTTTGTGTCTGACGAGGAAGTCAGCGCTGTTGTGGAATATGTTTCCGACAAAAATCAGGGAGCGGTTTATGATACCGCCATTGAGAAGCAGGTAAATACTGCCACGGTTCCCGGAGGAGCAGGTGGCGGTGACAGAGACGTATATTTTACAGAAGCCGGCAAATTTATTATTGAGAAAGAGAAGGCCTCCATTGGCATGCTTCAGCGTATGTTTAAAATCGGTTTCAACCGTGCGGCCAGAATCATGGATCAGCTCTGCGATGCAGGAGTCGTAGGTCCGGAGGAAGGAACCAAACCAAGGAAAGTTCTGATGTCTGCGGAGGAATTTGAGAATTATCTGGAGGAGAATGGCGGATGAAAATAAGCGTTCTGACAGTAGGAAAAATAAAAGAGAAATATTTACGAGATGCCATTGCAGAGTATTCCAAACGTTTAAGCCGTTATTGCAAACTGGAGATTATAGAAGTATCTGATGAAAAAACACCGGATAATGCCAGCGAAACAGTAGAAGAGGCAATCAGAAATAAAGAAGGTGAGCGCCTTTTGAAATATATTCGGGACGATGCTTTTGTAATTACACTGGAAATTGCGGGAGAACAGCTGACATCTGAGAAATTTGCTGAGAAAATCAATACTCTTGGCATCCGGGGAACCAGCCATATCCAGTTTGTAATTGGAGGTTCCATTGGACTTGGAAAAGAGGTGCTGAAAAGATCCGATTATGCACTTAGTTTTTCAAAAATGACATTTCCCCATCAGCTGATGCGGGTGATTCTGCTGGAACAGATTTACCGGAGTTACCGGATCATAAGCGGAGAACCTTATCATAAATAAAATTAAAAAGGAAGCCTTTCACCATTACTTTTAAGTAACAGTGGAAGGCTTTTTATGTGTGGGAAATTTCGCGATATGGATGAAGAATCTATACTGCATGAGAAATTTTACCGAATAAGTAAAAATTTGCAAAAAAGATTGACGAGGCTAACTCATTATTGTATAACAAAGTTATAGATGTATAACAATTATAGCAGAGGGAGTTATCTGGTATGAAAAACAGAAAACGAAAATCAGCTGCTGCACTGGCGGCAGGGATGTCTGTACTCCTGGGGGCCGGTACAATTGCAGGTGCTACAGAACAGACGGATAATAACAAGATCAGCAGGGAAGAAACGGTATATGTAAATACAGAAGCAGATGGAAATGTAAAAGAGGTTACAGTTTCAGAGTGGCTGAAAAATGTAAAGGCGGCATCTGGCTCCACGATTGCGGATGTTTCAGAATTAAGTGAAATCAAGAATACAAAAGGGGACGAGGAATTTACTCAGGATGGAAAAAATATTACCTGGGAAACCGATGGCAGGGATATTCATTATGAAGGAAAAACAGATAAGGAGCTTCCTGTAACCGTTACTTTTACCTATGAACTAGACGGTAAAGAAATAAAACCGGAAGATCTTGCAGGAAAAACCGGTCATCTGAAAATTCATGTAACCTATGAAAACCGTGCAGTTACCACAAAAAAAATTAATGGAAAAACAGAAAAATTATATTCTCCTTTTATGATGATTACAGGGATGATTCTGTCTACAGATAATTTTTCCAATGTAACGGTTGATAATGGCAAAGTAGTGGAAGATGATTCCAGAAATATTGTACTTGGAATTGCAATGCCCGGATTAAAGGAAAGCCTGGATCTTACGGAAGATGTGGAAAAGGATCTCAGCATTCCGGAAGATTTTACTGTGGAAGCAGATGTGACAGACTGTGAAATGAGTTCTTCTTTTACAGTGGCAATGACAGATGTGCTGGATGAAGTTGATCTGGATGATCTGGACAGTGTGGATGATCTGCAGGATTCCATAAAGAAGATGACAAAAGCAGCGTCAAAACTGGTAAAAGGAACAAAATCACTTTCAGAAGGTGTGAACACCCTTGATGAAAAATATAAAGAATTTGATGAGGGAATTGCCGCATTAAGTACCGGTGTTTCCGCACTGGAATCAGGGGCTGGGAAACTGGATGACGGAGTGGGAACTTTAAGTACCGGTGCTTTTGCTCTCAGCGAAGGCGCGTCGCAGCTGGCACAGGGAATTTCCGCTTATACTGCGGGAACCGGAACTCTTGCGACAGGACTGAAGCAGTACACCGGTGGAGTCGATACTGTCAGCGACAGTATGGATAAAGTTGCAAACGGAGTCAATTCCTATACAGAAGGGGTCGACAGTTATGTTTCCGGTGGAAGCAGTCTGGCAGACGGAACAATGGCATATGTAAACGGTGCTTCCACATTGACCGGTTATATGAAGAAATACATAGAGGGAAGTGATGCACTTACCGGAGGAATGCTTAAATATTTAAACGGTATACAGACATTGCTTTCCGGTATGGATACCGTAATTCCACAGACAGATGAGACGGTGAAAAGTGCAAAAACGGCTGTGGAAAAAATGAAAACAGTGGCAGATTCTCTGGACAGTAATACTTTGAACGATTTTTCCGGAAATATGGAAGAATATGCCGGAAAAGTTTCCGCTTATAATGTACAGATGCAGGAATATGTGGCCGGTGTAGAACAGCTTGGAGAGAAGATTACAGCACTTCGGGAACAGATCGCAAAGACAACAGATACAGAAAGTACAGAAGAGATAACATCCGACGTTCAGGAAGCGGCAGATACTCTGAAAAATAATGCAGATACCATGAATGCACAGGCGGACATCATAGAAAACTGGGCAGACAATGCCGGAGAAGCAACGACAGATATGACTGCAATTGAAGAAGGCCTTTCCAGTGTGAAAAATAATCTTTCAGCAGCAGAAAACGCACTTTCGGGAATTGATTACAGTACCATGGATGAAGGAACCGCAGCGGCAGTTCAGGAAGCCCTTGGCGCTATCTCAGCAGCCAGAAGCGAGGCCGATGGAATAGATACTTCTTCTGCAAACGGACAGATGGCGGATACTTCAGTGTTGAAAAACGTGGCAGAAGCTTTACGCAGTTCGGCATCAGAAGCCGATGGCGCAAAACAGAAAGCAATGTTCGCAGTGGAAAATCTCACTGCGCTGAATCACACATCTGCTTCTGCGGGAAGTGCGTTGTCAGATCTTCAGAAAGCAGTCAGTGAGCTGGAAGAAGATGTGAAGAATTTGACAGAAAAGGATCAGGATCTGAAAAATACAGGAAATACACTTTCTGATACCGGCAGACAATTATCAGACACAGCCCGGAATATGGACGACGCTTTTGATAGCTTAAGTGAACAGATTCCGGAAATTCAGTCAGAGATCAATAAATTAAAGGATACGGCAGATGCTCTTTCCAGTACAAATGAAAAACTTCAGTCCGGTTATCAGCAGAATCTGACCAATGCAAATGAGCAGTTTCAGAAAAATTCCGAGGATCTGAATGCTATGGGAAGTGCTGTGAATTCCGGAATTACAGACCTTCAGGGGAAAAAGAATGCCAATGCCAGTGCACTGTTAAAAGGTGCCAAATCTCTGAAAAAAGCAGGAAAGACACTGACAGAAGGAAGCAGCCAGATACAGGAGGCAATTATACAGCTTAAAAAAGGCATTCAGACGATTTCCGCAAACAGCAGTACACTTAACAATGGAGCGGATCAGCTGGTTTCTTCGGGCAGTCAGCTGGAACAGGGGGCAGGACAGCTCTTTGCAGGAAGCAGCACCCTTGCGTCCGGAACGCAGACTTTAAAAAACGGAACTTCCGCTCTTGCATCTGGCGTAGGAACTCTGCAGAGCGGAGCGGATAAACTGAAAGAGGCCAGCGGACAGGTGCAGGAGGGAATCAGCAAACTTGCAGATGGCGCAAAGACATTAAGTGACGGTCAGAAAAAGTTCTATAAAGAAGGTGTGAAAAAACTGGACGATGCGGTAAACAAAGATCTGAAAAATGTGATAGACCGTTTCCGTGCACTGAAATCGGAGGAGGTTTCTTATGACAGTTTCACACAGCGTGCAGAGGATATGGATGGAAGTGTAAAATTTATTTATGAGACAGAAGCAATCGAAGCCAGCGAGGAAGAATAATGCCCGGAATTCTGCCGGATAACAGCAGAGAGAGTCAGGCGGATTCCTGCAAATATCTTGACAATTTCCAGATTTGTAGTATGATAAGAAAAGAGTAGCACTCATAAGAAAAGAGTGCTAATAAATACAGAAAGAAGGAAATAAACATGGCATTAAAACCAGTTGCAGACAGAGTAATCGTGAAATATTTTGAGACAGAGGATAAGACAGCATCCGGTATCGTTCTTCCGGACAGCTCCAAGGAAAAGACACAGCAGGCAGAAGTTATTGCTGTTGGTTCCGGTAAGATTGTAGACGGAAAAGAAGTACCGGTACAGGTAAAACCTGGCGACCGTGTAATCTACGGAAAATACACAGGAACAGAGATCAAATACGAAGGTGAGAAATATCTGGTTATCAATGCGGATGATATTATTGCCATTGTAAAAGACTGATGAAGAATTTTTACCGTAATTTTCTGAAATTATGCTCCATGCTGGTTTTGCAGAATGTAGTAACGTTAAGTGTCAACCTTGCTGACAATATTATGCTTGGCGCATTCAGTGAGACTGCATTATCCGGAGTAACCACTGTAAATCAGGTACAGTTCGTCTTTCAGCAGCTACTTATGGCGCTGGGAGACGGACTTGTCATATTCGGAAGCCAGTACTGGGGAAAGAAAGAGACAAAACCGGTGAGAAAGATCAGTGCCTGGGCCATGTGCACAGGCATTTTTATTGCTCTTATTCTGTTTATCCTGGCAAGCTTTTTTCCGCGTCAGCTGCTGGGGCTTTTCACAACAGATCAGACAATTATTGAAGCCGGTCTTTCCTATCTGGCGATCATCCGTTTCACCTACTTTTTCTTTGCAGTGACACAGATTTTGCTGGCTACGTTACGCTGTGTGGAAATTGCGGGGATCGCTTTCGGGCTTTCTGTCATGACTCTGATAATTAACTGCAGCATCAACTGGATTCTGATCTACGGACATTTTGGTGCGCCCAGGATGGGTGCGGCAGGAGCAGCGGTGGGAACACTGACGGCCCGTATTGCGGAGATCTGCGTACTGATCACCTATATTTCTAAAAAACAGAGCTGGATCGGTATCCGTATCCAGGATTATCTGCAGGCAGACTGGAAGTTCGGACGGAAATATTATAAAGTGGTATGCCCTCTGCTTGTGATCCAGGGACTTTGGGGTGTAAATACAGCACTTCAGACAGCAATTCTGGGCCACATGACGGCAGCAGCCATTGCAGCCAACAGTGCAGCGTCCAATCTGTTTTTGATGGTAAAATCCGCAGCTGTGGGAGCTGCTTCCGCCGCATCGGTTACCATGGGAAAAACCATAGGTTCCGGAGATCTGAAGCTTGCAAAACTCTATTCCAAGAAACTTCAGAAACTTTTTGTGGCCATGGGAATTATCTGCGGCGTGCTGCTTTTCTTTATCCGTATTCCGGTCTTAAGCCTTTACCAGCTTTCTCCGGAAACCAGAGAGATGGCCAATACCTTTCTTATTATCTTAAGCGTGGTGATGGTGGGAATGTCCTATCAGATGCCTACCAATGGAGGCATTATCCGGGGAAGTGGCAGTATTGCCTATTCCATGAAGGTGGATCTGATCAGTACCTGGGCGATTGTGATCCCATTATCCATGTTTATGGCATTTGTGGTCAAAGCATCACCGGCCATTGTGGTGTGCTGCCTTAACGCAGATCAGATTTTTAAGTGTGTACCCGCATTCCTGAAATGCAATTACGGGCACTGGATCAAAACCATGACAAATATTTCTTGACGCCTGTCCAGCCTATAGGTAAAATAAAAGATAAAGGTTTATGTGCGAAAGGGAAATTCCGGATAGAATTTCAGGATAAGCTTGACAAAAATATAAGGATATAGTACCATTGTACACATATCATAGTAACTCAGTGGGAAAACAGGAATACTCACTGGGCCATAGGAGGAACAAAGAGATGAGAAAAAAAGTACTGGCAGCGCTTCTGGCAGCTGCAGTAGCAGGAACGACTGTTATGGCAGGAACAGTAGTTTTTGCGGCAGAGAACACCGAAGGAACCAAGGCTTCTGGCGGTAACATTACAATTGCAGAGACTGCAGATCCTCAGAATATCAATCCACTGTATGTTGTGGATCAGACAAGCTTTGATATGATGCAAGCACTGTACAGTCCGTTTTTTGAGATCGTGGACGGAGAGATGTATTACGGAAACGGACTTTGCGAGAGCGTGACAGCCAATGAGGATGCCAGCGAGTTTACTCTGAAGCTGAAAGACGGACTGAAATGGCATGACGGTGAGCCGCTTACTGCTGATGATGTGGTATTTACCATGCAGGTTCTGGTAGACGAGAAACAGAATGTGCCATATTCTTCTTACGGATATGTGAATGATAAGGCAGTAGAGGCAGAGAAAATCGATGATCTTACCGTGAAACTTTCCCTGGGATCTTCTTCTGCAGGATTCCTTGGCGGTTTAAGCCAGGTTTACTGTATTCCGAAACACATTTATGAAGGTGTGGAAAATATCGGAGAGAGCGATCTAAACAATAACCCTGTGGGAAGCGGTCCGTTTAAATTTGAAGAATATAAATCCGGTGAATATTTTAAAGTAACAAAATTCGACGACTATTATGAGGATGTAAATCTGGATTCCATCACTTTCAAGATCGTTAAAGATTCCAGTTCTGCCAATGCGGCACTTGCAAGCGGTGATCTGGATGCACGTCTGATCAGCGCTGATGATTACGATACAGTCAGTGCATACGACAACGTAAATATCAATACCTACAATTCCGGACGTGTCAATGCCATGTTCATGAATGAGCTGAATGAAGACCTTCAGGATGTAAAGGTACGTCAGGCAATCGCATACGCACTGAATAAAGAGGAATTCTGTCAGTTTGCATTCATTTCCGAAGATTATGCAGAACCGGCGGATTCCCTGTTTACACCGGATACTCTTTATTATGCAAAACCGGACAATACTTATGACAATGATCCGGCCAAGGCACAGCAGCTTCTTTCCGAGGCAGGAAAGACATCTCTTTCTCTGAATCTGATGTATGTCTCCACAGACAAGACTATGGAGAGTGAGGCACTGTACGTACAGTCTGCACTTGCAAACGTGGGAATCACGGTTAATCTTGTTCCGACAGATGAATCAACATTCAAGAACAAGACCAAGGATCCGGAATGTACAGATTATGACCTGGTATTAAGCTTCTATACCTTAGGTGAAGAGCCAAGCCTTTATGCGGATATGTGCTCTTCCGACAGCCGTTCCAACTACTCCAGAATCAAAGATACGGATCTGGATGCACTGTGGGAAAAAGGTAACAGTACAGCAGATGAAACAGAACGCAGTGATGTATATAAAGAAATTCAGAATACCATCAACGATAATATGTATATTTATCCGATTGCATATTCCAATGGATTCTATGCGGTAAATAAGGATTTCGGCGGATTTGATGAATGTCTGTTAAAGACGATTTACTATGATTATTCCAAGATCTACACACTGGAGAAATAAAACACAAATTTATAAAAGATAATCACGGAAAGGAAGAGGCTGACGCGTTTTTCGCGCCAGCCGATTTCCTGTTTTCGGGGAAAATAAAGGAGGTACATTTTGAAGAAAATCGCAAACCGTCTGGTACAGTGTATTCTGACATTGTTCATTGTCTCCATTCTCTGTTTTGCACTGACAAAAGCAGCTCCTGGAGATCCGGTTTTGACTTATGTGGAGCCGAATATGAGTGAAGAATATATTCAGAATTTAAGAGAAAGCCTGGGCCTTACCAAGCCTCTTTATGAACAGTATTTTCTGTGGCTGGGAAGGATTTTTCACGGGAATTTCGGAAATTCCCTGATGAATAATCGTCCGGTACTGACACAGATGCTGGAACGTCTTCCTGCAACAGTGATCCTGATGGGAACCAGCATGTTGCTGGGATTTCTCATTGCCATTGTGCTGGGATTGTATTCCGGTAAGAATAAAAACGGAATTCTGGATAAAATCACCAGCCTTTTCTGCTATGTGGGAATTTCCATCCCTACTTTCTGGTTCGGTATCATGCTGATCTACCTGTTCAGTGTACATCTTCATATCCTTCCAAGTATTGGTATGCATTCAGACGGGGACCGCTCTTTCGGGGATCTGGTGCTTCATATGGTGATGCCCTGTGCGGTGCTGACTTTTGCCAATGCATCCCAGTATATCCGGTATCTGAGAAGCAGTACCATCACAGAGATGTCCTCAGACTATGTTATGGTGCAGAAAGCCTATGGAATGAAAGAGTCCGGGATTCTGTTCCGCCATGTACTGAAAAATGCCATGCTTCCAATGATCACAGTTCTTGGAATGAGTTTGCAGTCACTGGTTTCCGGAGCCATTATTACAGAGCAGGTTTTTGCATGGCCGGGAATCGGACAGCTGGCGGTTACTGCGGTTATGCAGTATGATTATCCCCTGATCATGGGTATTACCATGTTTACGGCACTTCTTGTGGTGCTCGGAAATCTTCTGGCAGATGTTCTGTATGCTGTCTTTGATCCGAGAATCCGCAAGGCCGGATGTTAGGAGGTGAAGGGACATGAGAGAAAATATCTGGAAAAATATCAAACGTGGTTTTAAGACAAATAAACTGGCAGTTGCAGGAGCAGTGGCTATCCTTCTTCTGGCACTGATCTCTATTTTTGCCTTTCTGTATCCGGTGGACCCCAACGCCATCAGCGCTACAGAGAGACTGAACGCCCCTTCCATGGCACATCTCTTTGGAACCGATGATATGGGAAGGGATTATCTGGCACGTTGCATTTATGGTGGAAGAGCTTCCCTTCTGGTAGGATTTCTGTCTATGATCCTTTCTACAGCTCTTGGAGTGATCGTGGGCTCCATCAGCGGTTTTGTAGGAGGAACTGTGGATGCGGTACTGATGCGTCTGGTAGATGCATTGATGAGCCTTCCTACTTTCCTGATCATGATCGTTATGAATGCTTTTCTGAAACCGGGATTACAGAATATTGTCCTGATCATCGGATTTCTGACCTGGATGAACATTGCCAGGATCGTCCGTGGTGAGACGATTTCCCTGAATGAGAGAGAATATGTTATCTATGCAAAGATTTCCGGACAGAAAAAGTTCTCCACAATTGTGCATCATATTCTTCCCAATATCATGCCAACCATTATTGTTGCCGCAACTATGAACATCGCAAATGCGATCCTGATGGAGTCCGCACTGAGCTTTTTCGGCCTGGGCATCCAGCCACCCACAGCTTCCTGGGGAAGCATGCTCAGTAATGCACAGCGTTATATCCAGCAGGCTCCGTACCTTGCCATCTTTCCGGGTATTCTGATCCTGATCACGGTTATCAGTTTCAACTATCTGGGAGAAGTGTTGAGAAAAGTATTTGAGCCCAAGTAAGGAGGACATGCACAAATGGAAAAATTACTGGAAGTAAAAGATCTGAAAGTGTCTTTCTTTACGGATCTTGGAGAAACACAGGCAGTAAAAGATGCCGGGTTTGCCATTGAAGAGGGAGATTTTTTCGGAATTGTAGGCGAATCTGGAAGCGGAAAAAGTGTAACAACGAAATCCATTCTCCGTCTTGGCCCGTCCAACTGCAAGATTATGGGCGGAGAGATCCTTTTTCAGGGGGAGGATATTCTGAAAAAAAGTGAGGCAGAGCTCCGGGAAATCCGTGGTGGTGAGATTGCCATGATTTTTCAGGATTCTCTTTCTGCACTGAATCCGGTCTATACCGTAGGAAACAAGATGGTGGAGTTGATCCGCCGCCATACTTCCATGACAAAAAAAGAGGCAAAGGCCCGGGTGCTTGAGCTGCTGACAGCAGTAGGGATCACAGATCCGGAAAAAGCCATGCGTAGTTATCCCCATGAGCTTTCCGGTGGTATGCGCCAGCGTGTAATGATCGCCATGGCCATGAGCAGTAATCCGAAAGTTCTCATTGCCGATGAACCGACGACAGCTTTGGATGTAACCATTCAGGCACAGATCCTTCATCTTCTTCTGGAACTTCAGAAAAAAAACAATATGAGTATTATTCTGATCACCCATGATCTGGGTGTTGTGGCACAGACCTGTAAGAGAGTGGCTGTTATGTGTGGTGGTTACGTGGTGGAAGAAGGAACGGTAGAAGAGATTTTTCTTAATCCGGGCCATCCGTATACCCAGGCACTGATTGCAAGTATGCCACGTGTGGGAGGAACTTTTGAACAGTTTCTGGAAAGAGATCTTTCTGACGGAAGCGGAAATTTATGTCCGTTTCTGAACCGTTGCAAATATGCGGATAAAACCTGCGAGGCCTGTCTTCCGAAATATTATGAATCTTCGGAGGGACATAAGATTCTCTGCCACAGAAGGGAGGAGGAAAAATGAGCAATTCTTTAATTGAAGTAAAAGATCTGAAAGTATATTTTAAACAGAAATCTCCGAAACTTCTGTCTTTTAAGCCGGGTATCCTGAAAGCTGTAGATCAGGTGAGTTTTTCTATTGAAAAGGGAAAAACTTTCGGTCTGGTAGGAGAGTCCGGAAGCGGAAAATCTACCATCGGAAAAGCAATCCTGCGCTATCATAAGCCTACAGGAGGGGAGATTTTTTACGGAGGAGCGGAAATTGGAGCCATGGGAGAAAAAGAGCTTCTTCCATACCGCAAAAAAATGCAGTCTGTTTTTCAGGACCCGTATTCATCCCTGGACCCAAGTCATACCGTGCAGGATATTATCTGTGAGCCCATGGAAATCCATAAACTGTATACGCCAAAAGAGCGGAAAGAACGTGCAAAAGAACTGATCCGGGTTGTTGGCCTTAAAGAGCAGGATCTTCTGAAATATCCTCATGAGTTTTCCGGCGGACAGAGACAGAGAATTTCCATTGCCAGGGCACTTTCCGTGCAGCCGGAGTTTGTGGTCTGCGATGAGCCCATTTCCGCGTTGGATGTTTCTCTCCAGGCACAGATCGTTCAGATGCTTCAGGATCTTCAGGAAAAATACGGACTTACTTACCTGTTTATCAGCCATCAGCTGCAGGTGGTACAGAAGATCTGTGATGAGATCGGAGTTCTCTATCTGGGAAATCTTATGGAAATCGCAGACGCGGATAAGCTCTATTCCAATCCGCTGCATCCTTATACAAAAATGCTGATTTCTTCCATTCCGGTACCGGACCCGAGAGTAAAAACGCTGGATCAGATCGTAACAGATACCGGTGTACAGTCCCGTTCCATTGGCGGATGCCGGTTCCATAACCGCTGCCCGTGGTGTGAAGAACGATGCAGGCAGGAAGTTCCACTGCTTCGGGAAGCAGAGCCAGGACATCTGGTAGCCTGCCATAAATACTGATATCAGGAATTTCGGACAATACGAGAAGGGAAAAGAAAAAGGTGGAAAAAAATATATATGATAATTATCTGGCCATTCTGAGGGAAGAAATGGTTCCTGCCATGGGATGCACGGAGCCTATTGCTCTGGCTTATGGTGCGGCAAGGGCA
>ERZ1034946.797-NODE-797-length-12546-cov-5.204707_pt1 | contig 12546 bp, 10 predicted proteins | sample MGYA00520591_ERZ1034946 | MGnify/ENA primary metagenome ERZ1034946 (study PRJEB33766, sample SAMN09781753) | gut metagenome | biome: gut microbiome | host: Homo sapiens | place: Madagascar | study: EMG produced TPA metagenomics assembly of the PRJNA485056 data set...
TGAACAAGATCGTTCCGCTTCTTACTGAGGAGATCAAAAAAGCTCTGGCAGCTAAATAAAGTTTGCCTTGTGGCTTAAAATTTAATATTTAAGACGAAAAAGTGGTATTTTACCTCTGCAGCTAACAATCGCTTGCCGAGGAAAAATACCACTTTTTCTTTATTTAATTAAAGCAGCATCTGTACAAAGGACACAAATAATTTTATTCCGTATCCGATAATGATCACGCCACACACGATATTGATCCATCGCATAACTTTTGCATTAAATTTACTGCTGATCAGTGAAATCAAAAATGTAAGACCGATGAACCAGGAAAAGGATGCACATGCAACACCTGTGATAAATGGTGTCTCCTGTCCGGCTGCTAATGTTACATGGAAAGCGCCAAGCATCATAGTGCCGTCGATGATCGCCTGTGGATTAAACCAGGTTACGACACAGGCGGATGAGATGGTTTTTTTGATGGACATGGTAGGCTGATCCTTTTCCAGATCCTGTGTCTTTGCACGCAGCAGGCTGATACCGATATAAATAACGATCAGACTTCCCACACATAAAATAACCATCTGCAGCCATTTAAACTTCTGCATGATCGTTCCGATTCCAAAAAAGCATGCAAGTGACAATGTGATGTCAAAAAAGATGACGATCAGTGCTGTCAGCAGTGCGCGCTTTCGTTTGTTTGTCAATGCAGAATTAATGACAAATAAGTTCTGCATTCCTATGGGAGCCACATAGGCCAGTCCCATAGTTAACCCCTGTAAAAAAATATTCATATACCTTTCCTCCATTTGATATGATACTATCATAATAGAAGATTTTATGATGTATGTAACCAACCAAACTAAGCTGAATGATACCAACCAAGGGGGATTTTTACAATGAAGAAGGCAACACCTGTTCAGATAAACTGGAAGCCGGATAAAAATAATCCGGTTCCTTTGTATCAGCAGATCGTAGATTATATTTATCAGAAAATATCCAGCGGTGACTGGCCGGTGGGGACACGCTTGCCGTCTCAGCGCGCACTGGCAGAGCAGTTTGATGTAAACAGGAGTACGATAACAAGTGCTTTGGACGAGCTGACAGCGTTTGGAATTATCCGGAGCGGACATGGTGCCGGAACGCTGGTAATTAATAATACCTGGGGACTGATGCTTCCGGAATTTCAGAAATGGGAAAAATATGTTACTTCCGGCAGTTTTATGGAGAACAACCAAACCATCCAAACAATCAACCGGATGGAATTTGAGGAAAATATTATCCGACTGGGAACCGGGGAATTAGATCCGCGTATTTTCCCAAAGGATAAGTGGAATCAGGTACTGAAAAATCTGACACCACAGATCCAGTCGCTTGGATATCTCGGTCCGTTGGGCTTGCCGGAACTGCAGGACGCTTTGGCACGGCACCTGGCGAGCTGTGGCATACATACGTCATCTTCCAATATTTTAGTTACATCAGGAGCGTTACAGGCATTACAGTTGATATCGGTAGCGCTCTTAAAACCAGGATCTACGGTATATACAGAAGCACCAAGTTATATGAAGTCTCTGCAGGTATTTCAGTCGGCAGGTATGCGCCTTTCCGGGGTTCCGATGGATGAATACGGGATTCAGTATTGGAAACTACAAAATAAAACGTCCCTGCAGAGCGGACATCATTCCAGTATTCTGTATACGATACCAACAAACCAGAATCCAACCGGTATTACGATGGATGAGGGAAGGCGGCAGGAATTGATCGATTACTGTATTTCCTGTCAGCTTCCGATTATAGAAGATGGAGCATATCTGGAACTTTGTTATGCACAGGAACAGCCAAAGACGTTAAAGGAACTGGATCAGTCAGGAATGGTCATCTACCTTGGTACAGCTTCCAAAACACTGGCTCCCGGACTTCGCATTGGCTGGATCGTTGCGCCAGAACCAATCGTGCAGCGGCTGGGGGATGTGAAAATGCAGATGGATTATGGTGCAAGTTCAATTTCCCAATGGATTTTTGCAGAATTTTTAAACAGCGGGCTCTACGGGGAATATTTACAGGAACTGAAAGCAATTTTACTGCATCGGAGAAACTGTGCATTGAAAGCATTGCGGGAGCATTTTTCAGATCTTGCCACCTGGCGTATACCAAAGGGGGGATTTTATATCTGGCTGACTTTTAAAAAAGAACTATCCGTGGAAATGATTTTTCAGGAAGCTTTAAAGCATCGGATCTTATTGAATCCCGGAGATATTTATGGATTTGAGAAAACAAATTCACTCCGGCTTTCTTTTTCTTATGTTACCCCGGAGGAATTTGCGCTAGCAGCAGAAACATTAGCGCAAGTTGTACGACACGCAATATAGGGCGCACAATGTCCGGGAAACAATGGTTTTGCGCCGACCGAAACGAAGTGTAGATGTGCAGTGATTCTGAGAAGAATATGTCAGCTTTCGTTGATGAGAATCACGCACCAAGTTTCACGTGTGTTCGACTTGAAAGTACATGTACGTAAACAGGGTCTGAGTTCATTTTTTTGGCGAGCGATTGTTAGCTGCGAAGAAAAAATGAATTCAGACCCTTCTTGATATTCAGTTAAATTTTAAAGTAACGCAGCAAAAACTTCCGGTTTCTAACCCCCTAGGTGGCTTGTGACCATCTGTCTGTTTTGCTAAAATCATTTTGGTAAAATGGCACGGAGAGAAGCGTGCGTGTTGTGGGTGAAAATAGAGAAAATGTACCTTGGAATCTTGCGATAACGATGAATTCCGGGCATACATGAGACATATCAGGAGGAAAGCTATGAAAAAGAAACTATTGAGTCTGCTGCTGGCGACAGCCATGATCATGGGACTGGCAGCTTGTGGAACAGCAGGAAACACGGATAACAGCGTGTCCGGGAATGCGGAAGCGGCACAGACAGAATGGAATACGGACAACACGATTGTGTATGGATCGAATGATTATGTCCGCATCAATCCGGCCATGGATGAGCATGGAGAAATCAATGCACTGATCTTTGACGGACTGACGGATCATGACGGGAACAATCAGGTGATTCCGCGTCTGGCAAAAAGCTGGGACTGTGATGAAGAGACTTATACCTATACGTTTCATCTGGAAGAAAATGTAAAGTGGCATGACGGCGAACCGTTTACCGCAGAAGATGTAAAGTTCACGATTGAAGCCATTATGGATCCGGAGAATGAATCAGAAAATGCACCGAATTATGAAGATGTGGAAGAAATTACAGTAATTGACGATTACACCATTGCGTTTCGGCTGAAAGCACCGAATGTGGCATTTCTGGATTATATGACCATGCCGATTCTTCCGAAACATCTTCTGAAAGGCGAAGATATGCAGGAGTCGGATTTTTTCCGTGCACCGGTCGGCACAGGACCATATAAACTGGATCACTGGGATGATGGTCAGGCGATTGTTTTAACAAGAAATGACGACTATTTTGCAGGTCCTGCAAAAATCGAAAACATTGTATTCAAGATTGTGTCGGATGATAATGCAAAAGCATTGCAGCTCCAGTCCGGAGAACTGAATCTGTCACAGGTGACGCCGAAAGACGCACAGAATTTTGCGAACAGTGATACTTATACGGTATATGATATGAAGACATCTGATTATCGCGGTATTCTGTATAATTTTGCAAATGAATACTGGCAGAAAAATGCGGATCTGATTCCGGGTATTAATTATGCGATCGACCGGCAGGCGATTGTAGACGCAGTACTGCTGGGGCATGGGGAAGTGGCATACGGTCCGCTGCAGCGCAATATTTACAATTATGAAGATGTGGAATATTATGAGTATGATCCGGAGAAAGCAGCCCAGATGTTTGTGGCGGCAGGCTGCACGAAAGATGCGGACGGTTACTGGTGCAGAGATGGCGAACGCATTGGTTTTACCATCAATGCTTCCTCGACGGATCAGGTGCGTATCGATATGGCACAGATCGCGGCACAGCAGCTACAGGCAGTGGGACTGGATGTAAAAGCAAATGTTCCGGCAGAAGGCATTGACTGGGGCGGTCAGGAATGCTGCATCATTGGCTGGGGATCACCGTTTGATGCGGATGACCATACATATAAGGTATTTGGAACAGACAAAGGAGCCAATTATTCCGGTTATTCCAATCCGCTGGTGGATGAATATCTGATAAAAGCGCGGGAGACAGATGACCCGGCAGAGCGGGCGGAATATTATGCACAGTTTCAGAATGAACTGGCGAAGACACCGGCATATACGTTTTTCTGCTATATTGATGCCATGTATGTGGTGAATGATCATATCAAAGGAATCAGCAGTGATACGGTACTTGGACACCACGGTGTGGGCATTTTCTGGAATGTCTGTGACTGGACGATAGAGTAGGAGAGATGGCAATGTCAGAACTTTTGAATATAGAACATCTGTCAGTGAGTTTTGCGGCAGAAGAAGGAAAAATGGAAGCAGTCAGGGACGTCAGTTTTTCCCTGAAAAGCGGAGAAGTTCTGGCAATTGTCGGAGAATCCGGTTGTGGGAAAAGTGTACTGTGCAAAAGTATCATGAAACTGCTTCCGAAAAATGGATGGATTGAGAAGGGGAGTATTGCCGTCAACGGGGAAGACATTGCGGCATATCCGGAGAAGAAAATGCAGAAACTGCGGGGAAGCATGTTTTCTATGGTATTTCAGGATCCGATGAGTGCACTGGATCCGACGGTCCGTATCGGCAGGCAGATCGCTGAGGCTATCCGCATGCATAACCGGACACTGAGCCGGGAAGAAATCGGGCGCAGGGTGACAGAACTGATGGAACTGGTGGGAATCGATCGTGTACAGGAGCGATGTGAGTGGTTTCCACACCAGTTTTCCGGTGGAATGAGACAGCGGAGTGTGCTGGCGGTTGCACTGGCTGCGGATCCGAAGATTCTGATCGCAGATGAACCGACGACAGCACTGGATGTGACAATTCAGGCACAGATTTTGCAACTGCTGAAAGAGATTCAGAAACAGTTGCATACGGCTATGATTTTTGTGTCGCATAATCTGGGTGTGGTGGCAGATATTGCAGACCGGGTTGCGATCATGTATGCAGGTAAAATTGTGGAAATTGGAACAAAAGATGAGATTTTTGCAGATCCGAGGCATCCGTATACCAGAGGATTGCTACAGGCGCATCCGTCCATGGCCCGGGGGAGATGCAGCCTGAAGACGATACCAGGTATGCCGCCGGTTCTGATCAATCCACCCCGGGGGGATGCCTTTGCGGCACGGAATCCGTATGCATTGCCGATTGATTTTGAAGAGCAGCCACCAATGTTTCCGGTCAGTGATACACATTTTGCTGCGACATGGTTACTGGATCCGAGGTTTCGCGGGCAGGAGACAATCATACGAAATCAGGAGAACGGGGAAACAAAATTGCAGGTTTCCCCTGATTTTTGCGTATCGGAGGAAACGCTGGTGGAGGTCAGACATCTGACGCATCTGTTTGCTCATGGCAGCGATCATCCCGTCAAAGCAGTGGATGATGTGTCATTTACGATGAAAAAAGGTGAGATCTTCGCTCTGGTGGGAGAATCCGGTTCCGGAAAATCTACGGTAGCAAGGTGTCTGATGAATATTTATCAGCCATCGGGAGGGGAAATCCTTTTTGATGGGATCAATATTTGTGATAAGAAAGAGTTCCGGTCACATCGAAAAATGCTGCAGACGCAGCGGCAGATTATTTTTCAGGATTCTGCATCGAGTTTAAATCCGCGTATGAAAGTGGCTGATATCATTGCAGAACCGCTGCGGATCAGCCACAGGAAAACAGAGCGGGGGAGCGCACGTAAGGAAGCAGAATTTCAGCTTCGTTATGTGGGGATGGAATCTATGTATCTGGATAAGTATCCGGCGCAGCTGTCGGGAGGTCAGCGGCAACGTGTGGCGATTGCAAGAGCGCTGTCCATGGAACCCAAACTGCTGGTGGCGGATGAACCGGTCGCGGCTCTGGATGTGTCCATTCAGGCGCAGATCGTGAATCTGTTCCGCCATTTGCGGGAGGAACACGGATTTACGATTTTATTTATCGCACATGATCTGGCAATGGTAGAATTCCTGTGCGACCGGGTGGGGGTCATGAATCATGGACAACTGGTGGAAGTCGGGTCCACAGAAGACATTTTTTATCATCCGACGCATCCTTATACGAAAAAACTGCTGAAGGCTGTACCGATGCTGCCCGGCAGCAGAAAACGCTATGGCGGATCGGACGAGCACAGAGAGAACGGATAATGAAATATGCAAGTGAATGCCGGTCAGCCGGCGGACAAATAGGCAGATACGGGTCGCATGACTATGGAGGAATTATGAAGTACAGAGAGCAGTTTTTTTATATTGGAAAAAAAATAGTGGTATTTTTATGCAGTCTGCTGGTGCTTTCTGTGCTTGTTTTTACGATTTCGCGTCTGACTCCGACCGATCCGCTGCAATCTTATTATGGAGAACGTGTGGAGAAGATGAGTGTGGAGGAAAAAGAAGCGGCCCGGGAAAAACTGGGACTGAATGATCCGGTTCCGACGCAGTATTTTCGGTGGGTGCAGAATGCCTTGCAGGGAGATTTTGGCGTTTCCTATAAATACCGGCAGCCGGTCACGCAGGTGATCCGGGGGAGAATCGGAAATACGGTGATCCTTGGCGGAATTGGATTTGTCATTACTTTTGCAGGGGCATTGCTTCTTGGACTTCTCTGCGCAGCAAAAGAAAACAGTGTATTTGATCGTGTGATGTGCAAGGTTGGTACTTTGTCCAGCTGCATCCCGGAATTCTGGCTGTCGCTGGTTTTTATCCTGCTTTTCAGTGTGATCTGGAGAATCCTTCCAAGCAGTGGTGCTTACAGCATCGGACAGGAAGCGAATCTGGCAGACCGTATCCGCCATCTGATCATGCCGATGGCGGTGGTGATACTGGAGCATCTCTGGTACTACGCCTACATGATCCGAAACCGGCTTCTGGAGGAAACCAGACGGGATTATGTGCTGCTTTGTAAGGCAAAGGGCATGTCCCGGGGACAGATTCTGCGCCGCCACTGCCTGCGCAATATTATGCCGACTTATATCAGCCTGATGGCGATCTCTGTTCCGCATATTCTGGGAGGCACTTATATCGTAGAGACGGTATTTTCCTATCCGGGCATCGGAACGCTGTCTTACGAAAGCGCCCGTTACGGCGATTACAATATGCTGATGGTTCTGTGCCTGCTGACAGGTGCAGTGGTGATCTTTTGCAATATGGTCGGACAGATCATCAATGAGCGGATCGATCCGAGGGTACGAAGTGAACGGGGATAATTATGATGAAGAGAAAGAGACATACAGCCTGTGGAAAGAAAAAGATGCCGGTTGCTTCGTGCATTATATTGCTGGTCATCGTGCTGGGCTGCGTTTTTGCAGATGTTATCTGCAAAAAAGATCCATCCTATCTGGACCTGATGAATTATACCAAGGCACCGAACGCAGAATTCTGGTTTGGAACAGATACGTTGGGAAGAGATATTTTTTCCTGCATTTGGCACGGCGGACGGGTCTCTCTGCTGATCGGTGTGGCATCAACGGCGCTTTCTACCGTGATTGCCATTGTTTATGGTGCGATCAGTGGAATTGCCGGAGAAAAAGTGGATACGCTGCTGATGCGTTTTACGGAGATTATTTTAAGTATCCCGAATCTGCTGCTGATTATTTTCCTGCAGGCCATTATGGGAAAGGCAACGATCGGCACGATATCCATTGTCATCGGACTGACAAGCTGGTTTGGAATTGCAAAAATTATCCGTACCGAAGTCCGGCAGCTGCGCAGCAGTGAATATGTGATTGCAGCAAAATGCATGGGAGGAAGTTTCTGGCACATTTTATGGAAACATCTGGCGCCGAATTTTGTGTCATCAATTATGTTTATGGTGGTAATGAATGTCCGCTCCGCGATCGTGGCGGAGTCGACGCTGAGTTTCCTGGGCATTGGATTGCCGTTGGATGTGATTTCCTGGGGCAGTATGCTGTCTCTGGCAGAAAAAGCACTGATGACGAGAGCCTGGTGGATCATTCTGATTCCGGGAATTTTTCTGGTGGGCGTATTGATGTGTATTACCAGTCTGGGGCACTGGCTTCAGGTGAGAGTCAGCCATCAGGAAGCAAAATTATAACATCTTCCATCTGCGCTGGGAAAAGAATGATAGAAATCTTGCAATGAATAAGGAGCAAAACGTTACAATGTGGAACGGCTGTGTCAGATGGTCAGACATATCAAAGAGGATTGCTATTTGTGCATTTAGTATAAGAACAGATGCCAAAATAGCGGTCCTCTTTTTTGTCACATTCTAAATATTGTAAAAATGCATGAGTGGATGCTCTTTGTTTGCAGCAAAAAATGTATTTATCTAAAAAGTGAAACAAATATAGATGAAAAATCACATAAATCCTGTTAAAATAAAAAGAATATGATCGGCATAAAAATGTTTTGCAGGATTTATGGAGTTGCGAAATTTAGACTTGCAGAGATGCGCTGGAGAATATGTCATGCATTGCATGATGCGTATCTGGCAGCAAGAATGCCGGAACATTCCTGATCATACAGATGTTGGAGGAAAAAATGGACGTAACATATTTATCAGATATATTAAAAAAAGTTTCGGACAACAGCATGGATGTGGATACTGCATTAGAATCTTTGAAGCATTTGCCGTATGAAGACATTGGATATGCCAATATTGATCAGCACAGGAACCTGCGGACCGGTGAAGCAGAAGTTATTTTTGGTCAGGGTAAGACACCGGAGCAGATTGCAGGTATCGTTACACATATGATGCATGAGAATGCAAGGATCCTTGTGACCCGGGCATCAGAGGCAGCTTATGAAGCGGTAAAAGAAGTTGCACCGGAAGCAGTATATGAAAAACTTTCCAAAATCATTATGGTCGGAAAGATACCGCTACCAAAGGAAGAAAAGGGGACGATCGCAGTTGTGACAGCTGGAACCTCAGATATTCCGGTGGCAGAGGAAGCTGCATTGACAGCTGAATTTTTCGGGAATAAAGTAGACCGTGTATACGATGTGGGAGTGGCAGGAATTCATCGCCTGTTTGATAAGATCGATCGGATCCGGAGTGCAGATGTGATCATTGTAATTGCCGGTATGGAAGGCGCTCTGGCAAGTGTTGTTGGCGGTCTGGTGGAAGTGCCGGTGATCGCAGTGCCGACCAGTGTTGGTTATGGTGCAAGTTTTGGTGGCCTGGCAGCATTACTGTCCATGTTGAACAGTTGTGCGAACGGAATCGGCGTAGTAAATATTGATAATGGATATGGCGCGGCATGTCTGGCAAACAAAATTATGAAGAGGTAGGAACATGGCAAAGGAAAAAAAGTCAATGGTGGAAAAACAGCAGAGTGCCGATGCGGCAGAACAGGCGCACAGACTGGCACATGAATTGGGGCTGGCACATGGACATTCACATACAGAAAAAAATGATCATGCACAAATTTTGGAAAACGGGGGCATGCATGACCATACAGAGGGACATGGACATCACCATCCAAATTCTAAAGCAGTTTCCAATCGTCTGGCAAGAGCTATTGGCCATCTCGAAGCAGTAAAGCGGATGGTAGACCGGGAAGAAGACTGTGCAGAAATTCTGATACAGCTGGCAGCGGTTCGCTCTGCTATTAATAATGCAGGAAAAGTGATTCTGATGGATCATCTGAATCATTGTATCGTAGAAGCTGTTGAGGACGATGATTTAGACAAGATCAAAGAGTTTGGAGATGCAATACAGAAGTTTATAAAGTAAAATATGTACTCTCGGAATCTTTTAAATGAAGAATTCTGAGATAGATTTCTGATATACAATGACATTTTCGCAGTGCGTACACGGTGTGTACGACGAGAAAATGGAAGCAGTATATCAGAAATATGGCCAGAATGACTCGTTTAGAAAGACTCCGAGAGTACATAAATAAGTGCGGAGGAGATTAGTGTGAAGAAAATATTATATCTGGAATGTAAGACAGGCGCTGCCGGAGATATGCTGATGGGTGCATTATACAGTTTGCTCACAGAAGAACAGAAAGTATTATTTCTGGAAAAATTAAATGCGATCAGCGAAGAAGTGTGTGTGATTCCACAGGAAATATGCAAACAGGGAATCGGTGGGATTCATATGAAGGTGGAGATCAATGGTACCGAAGAAGGGACAGAAGCACATCACCACCATGAGCATAATCATCATGAAGAAGACGGTCATACTCACGACCACGAACATCATCATGAACATGAATATGCTGAAGAACATGTACATACTCATGAAGAAATGCATATTCATTCTCATGAGGAAGGACATACACACGATCATGACCATGCGCATAGCCATGCACATGGTCATCATTCCCATACAAGTGTTGCTGCTATTTTGGAGCAGATTTCAAAGCTGGATATGAGCGATGCCGTAAAGAGAGATGCTGAGGGAATTTACCGTAACATTGCAGCAGCAGAGAGTAAAGTTCATCAAACTGATATGGAGCAGATCCATTTTCATGAAGTGGGTTCCTTGGATGCTCTGATTGACGTGGTTGGAAGCTGTCTTGCCCTTGAACTGCTTGGCGTAGATGAAGTGCAGGCTTCTCCGGTCTGTGTCGGAAACGGCACTGTTCGCTGTGCGCATGGCATCCTTCCTGTTCCGGCGCCGGCCACAGCCGAGATTATTAAGGGGATGCCGGTATACTGCAGCAGTTTTGACGGAGAATTACTGACACCGACGGGGGCAGCTATCCTGAAATATTTTGTAGAGACTTATACAAAAGAAATGCATATGGAAATAGAAGAGATCGGTTACGGTTTCGGAACAAAAGATTTTGCACAGTTAAGCTGTGTAAGAGCATTTCTTGGATATCAGAAATAATTGTTTTCACTTGATTTTTTAGAATGAGTAAGAATGCGTGTTTTTCGAAATCAGTAACATTGCGGTTGTCTATAAAATATTGTAAAATAAGGTCATTAAAAATACCCTGAGGGGAAGGATACAAATATTACTACGACATAAGAGAAGAGAGGATTTGCAATGGAACTTAAGATGGAGCTCAGCCAGAAACAGGTTTTATCACAGCATATGGTTCAGTCCATGGAGATTCTTCAAATGAGCGCGCAGGAACTGGAAGGCTATATCGAAAAGCTGGCACTGGAGAATCCGGTGATCGAGCTGGCAGATTCCAGTCAGTCAAAAGCGGATATGCAGCAGGAAGATCTTCAGCGGAAGCTGGACTGGCTGGAGTCTACAGACTTGCAAAATCGTGTATATTATCAGCAGGAGCGCGATGCGGAAAATATGGAAGCAAACTGGCATGACAGCAGACAGTCCGAGGAAAATCTGGAGGAATATCTGCATGCACAGATTCTGCTGGCAGATTATACCGAACTGGAGCGTGTGATCATGGAATATCTGATCTGTTCGCTGGATTCCCGTGGTTATTTTTCCGGGGAACTTGCGCAGGTTGCAGATCATTTTAATGTTTCGGAAGAGAAGGTTGAAGAATTGCTGCAGGATATTCAGGAACTGGATCCGGCGGGCGTAGGTGCCAGAAATCTTCAGGAATGTTTGCTGCTTCAGATTCAGAGGAAAAAGAATTATTCTGACGTGACCGTAGAGATCATTGAACATTACATGGAAGAAGTTGCGAAAAACCATTTACCAAACATTGCAAAGAAACTGCAGGTTTCCCTGGAAGAAGTGCAGCAGGCCTGTGAGGAGATTCGTAGCCTGAATCCGAAGCCGGGAAGTTCTTTCAGTGACAGGGAGCAGTTACGATACATTAGTCCGGATGCGGTGGTTGTAAAATTGGAAAATCAGTTCGAGATTCTGATTAATGAGTATCAATATCCGGGATTTTCCATCAGCAATTATTATCAGGAAATGATGCAGAGTACTACGGATGCGGAGGCGAAAAAGTACCTGCAGGAAAAAGTACAGCAGGCGCAGTGGGTGTCTAATTGTATTTCACAGCGTTCCTCTACATTATCCAGAGTTATGCATCTTCTGGTGGAAAGACAGCATGAATTTTTCCTGGAAGGACCGGGGCATAAGCGTCCAATGCGGCTGGTGGATCTGGCGGAAGAGCTGGATCTTCATGAATCTACGATCAGTCGTGCCATGCGCGGAAAATATCTGCAATGTTCCTGGGGAGTCTTTCCTTTGAACTACTTTCTGACTTCTGTTGCAGTAAAAAGCAGCAATACCGATGGAATGGAGGATAAGACACCGGAGCAGATGAAAACAATGATCCGGGAGATTGTAGACAGTGAGAACAAGAAAAAACCATATAGCGATCAGGCGATCAGTGATCTGCTGATCGCAAAGGGCATCAAATTGTCCCGCCGTACAGTCAATAAATATCGTACCGAGATGGGAATTCCGGATAAGAGCGGTCGAAAAGAGTTTTAATCAGCTTTGGCAGAAAGCTTTCAGTGTGAGTTGCCAGTTTCATCTCAGTCTGAGTTGAGACTCCCACTTCTGCAAGTGGTGAGTAATAACAAA
>ERZ1034946.803-NODE-803-length-12494-cov-7.284026_pt1 | contig 12494 bp, 9 predicted proteins | sample MGYA00520591_ERZ1034946 | MGnify/ENA primary metagenome ERZ1034946 (study PRJEB33766, sample SAMN09781753) | gut metagenome | biome: gut microbiome | host: Homo sapiens | place: Madagascar | study: EMG produced TPA metagenomics assembly of the PRJNA485056 data set...
ATCCTTAAGTATAGTATTATAATGTATATATTTGGTACCAATGTACCACTAATGATTATCCGAAAGGAGAAGATGGCATGAGAAAAAAAAGTATAGGTTCAATACTTATTGAGTGTCCGAATACAGTGTTTCAGTTATTTGTAAACAACGAAGAGGAAATTTCCAAGATTGAGATATTTATGGAAAATATCAGAACGGTTAATCACCTTGGAATTAATGATATATACAACTGGTGCAACAGGCAGGGAATCAGCTATGACACCAGATTCAACTACAACAAGGAGCTGTCTATAGGCAAGACGATTAAAGCCTATTGCTATTATCAGAGACAGAAAATGAAATATAAGGTGGGATTTGGTTTAGGATAACATTTTGGGAGATGCAGGAGCATCTCCCTTTTTATGCCTAAGTATGCAATAAAAGCTGCCAGTGGCAGGTTTTATGTATACCAAAGCATGCAATAAAAGAAGTATGATGAGGAATACAGACTGCAAGCTGACTTGCAAGGCTGTGTTCTGAAATCGGACGCCCTAACCATCGAACCTGCGGATTCGAGCTTGTAGTGAGGGGGTATACGATAAAATGTTAATGTTGCAAAAAAATACAGATGTGGTAAGATAAGGCGTAATTAGATATTGGAATCAGGGAGGAAATATATGAGATATCCTCAATTTATAAAAAAAGGTGGAACAATAGGCTTTGTAGCACCCTCCTTTGGATGTGCAACAGAACCATATTCCAGTGGTTTTGATCTTGCCTTGGATAAATTTAAGGCGCTGGGGTACAATCTGGATTTGGGTCCAAACTGCAGGGCTGATAAGGGAATAGGAATCAGCAACACACCGGAGCTTTGTGGAAAAGAGTTGAATGAATACTATCTGAGTGAAAAAAATGATGCACTTATTTCCTGTGGCGGCGGTGAGCTGATGTGCGAGGTTATTCCGTATATGGACTTTGAGGCAATAATTGAGGCCAGACCTAAATGGTATATGGGATTTTCGGATAATACGAATTTTACCTTTTTATCTACCACAATCTGTGATACGGCAGCAATCTACGGACCCTGTGCAGGTTCCTTTGGGATGGAAGAATGGCATAGGTCACTGCAGGATGCCTTTGACCTTTTTACAGGCAAAAGAACAGTTGTGAGAAATTATTTCCAATGGGAGAGAAACAGTCTGAGGGATGAAACACATCCCTATGTTGGATTTAACCTGACCGAGTATATAGACATGAAGGCATATGTGCCAGATGAAAATGCTGTATACAGACTAACAAGTAAAGCCATAAAGTTTAGTGGCAGGCTGATTGGAGGATGCCTTGACTGCCTGCTTGGAATAGCAGGGACAAAATATGATTATGTTGATTCCTTCAATGAAAAGTATAAGGAGGATGGTATAATCTGGTTTCTTGAAGCTTGTGATTTAAATATTATGTCGATTAGACGCGGACTTGGTCAGTTAAAGAATACAGACTGGTTCAAATATGTAAAGGGCTTTCTCATAGGAAGACCATGTGCGGCCTATGGACAGGAGATGTTTGGCATTGACCAGTACAGAGCGGTGATTGATGTTCTGGCTGAGTACAATGTGCCTATTCTCATGGATCTGGATATAGGACATTTGTCACCGATGATGCCGATTGTCAGCGGAAGCACAGCGGATATTGAGTTCTATAATAATGGCCTGCAGATACAATACACATGGAAATAAAATCGTGTATGGATATATACGTAGAAGCTATAATGTGATATTGCATAGTAATAAAAGTGATAATACATGAAAATAAAAATGGATTTATGAAAGGAATTGAGCATATGATGAACAAAAAAATTAATCAGAGAATCAAGCAGATTACAAGCTTAGTGCTTGCAGCAGCCCTCTTATGTGGAAGTGTAAACACAGCTTTTGCAACAGAGACTGCAGATCCAGAGACTGATGCTGCAATTGAGGGTACAACAGACGATTCAGATGCTGGAGTAGTTACAACCTCAGACGAATCGGCAGATACAGCAGTTGACACAGCAGGCAGTACAACAGCAGATACCACAGCAGGTAGTACAACAGCAGATACCGCTGATACAACAGACCAGGTTGTAATTACAGAAAATGACAAACCATATCTTGCTCTTGGTGCAGACCTTACAGAGGCGCAGAGAAACACAGTGCTTGGATATATGGGAATTGATCCGGCAGCTCTTGGTAATTATGATGTTGTATACATCAACAATCAGGAGGAGCACAGCTATCTGGATTCTTATATGGATTCAAGTGCCATCGGAACAAAATCCCTTTCATCAGTGGTAATTACAAAGGCTGATGCAGGAAGTGGAATCAATATCTCGACATACAATATCAACTACTGTACAGTAGGAATGTATAAAAATGCCCTTGCAACTGCCGGTGTTACAGATGCTAACATCATTGTTGCAGGTCCATTCCAGCTTTCTGGAACAGCAGCACTTGTAGGTATTTTCAAGGCATATGAAGAGATGACTGGTGACAACCTTGACGAAGAGGTTGTTGACGCAGCCCTCAATGAGCTTGTTACAACAGGAGAATTAAACCAGAGCATAGATGGTGATTCAGACAGCGTGGAGGCCTTAATTGCAGAGCTTAAGCAGAAGCTTGCAAATGGTGAGCTCAGCACAGATGAGGACATCAGAGCTGCCATTGATGAGCTTGCAAAAAAATACGACCTTTCATTATCAGAGGATGATATCAAGACACTTATTGATTTAATTAATACACTTAAGGGACTTGATTTGGATTGGGATTCCATTGCCAATCAGGCAAAAAGCTGGGCAGATAAGCTTGGAGTAGATTTTAATAATATTGATAAGGAAGCAGCAGCAGGCTTTTTCCAGAAGGTTGTTGAGGTTGTAAAGAGTATCTGGGAGAAAATTAAGAGCATATTCTAAGGTTATATCATATAGTATATAGTTTAAAACTCAAAATATTGAGATTTTAACAATGTAATTTGAGTTTAATAAAATTTTTATACTGCTAGCAAGAAGTCATGACAAGTATGAGAGTACTTGTTGTGGCTTTTTGTTGTTATATATACAGAAAAATATGTCATTGGCAGCTTTTCTCGTATACTTTGGTATCTGTAGCAGTTACCCGACGCAGCTTCAGTTGGATTTGTAAACAGACAACAAAGTGTCTGATTTATGACCCATATTTTGTGGGATAATCCTGTCAACAAGAAAGTTAAGGAGCAAGTTAAGGGGAAAACATCAGCCCTTTAATTAGGTTTACAGGAGGAAAAGTCATGAAGCTTGATAAGGAAACTATTATGATAATTGCTATTATGGCGATTATGGGAGCTATTGGAATTGTGTCACTGCTTGGAGCTATGCTTGGTATATCATTTGCAAAACTAGGGGCTGTCACAGTTTCAGGTCTGCTTTTAGGAACAGCAGGACTTATTTTTGGTGTACTTATTATTGCAAATACAAAATGTTGATGGTTGACTGCCCACATGCAGTTATTTATAATAATTATGAGTAACTAGGCGATTTATTACAGAGGGTAAAAATGAGAAAAAACTACAGGATAATATCTGCAATATTATTGGCGGTTTCACTGGTATTTGGACAGTTTAATATTGGTACTGATATTATTTATGCATATGAGGAAAAATCAGCAGTGATAGTCTGTCCGGAGGATGCGTATGTGTCAGCACGTTCCGGACCTGGCACTGAGAATTCAATCGACCATAATCTGACTAATGGTAAGGCTTTGACGATAGTAGATGAGGCTGATGATTCCAATGGAGTCTTGTGGTATAAGGTCAAATACAATCTGGTAAAGGATAATTCAGAATGTGTTAGCTACGTACGCAGTGACTATGTGTCAGTGACAGGAGAAAATACTGTTGATGGGACAGATGCAGCTGTGTCTGATGATGCAGCAGGAGATGGCACGACAGGAGATGATACTGCATCAGATGATAGTTCAGATGAGGATATAGACACCTATGAGATGTCAGACCAGATTGCGACACTCAGCCTGCCATATGCTACAGGTTCTATAACGGGAGACAATGTTAAAGTACGAACAGGCGCAGGAACGACTAACTCTGTTGTTACCTCTCTTTACAGAGGTGACAGTGTGAGCATTTCAGGTGAGACCTATGTGGGAAGTGACATATGGTATAACGTAAGCGGTACCAAGAATGGCAAGAGCTTTAATGGCTGGACAATAGGCAGATACATATCTGTTTCATACACAGATGGGGGAAACAGCGACTATGCCCAGCAGCTTAGAAATGCAGGATTCCCAGATAGCTACATACCTAATCTTGCAGCCTTGCATGCAAAGTATCCAAACTGGACTTTTCAGGCTCTAAGCACTGGCTTGGATTGGAATACAGTGCTGGATAAGGAAATGAAAAATGGTGTTAATCTGGTTCAGTCATCGGCAGATGATTCTAAAAAATCAACTAATTCAGGAGCTTATAACTGGTACACCAATAAATGGACTGAATATGAATCGGGATGGGTTTCTGTTGGCAGGGATTATCTGGCATACTGTATGGATCCGAGAAACTTCCTTAATGAAACTAATATATTCATGTTTGAGGATATTTCCTATAATTCCAATCAGACATTGGCGGGAGTGCAGAGCATAGTGGCCGGAAGCTTCATGCAGGGGACAAAGAAGTATGATAATAATGGAGAAACTATAGATTATGCCAGCAGCATATATCAGATAGCGCAGACCTCAGGGGTAAGCTCTTATCATATAGCATCAAAAATTAGACAGGAGCAGGGTGTAAAAGGAACAAGCCCACTTATCTCTGGTACCTATTCAGGATATGAGGGCTATTACAATTTCTTTAACTTTAATGCCTATGGTTCCACAAAGGCAGCTATATATGCGAGAGGTTTGTCCTATGCCAAGAGTCAGGGCTGGTCATCCAGATATCTGTCAATTCTGGGTGGGGCGAATAAGATAAAGAGTGATTATATAAACAGAGGACAGAATACCATATATCTTGAGAAATTTAATGTATCAAGCCTGTCTGCGTTGGGCACACACCAGTATATGAGCAATGTGTCTGGAGCTATTTCAGAAGGGCAGAATGTGGGTAAGGGCTATACAGATAAGACACAGGCATTTAACTTTGTGATTCCGGTGTATACCAATATGCCGCAGTCAGCATGTGCATTTACTGCATCTGGAAATCCAAATAATTATTTAAGCAGCCTGTCAATTGCAGGACTTTCATTGACACCGGGATTTAATGGAGCGACACAGACATATTCACTTGTAGTAGATAATTCAGTCAGCAGTGTAACTGTTTCAGCGGCTGCACTTGTGAAGACATCTACAGTATCGGGAACCGGAAGCTATAATCTGAATGTTGGAAATAATACTATTCAGGTAGTATGCAAATCCCAGAGTGGCAGTGCAAGAACATACACAATTACTATTTATAGAAATTCGTCTGGTACAACAGGTGGAGAGATTGTTAACACCAATGCTGGACTTACATCTACAGTATATTCTGTGGGTACATATATTACTGGCATACAGCCAGGGACAGATACAACTGCATTGTTAGCAGGACTTTCATCATCAAATACTGTAAAGATACTTGATGCGTCTGGAAATGAGAAGTCTGGAAATGTCGTCACCGGCGACAGCGTAGCAGTTTATGATACCAGTGGCAATATGATTGCATCTACAAAGGTTGTCATTTATGGTGATGTAAATGGTGATGGCAGAATAAGCATTCTGGATATGATTTGCATGAATAGGTATATAACAGGAAAGAGCTCGCTTAATGGAGTGTATCTTGAAGCCGCTGATGCAAATAGAAAAGGTGATGGCGCAACAATACTTGATATGATTGCTATGAATAATCATATAATTGGAAGAAAAAATATTAATCAATAGTGAGGTAGCGATGAAGAAGATTTTTAGTGGTATTATTGCTATAGCGTTGGCACTAATACTTATTGTTCAACCTGATAATACTGTGAGAGCAGAAAGTTTATCTCTTAGTTTGAGTGCAAGTACTGTAAATGTTGGTGGGACGGTTACAGCTACAGTTTCGTGTCCATCAGGATATGGTGTGGATGTTATTCTGAGTGTAGATAATACAGCGGTATTATCTGGTGGAAATGATACAGTTGTTTTGATAGGAGATGCGATTGGACAGCCCAATTCTGCATCAGTAAGCTTTTCAGCAGTGGGAGCAGGAACTTGTACAATAACAGCTACGGTAAGAGAAGCTGGAAATGTATCAGACCCTAGTACAGCAATTAGTTTTGGTGGTGCTAGTGCTACAGTCACAGTAAACAATGCAGCACAGCAGCCTACGGACACCAATACAGGAAGCAATACGGGAAGCAATACAGGAAGTAATACAGATGGAACCACAGATGGCAGCAGCACTGCACAGACAACCCAGTCGTCAGATAATACATTAAAGTCTATAGTGTTATCAAATGGTTCACTGTCGCCGGCATTTTCGCCTAAGACCAAGAACTATACAGTAACTGTCGATAATAGTGTTACATCACTTTCTATTTCTGCAACACCTACAGACCAGACAGCCAAGGTTACATCCGTATCTGGCAATGATAACCTGCAGGTTGGTGAGAATACGATTACTATAACTGTAAAGGCTGAAAATGGAGTTACTGCCAAATATACAATTGTTGTAACCAGAAGAGATGCAACAGACCCTGAAAATTCAGAAGCTCAGGAAGAAAAGAAAAGCTATGAGATAAATGGCAGTAATTGGGGAATATCGACTGAGATTAAAGAGGAAGAAGTGCTGCAGGACTTCACCCTGTCAAGTATTCTTATTGATAATCTTGAGTATCCATGCTTGAGCTTTAACAATGGAAGCCTTGACTTGATCAAGATGGTCAGTGAGGATGGATTAAATACTGGATTTTTTGTATATGATAAAGACCAGGGGGCTATTTATCCTTTTGCTAAGATATCAGGGGAGGAACATTATGTTATTATCCTTATGCCAGATGTAGCAGATGTGCCTAGTGACTATGCAGAGGTCACACTTGCAATAGAGGGAAAGGCAGATGTGACAGCATATCAGAAAGCAGATGATGAGCTCTACCTCATATACTGTATCAATGACAGAGGAGAAAAAGGCTGGTACCAGTATGACCCGGTTGAGGAAACATATATCAGATATGTGGCTCCTGTTGAAACTGTTGAGCAGGTTGTAGAGGCACAGAATCCGGATACAGCATTGCAGGCAGAGGTGGCAAATTTAAAGCTTGAGAGGACAATTATTCTTGCAGTGTGCGGGATAATCTTGGTTATACTCTTAATAATTATTATTGCACTTGCAATCAGGGTGGCGAACTCGAGGAAGGATGTACTTAGAGAACTTGAGGAAGAGGACTCTGAGGATGAACTGGACGAAGAACTGTTTAAAGAGGCAGACCAGCAAGAGCAGGATGATGAAATCATTGCTGCTAAAACTGATGTTGCTGAAAATGTTGCTGCTGAAACTGATGATGTAGAAATTGTTAATTTGGATATCAGTGGTGACATTAATGAAGATTCACATAATAACAGCACAAAGAAGGGTGCTGCTGTAGCAACTAAAGAAGCAGTTGATGATAACATTACTGAAATGAAAACTGCTGATACTGAGAGTGCTGATATAGTATCGGATGACGCTAATAATGAGAATTCTTATAATAGTAATGTGAAGAATGAGGATACCATAGCAAATAAAGACATAATCGACAATAACATTGCCGACATGAAAATGAGCGATGTTGCGAATGCCGATATAGAAATTGATGATGAAAGAGCTGACTCTGAACCGACAGAAAGTGAATTAAAAAGAGAAAAGAAAAAGCACAAAAGGTGGGGAAAGAAAAAAGAGCAGGAACCAGAAGAAGACGACGATATTACATTTATAGACTTATAGAGTGGAGGCTTTGAGACTTGAAGGCATATACAAAAAAAGCAAAGAAGGTTCTGGACATAGCAAACCGTGTGTCCAAAAGCATGAATTATAATTATGTTGGAACAGAGCACCTTCTTGTAGGATTGTTAAAAGAAGGAACTGGTGTCGCAGCGGAAGTGCTGACATTAAATGGGGCAGAACTCGAAAAACTAACTAAGCTCATAGAAGAACTGATTTCACCTGGTGAGGATGTAATCGTTCTTGACAGGGATGGTTTATCTCCTAAGACACAGATGGTGGTTGACCGGGCAGAGGGAGAAGCAGAGAGATTTGGAAGCGATGAGATAGGCACAGAGCATATATTGCTTGCCCTGCTTACAGCGGGAGACTGCGCTGCAACCAGACTTTTAAACACGATGAACATTAATGGTCAGAAGCTTATAGCAGATACAATCACTGCTATGGGAGAGAACCCTGCCAGATATCGTGATGATATCCAAAGAGGACGAAGAATTTCTCAGGGGACAGCTTCAACCCCGACACTGGATCAGTATTCAAGAGACCTGACACAGATGGCCCGCGATGGAGTGCTTGATCCTGTTGTAGGCAGAAAAGCGGAGACAGAAAGAGTAATACAGATATTATGCAGACGAGGCAAGAATAATCCTTGCCTTATAGGCGAACCAGGGGTTGGAAAAACAGCTATTGTTGAAGGGATAGCGCAAAATATTGCAAATGGTTCTGTGCCTGAGATAATAGCAGACAAAAGAGTTGTATCTTTAGATATGTCTGGGATGGTGGCAAAGTCGAAGTACAGGGGCGAGTTTGAGGAAAGAATCAAAAAGGTAATTAATGAAGTGAGCCAGTCTGGAAATGTGCTTCTCTTCATTGATGAGCTGCACACAATAATTGGAGCAGGAGGCGCAGAGGGGGCACTTGATGCATCGAATATTCTTAAACCGGCACTGGCAAGAGGAGAGGTGCAGGTTATTGGTGCAACAACGATTGATGAGTATCGCAAATATATAGAGAAAGACGCAGCTCTTGAGCGGAGATTTCAGCCAGTTATGGTAGAGGAACCGGGGAATGAAGAGACTGTTGAAATATTAAAAGGACTTAGAGGTCTGTATGAGAAGCACCATAATGTCAAAATAAGTGATGAGGCAATCGAGGCAGCAGTATCTCTTTCCAGCAGATATATCAATGACAGATTCCTGCCGGACAAGGCAATTGATTTGATGGATGAAGCAGCTGCAAAGCTTAGATTAAAGGGGATTAAAAATGCAGATAGTCTCTCAGAGCTCAAGGAAGAAACAATAGAACTTGAGGAACGGATAGAGGATTGCCTGAAAGCAGGAGATATAGAGAAAGCCAAAGAACTCAGGGAAGAAAAGGAACAGCTTGATAAGGAAGTAGAAAAACAGATAGGCAAAAACAGAAAAGCGGCTAAATCTAAAACTCCTGTAGTGGGTGAAAATGAAATAGCTGAAGTTGTGGCTGGATGGACAAAGATTCCGGTAAGCAAGCTGACAGAAAATGAGGCCTCCAGACTGGCTAAGCTTGAGAATACACTGCATAAGCGTGTAATAGGTCAGGAAGAGGCAGTAACTGCGGTTGCAAAAGCAGTGAGAAGAGGACGTGTAGGATTAAAGGATCCTAAGAGACCTATTGGTTCTTTCCTTTTCTTAGGACCAACTGGTGTAGGTAAGACTGAGGTGTCAAAGGCATTGGCAGAGGCTGTCTTCGGCAGGGAAGAGGCTATGATTAGAGTTGATATGTCTGAGTACATGGAAAAGCATAGTGTATCAAAAATGATAGGCTCACCACCAGGATATGTAGGTCATGACGATGGCGGACAGCTTTCGGAAAAGGTCAGAAGGAATCCGTTTTCTGTAATATTGTTTGATGAGATAGAGAAGGCACATCCGGATGTGTTTAATATTTTGTTACAGGTACTGGATGATGGACGAATTACTGATTCACAGGGGCGTCTGGTAGACTTCAAGAACACAATAATTATTATGACTTCAAATGCCGGGGCATCCGCGATTATAGAGCCTAAGAAGCTGGGTTTTGGCAGTCAGGATGACGAGAAGCATGACCATGAGGTTATGAAAAATAGTGTTATGGAAGAAGTTAAGAGAATATTTAAACCTGAATTTCTTAACAGAATAGATGAGACAATTGTATTCAGAACACTTAATAAGGATGATATGAAGAAAATTGTCACTCTGCTGGTAAAAGAGCTTGAGAAGCGATGCGAGGAGCAGCTTGGTATAAAGCTGACTGTAAAGGACAGCGCAAAGGCTCTGATTGTAGATAAATCTTATGACAAAAAGTATGGTGCAAGACCACTTAAGAGAAAAATACAAGAAGAGATAGAAGACAGATTATCAGAGGCGATAATTGCAGGAAAATTGAAAACAGGAAATGAGGCTGTTATTTCTAGTAAAAATAAAGAAATTTCGTTGACTGTAATAGGAAAATAGAATTATAATTATCGTATCAAACTTGAAAGTCACGGGAGGATAAAAATGGCTGCAATAAGTGAATTGATTCGCAAAGAAGATAATGGAAGTATTAGTTTTGGAGATTATACATTATCAGCAAAGGCTAAATTGGACAATTTTGAATATAATGGAGATATCTACAAAGTAAAGACTTTTAAAGAGATTACAAAGCTTGAGAGAAACGGAATGTTCGTTTATGAGTCTGTTCCGGGAACAGCTGTAAGCAACTACAGAGAGAATGAGAAAACTGTTGAGTTTACAGTTGATGGACCAGAAGATGCACAGATTACATTAGAGCTGGAAGAAGATAACGAGTATGAAATCTCTATAGACGGAGAGTCTGCTGGTGTTATGAAAACAAATCTTGGAGGCAAGCTTAGTCTTAGTGTAGAGCTTCAGGGCGCAGAGTCTGTTACAATCAAAGTAGAGAAAAAGTAATTATTTAATTGAGCACAAGCCCGGCATATAGCCGGGCTTGTGTATTTTATGGGAGAATTTATGGCTAAAGGTAAAACAACAGTATATTTTTGTCAAGAATGTGGATATGAATCTACCAAATGGATGGGACAGTGTCCGGGGTGTAAGGAATGGAATACATTTGTTGAGGAGATAGTTGACAAAAAAGCAGCAGGAAATATTGGCAAAATGAAGGCTTCTGTGACAGAGGCAGTACCGGTACCATTATCAAAGGTGGAGTTTTCAGAGACTGACAGGACAACAACGCGAATCGGAGAGTTGGACAGAGTACTCGGAGGAGGTGTAGTCAGCGGCTCTCTTGTACTTGTGGGAGGAGATCCTGGAATAGGAAAATCTACATTGTTATTGCAGGTATGCAAGAATTTGTCGGACCAGAATTTGCCAGTTTTATATGTATCAGGAGAGGAGTCTCTCCAACAGATTAAAATCAGAGCTCAGAGAATAGGCAGCTTCAATGATAATCTGGAGCTTTTGTGCGAGACCAATCTTGATACTATAAAGGGAGTTATTGAAAAACGAAAACCTCAAATCGTGATAATAGACTCAATTCAGACCATGTTTAATGAAAATGTAGCTTCTGCGCCGGGCAGTGTATCTCAGGTCAGGGAATCTACCGGAGTTTTGTTGCAGATAGCCAAGGGGATGAATGTATCTATTTTTATCGTAGGACATGTGACAAAGGAAGGTGTTGTTGCCGGACCAAGAGTCTTGGAGCACATGGTTGATACGGTGCTGTATTTTGAAGGGGACAGACACGAATCTTATCGGGTGTTAAGAGGTGTCAAAAACAGATTTGGTTCTACTAATGAAATTGGTGTATTTGAGATGCGGAATGAAGGACTTGTTGAAGTGGAAAATCCTTCTGAATACATGCTGAGCGGAAAACCACAGGACGCATCAGGCTCTATTGTTACATGTTCAATAGAAGGAACCAGGTCCATTCTGCTAGAGATACAGGCACTGGTATGCCATAGCTTTTTTAATAATCCAAGGAGAACGGCAACAGGCGTAGACTATAATAGAGTAAATCTTTTGATGGCGGTTCTTGAAAAGAGGCTTAACATACAACTGTCGGATTGTGATGCATATATAAACATTGCTGGTGGTATAAAAATGAATGAGCCGGCAATTGATTTGGGAATCGTGTTGTCGATTTTATCCAGCAAGCTCAATATTGTAGTTCCTGAAAGGACAATCTGCTTTGGCGAAGTAGGGTTAAGTGGAGAAGTCAGAGCTGTCACAATGGCAGAACAGAGGGTAACAGAGGCTAGGAAGTTAGGATTTGATACATGCATTCTGCCAAAGGTTTGCAAGGAAGCTATTGGAAATACAGAAGGTATAAAATTGATTGGCGTTGCAAATGTAAGGGAAGCATTGGAAGCAATAAAGTAATGAAATGATTAAATTATATATAATAAACTGAATATATAGACAATTTAGAAAATTCGACAAAAAGCGACAAGTTTTACGTCTTTAGCAAAAAGAGGATTTATCTGTTGACATTAGAGTATAAGGGTGATATTATACAGAAGCTGACTCGTGAGCCGCATTGATTTGGAGAGCTTGAGTCGACAAAGAAAAATAAAAAAGTTCTTGACAAAC
>ERZ1034946.807-NODE-807-length-12476-cov-13.208920_pt1 | contig 12476 bp, 12 predicted proteins | sample MGYA00520591_ERZ1034946 | MGnify/ENA primary metagenome ERZ1034946 (study PRJEB33766, sample SAMN09781753) | gut metagenome | biome: gut microbiome | host: Homo sapiens | place: Madagascar | study: EMG produced TPA metagenomics assembly of the PRJNA485056 data...
AGTGCAGCGCACCAAGCGACAGAAGGCAATGTCTTCTACCTATTTCAGTGTACTCACTGAGCGTAAGGGACTGCAACTTATGCGAGCATATCAGATGAAAGCATACTACCGCAAGGGACAAAAGGCAGACATCTGTTGTTGGGAGGTGGCACGCTATTGGATGAACGAAAAAGGCAAGGTGGAGGTTATGGCACGCAAGCGCATAATGGGTATCTATATGGACACGTTCTGCTACGACTCAGACATTGAACTGCGCAAGGACAACACCACCTATCAGCATATTGCTTCATTTCCGGTCTGCCCCGATATGAAAGTCATTCCTCAGATATGGCGCAACGGCTTTGACGGAGCGTTTCACGGCATCGAACCGCTTACATTGTTCAAGGCAATGCTGACAGACCACCGCATCGAAACGATGATGAAGCAATGTCGTTACGGACACGTCCGCCACTTCATAGACCACCCACGGCACTTGGAAACTTGTTGGAATGCCTACAAGATAGCCAACCGCAACCATTACCTTATTACAGACATCGGCAAATGGGCGGACTACATCTGTATGTTGGTAGAAATGGGCAAGGACATCAGAAGTCCACATTACATTTGCCCCGACAACCTTGAAGCCGAGCACGACAGAATATCCGAGAAAATCAGAGCAAAGAAAGAAAAGGAGCGCACCGAGGAGGAGATACGCAAGGCATTGAAGAACGAGGACAAATTCAAGGAAATGAAGAGCCGTTTCTTCGGTTTGATGTTCACGGACGGCAATATCGTGGTGAGAATGCTTGAAAGCGTCAGGGAGCACGTTCTTGAGGGCAAGGCGATGCATCATTGCGTAGGCAGCGGTACAAACTACTCACTCAATCCCGACTGCATCATCTTCTCTGCAAGAATAGCCGAACAAAGAGTTGAAACAGTGGAGTTTTCACTCGAACAGATGAAAGTCGTACAATGCCACGGACTACAGAACAAGGATACCGAGCACCATGCTGACATCATCAACTTGGTGAACAGCAATGCAAGACTTATAGAGCAGCGTATGGTTGCAACGAAATAAAATCCATATCGGCGGAGCGATGAAAATTCGTTCCGCCACTTTCTTTCTTGAGCCGAGGAGCGGAAAAGAAAGTGGCAAAAATAGTGCAAACCGAACGCAATCAAGCTTGCTTGAATTGCTGAGGTGCAGCCTATTTTATCAAAAGAAACCGTCTTTTCCTTATCTGCGATGCTTGCAAAGAACAAAGGACAGCCCCCAATCAAAAGGACTGTCCTATTTTTATAAAACCTTATTCTATGGAGTAAACAAGAGCAGATACTCCATTTTTCTTCTTCGCTCGATGGAAGGCACTATCTTTCCGTTCCACCTTTTGAAGTCCACATAGTCACGATAGATGTTTCTGTTGCCACTTCGCATCTTGGCATACATCCGGCTTTTCATCACCTTTCCACACCCCACATTGTAGGCAAGTGTAGCCAAGAGCAGCGAGTCACGACCGAAACCACGGAACATGGCGCAGAGCTTTCTGAGGTCAGAGCGCAGCAAGGCATCGGCTTGCCGTTCCGTCATTCTTGGAGAGAACCGCTCGCCAGGCAACAGCTTGTGTCCATATCCGACATAAGGATGATGCTTCGGTCCGTGCAGACCCTCGTACTTCTTGATGCAGGCGACAGCCAACTCAAAACGTGACGCATGACGAACTCGTTTTATCGCCCCTTGCGTCTGGGCAGACAAGCTGCCCGACACAAGAAGCAAGGCTAACAATATCATCAACCTCATACGCTACCGAGTTTGTTGGCACTTCTCGCAAACTCTTCCTCCTCATCAGTATCGTTGAAACTGAACTCCATTTCGTATGACTTGCCGAAGTTGTCCTCCACCACCACTGTCAGCGTCTGTGTCTCCGTACTTGCCGAGGTGTAGTAAAGACGGAACTTCTCGTTCTCCAACAGATAGCGGTCGTTTGGCTGGAACACCGTTCCGTTCTCCATTCTCAGCGAGCCTTTTCCGTCATGCTGAAAATAGCGGATGGTATAGATGGTGCCGTCAAACTTTCCCTCCGCCTTCAACTCGCAGCGGATTTCAACGGTCTGTCCACGCACAATGTCCTTTGGCACAGGCATCGTCTCCACCTTGAAAGGATACGACTGCTGAATGTCCAGCTCATCGCTGCACGATGAAAGGATTACCGACACGGCACACACGAAAAGGAATGCCAACACGCTCACTGATTTCTTGATTTTATTGTTCTTCTTCATTGTCTTGATGTTTTTGAATGATTGTTACTTTCTTGTCTTATGGCTCATCAGGTACTCGTTCAAGTCCTTGTAGCCAGTGTATAGATGCGAATGGTCAATGACCTTATCACCATATCGCTTTTGCAGTTCGACACAGGCATTCTCGCCTGCCTCGTCATTGTCCAAATGACAGTACACTTGTGCATAGCCATCTAAAAGATGATGCACCTTTTGCATATTAGCCACCGAGTTGAGGATAATATGATCCTCACCACGACCAATACCGAGCATAACGGCAGAGAGGAAATCCATAAAACCCTCGTACAGATGGCAGACGTTGCTGTTCCTGCCAATGAGAGTGATGTCCTTTGGCGACACGCAACCTTTGAAGAAACGGTTGCGTATCTCGTAGCCACCGCTGTTGTTCTTGAAACCGACAGCAAAGAACTGTTTGCCATTGTATCGGTATTCCACCTGACAGCAGAAACGGCTCGCCACGTCTGCCGATATGCCACGCTCACGCAAGTACTGCCGAAGTGCAGGATGACTCAAAGGCTTTTCCACAATATCACTAAAGGGATTGCCTTTCGCCTTCACAGCCTTTTCCGCTATCTTTTGATGATGCGGAAACGATGTCGGGAAACTGCCACCAAGCGTTTCAGATATGAACTTGGCTTGTGCCACAAACTCATTGCTGTTGATGAACTCCCCTGCGAGGTTGAAGATGTCACCACCTCTGGCGATGCCATAATCATACCAGACATTCTTGTCCGTTGATACCCGAAGCGAAGGATTGCGGTCGTTGCGGTATGGCGCATGATACCAAAGTCCCGAAGCCTTGTACTTGACAGGCTCAATGCCGAGAATATAGAGAAAGTCCACAATAGGCACTTGTTTGATTTCATTGATGTCCATAGGCTCACTGTTTTAGTTGATGATGAACTTCATGCCAATACCAAACTGCGTGTGGAAATGTCCCGTGCTGTTGCCCCAAACAAGCCTTTCCTTAACGGAAGCGGTCAAAGCTATAGCATCCGACAGGTATATTTCCGTTTCCAATGCCACGGCACCACCGTATATAAGTGCTCCCTTGTTCTGCAAGGTCGCTCCGTCTGACATGGTTCTCTTGCCCCAATTCACGGACTCATAGCCAGCCAAAGCTGCACCACCGATATAAAATAGCACCGTCTTACTGTTGTCGGAAAGGAAGTTGTAGGAATAACCGAACTCGCCCGTCATTTGCACTATAGGAACAGAGGTGTTCCGGTAAGGCTGATTCACTTGCAGGTATTCCGCCCCATACGTCCACTTGTCCCCACCCTTGGTATAGCTTGTAAGTCCGAGACCTGCGTAATAGCCAGCCTTGCAGGACTTCTTGCCGTTATATACTCCGTCAGCCATGCCGACCTTCACCTCAATGCCTTTCATCTGAGGAAGACATCTTTGGGCGAATGCCTGCCCTGCGGTGAGGGCAAGCATTGCCATGATTGCAATGTTTCTTCTTTTCATCCGTTACTTCACGCTAAGTTCGTTGATTGTCAAAGCTCGTACCAAGTCGCTGTTCTCCACGACAAACGACTGATGGCGACCGCCTTCCTTCTCGTTCATCTCCACGACAAGCTCCTTGTCGTCAGGAATGGTAAACTTCGGCAAACAGAACACCGTCTGCTCCGTTTCCTTGCCAGCCACACGCACCACATAGTTGTAGGCACGGACAGGAAGAAGCACCTGCTCCTGAATGGCGGTTCTTTTCGCCACCTTCTTGTCAACAACCTTGAACGTGATATAGTCCACGTCAAACGGCACGTTGCTCTGGTTCTTGATTTCTGTGTGGAAATACAGCAAGTCGCTGTGTACATAGATGCCCTTCAAAAGGTATTGGATTCCGAAACGCTTGCTGCCGATGTGCTTCACCTTGCGCTTGTTCTCCTTATGGATTGACTTCATGATGAGGTGTACCAGCATGGGACTTTCCTTGCCCAACTCCTTGAGATAAATCTCCTGCGCATTGTTCGGGCGGTTTACCGCCTCACCGTCATGGATGAAGTCAGCCATCTCGATATTGAGCATGAGCGGTTCCTTGGCATACTTCACATTGAATGTGTAGAATGAGCCATCCTCCGTGATGACGCTCATATTGGTCTCTTTCTTGAAGTTCTTCACGGCTGCTTTTACACGGATAACATTCTCCGCACCGTCCGCCTTGCCAGCTATCAAATCCTCTGATCCCAAGTCAACGTACTTGACAGAGGCAGGAAAGAGAATATGAACCGTCTTGTCATAAGTCACTTCCAAACCATGAGGTGGAATCATGCGGTCGAAGGTCAGCTTCTTGGTCAAGCCGTGATAGAGGTTGCTGTTCTCTTCCTTCTGTGGATACACCTCCTTGGTCAAGGTCAGTTTCTCTTCCTGGTCGGAAGAAACATTGCTTACTTGCTCGGTCTTTACAGACTTCTGCGCTTTTTTCTTGCCTGTCTTCTGCGCTGATGCAGTGCAGGCTACGCCCAGCATAAGGGCGAACATGATTGTTGTCTTCTTCATTTTAGTTTGCTTTTAATTAAACTTTTGGATTAAGTGGTATAAATGTTGTTGCCTTTCAGCTAATCTTCCTCTTGGTAGAGCATGACCCTGTAGCCAGCCTTCAGGTGTATCTTGGCGGTACGCATCTTCTTGGAGATATACTGCGACACGCCTTGTATGACACCTTTTCCCAAGTCGGAGGCAAGTTGTGCCCCGGCATTGGAGGAAATGTTGATGCTGCTGTTCAGTGAGCTTCCCATGTTGGCACCGACTTCCTTGGCTGCGTCAACCTCCATCGACTTCGGGATGAAGATGCCCTCCTGACCGTCATTGTCATAGACTGCAAGCTCAATCGGGATAATCATGCCGTTGTGCTCAATGGACTTCAAGGCTATGGAAAGCCTTTCGCCTTGCAATCGTGCCACTCCGACAATGACAGAATTTCGTGGTATCTCCCTATTGCCGACACGCATGGCTTCCAGCAGTCTCAACCTTACTGCCTGTCCGTCCGTTATGGTCTGGTTGCCGTGGATGCAGGCAGAAATCGTGTTTTTGTCGGAAATACCACCTCTTCCGATGACGGTATTGAATCTTGCCGAAGCCTTTTCCGAGTAAGAGGCGACAAACTCCCCGTTACTCATGGGGCGGTTCAAGGACGAGACTACACGCCTTTGCACTTGCCTTACAGGGGAAACCTTGGCTTTCTTGCCCTTGGTGACAGTTTCCTTGTTTTCCTCTGTTGCAGTTTCTGCTGATGAAGGAATAGCCGCATTGGCATTACCTCCAGGCATGTACTTTGCCGCAAGTTGGTAGGACTTCTCCATAAGGGCAACTTGCTCGTCCATATTGGAACGCTTGTTTTCCTGTTGCATCATGCTTGCCTCCAGCTCGTCAAGACGTTTCCTCAACTCAGCATCTTCGCTGCTTCCCCCTTGCTGTGGCTGTTCATAGAAACCGCCCAAGGTCGTGTTCAAGGTTTGGTAAGCTTCGGCAGACGAGCGGATGGCATCCGCCTCCTGTCTTTCCGCTTTTGTTGGCTGTCCACCAGACTGCATCAAGTCAAAGTCCTTGTCCTGCCCCGATGCCGTGGAGTCCATGCTTGGCATATACTCCCCAAGGGTGCTCATGGCTCTGCCTTTCTCCTTTTGTTTGTTGGCAAGATCCTCCTTGGAGTATGCCTTGCGCTTGTCCGCCTCCACATCTGTCTTCTCCGCATCGGGCATTTCCATGTTGAATCCCTTGCTGCCTTTCTCACCCTCTGATGCCGACGGCTTGAAGATGAACCATAACACCAATACGCAGACGAGGCACATACATGGTATGGCAATCATCTTGTTACGCTTGATACGCTGTTCCTCTGTCAAAGGCTTCTTTTCCTTTGGAGCCTTATCCGGCTCCACCTTGTCATTCTTCTCCTTCTCCATGTGTCAATTCATTCAGGTTGTTCACTTGCTGCCCATTGTCAGTGGGCAACTTTACACTCTCAATATGCTCAACCTCTATATTAGAGGTCTTGCCGTTTCCGAAGTTGATGATGGCTGAACCTATCATGTAAAGGCTACAGAGGGCAAACAAGCCGAACATGACGAGCACGACTTTCAGTCTCACCCTTGGCGGAAGGGAATCCAGCCTGTCACGCAGTCTTCCCTTCATACCATTCACCTTTTCTTGGATTGTCTTAATCGGATTTTCCATTCTTGCTATTTTTATCGTTCTACTGTACTGATGTCCCTGTTCTCCACAATGGTGAAACCTTCAATGGTAAAACCATTCGGGTTATCATCGGAGCGTGTGGCGTTCACCAACCTGCATACGGTGACAAGACTTCTCTCCGTCACATTGCTCTCTCGGAGTATCACCTGCCGTGCGTAGGTCTTGGCTTGATAAGGGTAGTTATCAAAGTTACAGACCACGCTGTCCACTTGCAGCGACTGGTTGATGTTTCCCGCGATGAGTCTGTTGTAAAAACCTTTCTCCGCAAAGTCCTGGTAATAGTTGTATGCGCTCTTGTCTGCCAGCAGCAAAGCACGCTTCACGTTGTGCTCGATGGCGCTCTTTTCGGGAGATAGCGTAAAGAACAGCTCATGAAAGCGTCTCACGTGTTCCCTTGCCTCGGCAGGTCTGTTCTGTGACAGGTCTTGCGAGAGGGCGAGCATCAGTGACTTGCCTCCATCAAGGACGTATATCTTCTCGCGCTGCTTTTCCGCAAATCGGAATGCGAACACCACCGAACATATTGCGACAACAGCGCAACCGATGACGAGAACGATGCAGAACAGGCGTATCTGTCTGAACGAGGTCTCGATATTCTTCAATGACTTGAATTCCATTTTTCTTTTCGTTGTATTGTTCATGAATGACTATATTTTCTTAAATCCGCTCTTGATGAGCCTTACGGCACGTCCTGCCACATTTCCAGCCGTTGCTCCTGCGATGCTTCCGCCCAGTGAGCCTGCCGTGTTCACGTTCCGGTTGTAGTTGCCGATGCCACCACCTGCCTGTATGATCCATCCCGCCACGGTCGGTATGGTGAAGTAACCGATGATTCCGATGATGAGGAAAACGATGTAAACACCGTTGCTTGCCTCAATGGAAAAATTCGGGTCGTTCTGCAATGCCTCGATGTCGTTTTGCAGCATCAGCACCTGTATCTTGGCAAGGATGGTACTGAACAAGTCCGAAACGGGTAGCCAGAGATAAATCTGTATGTACCTGCAGAACCATTGCGTCAGCGTGGACTGGAATCCGTCCCATACCGATATGGCGAAACAAAGCGGTCCGAGGACGGACAGGACGATGAGGAAGAATGTCCTCAGCACGTCTATGACCAGTGCAGCGGCTTGGAACAGCAGTTCCAGCAGTTCACGGAAGAAATCACGGATGCTCTTCTTCATGCTGTACATGCCACGCTCCACATACATTCCTGCCATTGTCACCACGTCGCCGGGTGACCAGCCGAGTTCGTCAAGCTGCTTGTCAAACTCCTCGTTGCTTACAAGGTATGCAGTTTCCGGATTGCGTTTCATCGCCTCATACTCCAGTTTGTCTTTCTGCGCCCGGTATTCATTCATGTCGAAGGTCTGTGTCTCCAACATGGAATGTGTACCTTGCACGATGGGACTCATCACGCTGTTGAGCGTTCCGAGCACGATGGTCGGGAAGAACATGATGGCAAGTCCGATGGCAAACGGACGGAGCAGCGGAAATACATCTATCGGCTCTGCCCTTGACAGTGACTGCCAAACCCTCAGGGCGACATAGAACAGCGCCCCAAGTCCTGCAAGTCCCTTGGCAATGTCCGTCATGTCGGAGCACAGCGGCATCATCTCGTCATACAGGGAACGCAGTATCTGGTGAAGATTCTCAAAATCCATAGGCTACCAGTATTTCTCGTTTGACTTGCCGTAGAGTCCCATGATGCGGTCGAGGTCGTTTTTCTTCTTGGCACGCAGATAACTCACGGAAATGTTCTTGTTGGTGTAGTAGCTCACGAGATTGCGGTAACGCTTCATCTTCGAGTAGCAGCGTTCCACCACGTCCATTCGCTCCTTGTCCGTCATGGAAAGGGTCGTGATGTTCACCACGTTCTTCAGTTCTGTCAGCACATCGTTGCTTTCCTCCAGCAGTTTGGTGTAGCCGAAGCCGATGGCGGAGAGTTCCTCCACGGAAAAATTGTCATCGTGCATCATCTTCTGGTAGTTGTTGATGTAGATGTCCGTGATGTCACCCACCATGAGGATGGTCTGCTGCACCTTGCGTGCGTCCTTGACGAGGTTGTTCACCGACTTCAGCGCATCGTAGTACTTCTTGCCCTGCTCGTAAATCTTCACGGTCTCCTTGAGTAGGCTAAGTTCCCAACGCCTTTCCATATTGCTATGGGAGGTTTTCAGAAACTCGCCCCCAAACCGGACGTACACGTTCCCGCGTATCCGGCTTTCCACTAACATTATCAGTCTAATTTGTTTCATAATGAATCATTTTATGACAGTTTTCGCAAAGAGCAAGGGTTTTCCGTCTTCTTGCAATCATCAATTTTTCCCAGTTCTCTTTCCCCGAAAGGTCTCCGAGTTTATTGATATGGTGCATTTGGATAGCTCCCGTTGCTCCGCACAATTCACATTTTCCTGCTTTTAATCGGTCTATAAGACTTGTTCGGCAGGCATACATCATAAGGTTGGGCTGCTTGTCTATTTCCGATTGTTTAGTCGGGACTTTGCGGCTGAACCCATCATGGTATAGTGTTCGTTCCTTTTCTTTGCCGTTTTTGAGCTTGAATCTGACTGTAAACAGTCCATTCTTTTTGTATTTCCTCAAAATCACAGGTACTCGTGAGCGGTACTTGTGGGCAAAGGTTTTATACATACTGTATTCGAGTATGTATTTGAACGATTGCAGCTCATAGCAGTTATTCGCAAGTGAATAGTAGTTTACAAAACCTCTTATCATGCTATTATAGCGGTCGAGGATTTCAAGGTCGTCATTGAAGACCAGTACGGATTTTGATTTGGGTTTCCACTGCTCTCTGCCGTTGTGGATTTTAATCTCAATCATACGTTCTTCAAGTAACTTATTCTTGATAGTGTTTTTACCAATCATAAGTCTTACTCTCTTGTTGAAAGCCCTACGCATTACTCCGTTTATACTCCTGCGAGTGGTGTTGGATGATGTTACATCTATCTCATATCCGAGAAATTTGGCTGCCTTTGAAGTATGGGTTATGAGGGTTTTCTCCTCTGACAGTTCAAGAGCAAGTTTATCAGCAAGGAAAGTTTTGACATCCTCTTTAATATGTCTTGCATCTTCTTTACTGCCGATTATCCCAATCAGAAAATCATCGGCGTATCTCACATATTTGAGACGTTTGTAACCTGCATCCATTTCGTCACTGCTTGGAATAAGCATGCTTTGGGCTTTGTTCTCTTTGTAACTCTTAATCAATTCGGCACGTTCAGCTTCATTGACCGTCTTTTTAAGCTTGTGAACAATCCAGCGTCTTTTGTACCCAAGAGAACAAGAGGCTTGATTTCGTTTTCTGTTCTTTCCCTTGTCGAAGTCTTGGATGTATTCTTTCATATACTTATCCAATTTGTCGAGGTATATGTTTGCCAACAATGGGCTTACTATTCCCCCTTGTGGAGTACCGCTATAAGTTCTATGAAATTTCCAATCTTCGATGTAACCTGCTTTCAACAGTTTGCGGATTAAGCGGATAAAACGGTCATCGGCAATACGCTCTTTCAGAATGTTAATCAATACATCATGGTTGATGTTATCGAAAAATCCTTTGATGTCGCCTTCAACAAACCATTTAGCTCCGCAAAATGTCTTTTGAATTTGAGCCAATGCAGTATGACAACTCCGATTAGGTCTGAATCCATGAGAGGTATATTCAAATTGCCCCTCATAAATTGCTTCCAAAATCATCCTCACCACTTCTTGCACTAACTTGTCATTCGCTGACGGTATTCCCAATGGACGTTTCTTTCCATTCTTTTTAGGGATATATACCCTGCGTGCAGGTTGGGGCTGATAACTTTCATCTTTCAATGAATCTATCAGCTTTTCAATACGAGGCAGGCTCATTGCATCGGTAGTCGTACCGTCAACGCCCGCTGTCATACCGCCTTTATTAGCGCTAATGCGTTGATAGGCGATATAAAACATCTCCTCGTTGAACAGAATACGGTAAAGTCTTTCAAACTGGTAGTTTGACGCTTTGCTATGTTCTGCCAGACTGCTTAATACTCTTTCAGGATTTCTCATAATGTCTCTCACATTTTCCGTTTATTGTATTAAAAATGTTAGCTGCCACCCTTTGCCATGTACAAGGCTTTCCCTTGCTCGGACTACTGCGGTGGCTCCGTTGCCATGTCGGATATTCAGAGGTCTGCACCTCATAGCCTTTTGTGAGGCATTCCGATTTAGGCAATCCCCGTTTACTCAATAAGTAACTTTGCATTGATAGATTGTCGGATATGACTTCCGTCCTTTTTCGCTTACTGCGATTGTGCCGTAACAAGTTCTTGCTTCTGCTACACAACTTCCATATCAGAAGTGCTACGGTGCAACGAGTTCAGTTACCTTACGTTGCAGTTTGGTCACTTACCACTTGGACTATCATTCAAACAATTCGGTTTTTATCCTCATATCTATCATTTTCATCACGCCATTCAGTCGCAGTTTGGTAACTAACTGACTTATGACTTATCCCGACATGCTACACTCCCAGTCCAGTTTCCCTTTCAGATAAGTCGGGTAATGATAGGTTTCTCAAAGAACACTTACCTAATAGCTTGCAATAGCTACATTTACTTATTCAGCCTATACGGGCGCACAGTTGTTGATCATGTTCTGAGCCGTCGAAGATGTGTGGACGATGTTGTTGGACGAGTTGATGATACTCTGCGCAATGTTGGTAGGATCTATGACAGACCACTGTGCGCTTGCCTTTCCCACCATCAGCAGGAACAGGCAGATTGTCATAATTACTTTTGTTCTCATTTTACTTTTGGATTAAGTGGATAATGAATTTCATTTGTTCTCTTGTTTGTCCTCTGCAAGCTGTCGGATGGCGGCTTCCATGTCGCCACCGAGTTTCTCCGCCAATGCCCTTACCTCCAGTTTCTCACTTTCCTCAGTCGTATAGGCGAGATATTCCTGCGTGGACACCTCTGTGGCATATACTGCCGACTGTGTTCCTCCGAGTCCTATCCATACTTCCTTGTAGAGACGTGACGGGTCGTTGGACTGGTTGATGGAGAGAATCTGCGACTTCTCCTTTTCCGTCAATCCGAGCAATGACTGTATCTGCTCGAACTTGTTCATGAACTTCCTCTGGTCAAGGAGTATCTTGCAGTCTGAGTTGTTGATGATACTGTCCTTCACGATAGCGGAGGAAATGATGTCCTCGACTTCCTGCGTCACCACAACCGCCTCACCGAAGAACTTTCTGACCGTCTTATAGAGATACTTGATATAGGACGCCATGTTTGCCGAAGCTATCGCTTTCCATGCTTCTTCTATCACTATCATCTTGCGGATGCCTTTCAGGCGGCGCATCTTGTTGATGAACAGCTCCATGATGATGATGGTCGTGACTGGGAACAAAATGGGATGATCCTTGATAGCATCTATCTCGAAAACGATGAACCGCTTGTGCAGCAGGTCAAGTTCCTTGTCTGAGTTAAGCAGATAGTCGTACTCACCACCCTTGTAGTAAGGTTCCAGCACGTTGAGAAATCCGTCAATATCAAAATCTTTCTCACGGACTTTCTTTTCTTCCAGCACCTTGCGGTATTCCGTTCCCACAAACTCATAGAAGGTATTGAAGCATGGAACGATGTCACTTTCCTCTTTCAGTTTACCGATGTAGAGCGACACGGCATTCGACAAGGCGACCTCTTCCGCTCGTGTGGCAGGCTCGTTGTCCTTCTTCCAAAGTGTCAGGAGCAATGTCTTGACGCTCTCTCGCTTCTCGATGTCAAAGACCTTATCCTCGGTGAAAAAGGGATTGAATGAGATGGGACTCTCATCCGTATAGGTATAGTAGATACCGTCCTTTCCGCCTGTCTTTCTGTTGATCATCTCGCAGAGTCCCTGGTAGGAGTTTCCCGTATCGACCAAGACCACATGCGTGCCTTGCTCGTAATACTGTCTGACGAGGTGGTTCATGAAGAACGACTTCCCACTTCCCGATGGTCCGAGCACGAACTTGTTGCGGT
>ERZ1034946.811-NODE-811-length-12414-cov-6.531677_pt1 | contig 12414 bp, 8 predicted proteins | sample MGYA00520591_ERZ1034946 | MGnify/ENA primary metagenome ERZ1034946 (study PRJEB33766, sample SAMN09781753) | gut metagenome | biome: gut microbiome | host: Homo sapiens | place: Madagascar | study: EMG produced TPA metagenomics assembly of the PRJNA485056 data set...
CTTTTTTAAAAAGAAAATGTATGAATTGACAAAGCTATTTTGACTATTTATAATAAAAATGAATTTTGCCCTGGCAAAAGAAAAGCAAAAGAAGGGAAGTGGGAATCGTGGTAAGGATTTACAAGACAATAGACGGAGCCATCCACCAGATACAGGAACCGGAGGAAGGCTGCTGGATTGCGCTGACGAATCCGACGGCAACAGAGATTTTTGAATTTTCCGAGAAGTTTGATATAGAGGTTGACGATTTACGATCCCCTTTGGATGAGGAAGAACGGTCACGTATCGAAGTTGAGGATAATTATACACTGATCCTGGTTGACGTTCCTATGATCGAGGAGCGTAATGACAAGGACTGGTATGGAACCATACCGCTTGGTATCATTGTGACAGGGTCTATGATCTTTACTATCTGTCTGGAGGACACACCGGTTCTGACCAGATTTATGGAAGGAAGAGTCCGGAGCTTTTTTACCTATATGAAGACCCGTTTTATTTTCCAGATCCTTTACAGAAATGCAAGTATGTACCTGCGTTATCTGCGTATCATCGACAAGAAAAGTGAGCAGGTGGAAGAAAAACTGCATCTTTCCACGAGAAATGAGGAGCTGATTGAGCTTCTGGAGTTGCAGAAATCTCTGACCTACTTTATCACATCCCTCCGGTCCAACGAGGTTGTGCTGGAGAAGCTTCTGAAGATAGACAGTATCAAAAAATATCCGGAAGATACGGATCTTCTGGAAGATGTCATCACTGAGAATAAGCAGGCGATCGAAATGGCCAATGTATACAGCGGTATCCTGAACGGAACTATGGATGCTTTTGCGTCAATCATCTCCAATAATATGAATATCGTTATGAAGGTACTGGCGATCATTACCATTGTCATGAGCATTCCGACCATTGTGTTCAGTGCTTATGGAATGAATGTGGCTGGTTCCGGTATGCCCTTATCAAGGAGTCCGTTGGGATTTCTGATCATTATCCTGATTTCTGTGGCGATCAGTGTTGTGGCAGCGATCATTCTTTCCAAGAAGCGGTTTTTCTGATTTTCAAAAGTTTTCTGAAAGGAGATTTTAATGAAATTTATCGACAAACTGGAACGTAAATTCGGAAGATTCGGGGTTCCGAATCTGACTGTTTACATCATCGGATGTTATGTGTTGGGGTATTTTCTGGCCATGTTTGCTCCGGGAGTTTTGAACATGCTGAGTCTTGATATGTCCATGGTCATGAAGGGACAGATCTGGAGACTGGTGACATGGGTGATCTATCCGCCGTCCAGTGTGGGAGGAACCGGCAATCTTGTGATGTTCCTTCTCGCAATCTTTTTCTTCTATTATCCGATCGGTACTTCACTGGAACGTACCTGGGGAACTTTCCGGTACACATTGTATATTTTTTCAGGTGTTTTGTTTACTGTGATCGCAGCAGTGCTTTTACATGTATTTACAGGTGGTTATGTGGTGATGAACGGGATCGCTTATTCTCTTGGCGGAAATATTTTTACCACATATTATATCAGTCTTTCTATTTTCCTTGCCTATGCAGTCACATATCCGGATCTTCAGCTGCTTCTTATGTTTGTGATCCCGATCAGGATGAAATGGATGGCCTTTGTATACGGACTGTTCATTGCGTGGGATATCGTATCTTATCTTCGAGTCGGGCTTTGGGTAGGTGTAGTACCGATCGTAGCATCACTTTTAAACTTTGTGATCTTTTATTTCAGTACCCGTGATATGAACCGATACAATCCGAAGGAGATCCACAGGAGACAGCAGTTTAAGAAGGCTGTGGCTCCTTCCAGAACAGGGTCCGGTCCGGATGGGATCGCCAAGCATAAATGTGCGATCTGCGGACGTACCGAAAAGGATGATCCAAATCTGGAGTTCCGCTTCTGCTCAAAGTGCAAGGGAAATTATGAATATTGTCAGGATCATTTATTTACACATAAACACGTACAGTAAAACGCACAAACGAAGGAGAACATTATTATGAAAAAAACTAAGATTATCTGTACACTTGGACCTGCCAGCAATAACAGGGAAACTCTGAAGGCTCTTATGGAGAATGGAATGGATATTGCCAGATTCAACTTTTCTCACGGAGACCACGAGGAGCAGAAGGGCCGTGTGGATATGATCAAAGAGCTTCGTGAGGAGCTGGATATGCCTATCGCCATGCTCCTTGACACAAAGGGACCGGAAATCCGCACCAGACTTTTAAAGGACGGACAGAAGGTAAAACTGGAGTCAGGAAACCAGTTTGTACTTGGGATCGGCGACTTTGAAGGCGATGACAAAAAAGTTGCCATCACATATGAGACACTTTATAAAGATGTAAAACCAGGAAACAAGATTCTTATTGATGATGGTCTGATTGAGCTGGAAGTAAAAGAGATCAAGGGAACCGATATTATCTGTGAAATTTTAAACGGTGGTGAGCTTGGAGAGAAAAAGGGTGTAAATGTTCCTTACGTAAAAGTAAATCTTCCGGGAATCACAGAGCAGGATAAGAATGATATCCTTTTTGGTATCGAGCAGAAATTTGATTTCATTGCGGCATCTTTCGTCCGTTCCGCAGAAGTGATCCGTGAGATCCGCAAACTTTTGAATGATAACGGTGGAAAGGACATCGGTATTATCGCGAAAATTGAGAATGCAGAAGGTGTTGAGAATATTGATTCCATCATTGAAGCATCGGATGGTATCATGGTTGCCAGAGGAGATCTTGGCGTGGAGATTCCTGCAAGCCAGGTACCGCACATCCAGAAAGAGATCATCCGTAAATGTAATGAACATTATACACCGGTTATCACAGCAACACAGATGTTGGATTCCATGATCCGTAATCCCCGCCCGACACGTGCGGAGGTAGCGGACGTTGCCAATGCGATCTACGATGGAACCGATGCGATCATGCTTTCCGGTGAGACAGCAGCTGGTAAATATCCGGTTGATGCTCTTCAGATGATGGCGGAGATCGCAGAGATGACAGAACCGCATCTGGATTATAAGGTATTTATTGAACATCGTTCCATGGATGGAAGAGAGAAGATCTCCAGTGCAGTTGCACTTGCAACAGTCCGCACTGCGAAGAATCTGAAGGCAAATGCCATCGTGACACCGACCATGAGTGGAAATACAGCCAGACTGATTTCCAATTTCCGCCCGAAGGTTCCGATCTATGCCATTACACCGAACTCAACCATCCAGCACAAACTTCAGCTGATCTGGGGTGTAACACCTCTGAAAGGATATCAGAGAGATACCACGGACCATATCATGTCTCAGGCTATGAATGTTGTCCGCAGCCGTCATCTGATCCATAAAGGAGACCTTGTTGTATTTACAGCAGGAGACCCTGCGACCAACATGACAAACGGTCATGGTGCAGTGACAAATATGATGCACGTGATCGAGGCAGAATAAGACCGGGGGTTCGTTAGGAACAGCGGTCGGAAAACAGGAGATGCAGTTATTATGAAAAAAGTACCATTTGTGACACTTGAGAAACTCAACGAAATTACTGAAAAATTTCCGACACCTTTTCATCTCTATGATGAGAAGGGAATCCGTGAGAATGCAAAAGCGCTGAAAGAGGCTTTTGCATGGAACAAAGGATTCAAGGAGTTTTTTGCGGTAAAGGCAACACCGAACCCGTATCTGATTAACATTCTTCAGGAGTATGGCTGCGGCTGTGACTGCTCCTCCGCCACAGAGCTTATGATGGCAAAAGCAGTGGGCTGCAAAAAAGGCGATATCATGTTCTCTTCCAACGACACACCGGAGAAAGAGTTCAAATATGCAGATGAGATCGGTGGAATCATCAACCTTGATGATATCACACATATTGAAAGCGTAGAGAGAGCTCTCGGAAGAATTCCGGAAGTGATCAGCTGCCGTTATAACCCAGGTGGAGTATTCAAGATCAGCAACGGTATCATGGATAATCCTGGAGATGCAAAATATGGAATGACTACCGAGCAGATCTTTGATGCATTCCGTATCCTGAAATCCAAAGGTGCCAAAGAATTCGGAATCCATGCATTCCTTGCCAGCAACACCGTAACCAACGACTACTATCCGATGCTTGCAAAAGTTATGTTTGAGCTTGCTGTAAAACTTCAGAAAGAGACCGGCGCACATATTAAATTTATCAACCTTTCCGGTGGTATCGGAATTCCTTACAAACCGGATCAGGAGCCAAACGACATCCGCGTGATCGGTGAGGGTGTCCGTAAGGTTTATGAGGAGGTTCTTGTTCCGGAAGGAATGGGCGATGTTGCAATCTACACAGAGCTTGGCCGTTTCATGATGGGACCGTATGGCTGCCTTGTTACAAAAGCTATCCACGAGAAACATACACACAAAGAGTACATCGGTGTAGATGCCTGCGCGGTAAACCTGATGCGTCCGGCTATGTACGGCGCTTACCATCACATTACCGTTATGGGGAAAGAGAATGAGCCGTGCGACCATAAATATGATGTGACAGGTTCCCTCTGTGAGAATAATGATAAATTTGCCATTGACCGTATGCTTCCGAAGATCGATAAAGGAGATCTTCTTGTGATCCATGATGCAGGTGCTCATGGTTTTGCAATGGGTTATAACTACAATGGTAAACTGAAATCTGCAGAGATCCTTCTTCATGAGGACGGCAGCTTTGAGATGATCCGCCGTGCCGAGACACCGAGAGATTATTTTGCAACATTTGACTGCTTCCCTGTTTTTGAAAAACTTCTTCAGGATGAAGATGAACTGAAATAAGAGATAGCTTTAAGCTATGAAAAGAGGCCTTCCATGCATGTGAATAATCATGTATGGAAGGCCTTTTCTGTGAAATGGATTTTGTTATTTCCGGTTGTCGGAAATTTCTGCCAGAGCTTTTTTAAACTCAAAGGAAAACAGAATGGCAGTAAATGTAACAGCCAGGATATCCGCAACCGGTTCTGCCATATAAACCGCATTTGTCTGGTTGGCACGGAAAATAGCGGGCAGAATATAGATCAGCGGGATAACCAGTACAAATTTCCGGACAATAGCCACAATGATGGAATCCTTGGCTCTGCCAAGGGAGATAAAGGTCATCTGGCAGGCAATCTGGATACCAAAGATAAACACAACTGCCATATAGATCCGGAGAGCTGTCTTTGTGAAAGCAAGTAATGTACTGTCCGAAGTAAACATTCCGGCAAAGATCTGCGGGAAGATCATAATGATCAGCCACAGGATCACGGAATAAGAAACACTTGTTTTTACAAGAAGCTTAAATGTAGAGCGAACACGCTTTTCGTTACGTGCACCATAGTTGTAGCTGATGATAGGCTGTGCACCCTGACCAAGTCCCTGGAGTGGAAGCATGGCAAACTGCATAACACTGGTGAGGATGGTCATGGCTCCTACTGCAACATCCCCGCCGTATTTTAAGAGTGAGGAGTTGTAGCAGACAGAGATAATGCTTTCACTGAGCTGCATGACAAAGAGAGAAGAGCCAAGAGCCATACAGGGCAGAATGATATCGGCTTTCAGTTTCATGGTGCTTTTCCGAAGCTTCAGGAAGGTCTTTTTTCCAAAGAGGAATGAGAGGACCCAGATGCAGGAAAATGCCTGGGAGATCACCGTTGCCAGAGCAGCGCCCCGGACACCCATGTGGAATCCGAAAATAAAAACTGGATCCAGAATAATATTGGAGACTGCACCGATCAGTACGGAGAGCATTCCTGTTTTTGCGAATCCCTGGGCTGTGATGAAATTATTCATGCCAAGAGTCAGCTGTACAAAGATAGTTCCTACTGCATAGATATTCATGTAACCCACTGCATAGTCGATGGTGTTTGCGCTGGCGCCGAATGCAAGGAGAAAGCTGCGGTTTCCGAGAAACAGGATAACAGTCAAGATCAGGGAGATGATGATCTGCATGGTGAAGCAGTTTCCGAGAGTCTGTTCGGCTTTTGAGGTGTCATTTTTACCCATAAAGATGCTAGCTCTGGGAGCACCTCCGTTTCCGACAAGAGCAGCAAAGGCAGATACGACCATAATAAGCGGCATACAGACACCTACACCGGTAAGGGCAAGAGCACCCTCTCCGGGAATATGACCAATATAGATACGATCGACGATATTGTAGAGCATATTGATGAGCTGTGCAGCAACTGTGGGAAGTGCAAGCTGCAGAAGCAGCTTTCCGACAGGCTTGGTTCCTAAAAAGCTTTTGTCTTTTTCCATTTTTTGTTCCTTTCGTGATTTTTTTGTATCATATAATAAAGACCTGACAGATCTCTCCGTCAGGTCTTTTATGCGAATGCCGCTGGCCGGACTCGAACCGGCACGGATTGCTCCGCTTGATTTTGAGTCAAGTGCGTCTGCCAATTCCGCCACAGCGGCATAACCGTTTATTATAATAGCACAGCACCAGTTGGTTTGCAAGGATTTTTTCAGAATAAAGGGATTATTTGGAAATATTTTCAATTCTAAAAAGTTTATGAAATCGGAGGCTGGCTCCTTGAAATTGACTGAAAAAAGTGGTAGAGTGTGCTACAAGGCTGTACCACCTGATATAGCACTGTGGATATAGCAATATACTATAAGATAACGGAGGAGACTGCATGAATCTGAATTCCAAGAAACCAGAGAAGCGGCCGTTGTATGTATATTACATCATCGCGGTCGTAATTATTATTCTGCTGAATGTTTTTGCTCTTCCTGCCCTTTCTGAGAGAAGTGTAAAGGAAACTGATTACACCACCTTCCTGAAAGCCGTAGACAGAGGAAAAGTATATGAGGCAACCATTGATTCTGATTACATTTATTACACAATGAAAGTAGACGGGAATGATGTCTACTGTAAGACCGTATCGGTAGATGATCAGGATCTTGTATCCCATCTTTATGATGCAGGTGTAAGCATTGAGGGTACTGCACCTCAGAGGCAGTCCCTGCTTTTGTCCCTGATCCTGGGATATGTATTTCCGATTGCCATTTTTGTTCTGCTGGGACGCTGGCTCAGCAAGAAGATGATGAGTTCCATGGGCAATGGTGGCCCTGGAGGAATGATGTCCTTTGGTAAAAGTAATGCCAAGGTTTATGTAAAGTCCTCCACAGGAATTAAATTTACAGACGTGGCAGGCGAGGATGAAGCCAAGGAGCTTCTGACAGAGATCGTGGATTTCCTTCACAATCCTGAGAAGTACAGAGAGATCGGTGCTTCCATGCCAAAAGGCGCCCTTCTTGTGGGCCCTCCTGGAACCGGTAAGACCCTTCTTGCCAAGGCGGTTGCCGGCGAGGCAGAGGTTCCGTTTTTCTCCATTTCCGGTTCGGAATTTGTGGAGATGTTTGTTGGTATGGGTGCTGCCAAGGTTCGTGATCTTTTTAAACAGGCTAATGAGAAAGCACCATGTATTGTATTTATCGATGAGATTGATACCATCGGTAAGAAACGTGACGGCTCCGGAATGGGTGGCGGAAACGATGAGCGTGAGCAGACACTGAACCAGCTTTTGACGGAGATGGACGGTTTTGACGGCTCCAAGGGTGTTGTGATCCTGGCGGCTACCAACAGACCGGATTCCCTTGACCCGGCACTTCTTCGTCCGGGACGTTTTGACAGAAGAATCCCGGTTGAGCTTCCGGATCTGCAGGGACGTGAGGAAATTCTGAAAGTCCATGCCAAGAAGATCAAGATTGCAGACAGTGTCCGTTTTGACGAGATCGCCAAGGCTGCAGTTGGGGCTTCCGGTGCAGAACTTGCCAACATTGTCAATGAGGCGGCTCTCCGTGCAGTCCGTGACGGACGGAAATTTGCCACACAGGCGGATTTTGAAGAAAGTATTGAAGTTGTTATTGCCGGATATCAGAAGAAGAACCGTGTGCTTTCCAATAAGGAGAAACTGATCGTTTCCTATCATGAGGTTGGACATGCACTGGTTGCTGCCAAGCAGACGGATTCTGCACCGGTCCATAAGATTACGATCATTCCACGTACTTCTGGTGCATTGGGTTATACTATGCAGGTAGATGAGCAGGAACATTTCCTGATGTCCAAGGAGGAACTGGAGAATAAGATCGCTACCTTTACAGGTGGCCGTGCAGCGGAAGAACTGATTTTCCATTCCATTACCACTGGTGCATCCAATGATATTGAGCAGGCGACCAAGATTGCCAGGGCGATGATCAGTCGGTATGGTATGAGTGATGATTTTGATATGGTTGCCATGGAAAATGTAAGCAACCAGTATCTTGGAGGAGATGCCAGCCTGACTTGTTCTTTTGAGACGCAGACGCTTCTGGATAAGAAGGTTGTGGAGCTTGTGAGACGGGAGCATGAGAAGGCTACGAAGATCCTGACGGATAATATCGGAAAGCTTCATGAGATCGCCAAGTATCTGTATGAGCATGAAACAATTACTGGTGAGGAGTTTATGAAGATTCTGAATGAAAAACCGGATGAGATTGAAGAAATTCAGGAAAATGAAACAAAGCAGTAAGAAGAAAGCGGGGCCCTGGGGCTCCGCTTTTGTTGTAAAAATATGAATTGTTCAGATTGTTTACCAGATTTCCGGATGTACCTTAGAACAGGTGAGAGCCAGACTTCCCGGGCCGATGTGGCAGGAGACGCTTAATGACAGTGGAAAGATATTGATTTCACCGATGCTCGGGAAGCTGGTGAGGACTTCTTTTCGGAATTCCTCAGCTGCTTCCAGATTGTGGGAGTGGATGACATCCAGGTTGATCTTTTCTCCGAAGCGGTTTGCAATATCATCTTTGATGGCTTTGGTCATGGTGTTTTTGGCCTGGGTCATGGTGCGGGCTTTGGAGAAGGCGTCCAGTTTTTCGCCCTGAATCTGCAGAACCGGTTTCAGGCGAAGCATGGTTCCGATGGCTGCAGCTGCAGGGGTGATGCGTCCACCCTGTTTCAGGTATTTCAGGGTTGCCACGGTGATGTAGATGCTGGAGTCGAAACGGGTTTCTTCCAGCCAGGTTCCGATCTCATCGGCGGAGAGGCCGTTTTTGGCCTGCTGGATGGCTTCGATGGCAGAGTAGCGTAAAGTTCCGGAGATTCTCTGGTTGTTTACCACACGTACATGGCCGTCGTAATCTTCTGCAAGCATGTGGGCAGTCTGCATGGAACTGGAAAGGCCGCTGGACATGGGAATATGTACGATCTCGTCATAGTCTTTGAGAAGTTTGTCCCAGAGGGTAGTGACCGATTCCGGTGTGGGCTGTGAGGTGGAAACCCTGCAACTGGGATTCTGTTCGAGGTGCTGGAAGAACTGTGCCTGGTTCATGTCAATGTCTTCCAGATATTCTTTATCATCTATAAAAAATGGCATTGGGAGCATGTAGATGCCAAGTTCGTTTGCCTGGGCAGGTGACATGCCGCAGTTACTGTCTGTAACAATTGCGATAGATTTCATAATATGGATCCTCCCTGTTCGGATTTTTGACCCGGGCAGATGCTTTGTAAGGGAACTGCCTGGGATACTTCAAGTATACCACAGGAAACCGCCCTTGTCATTCACCGTTTAATTCGCTATAATGATAGCATTAACGTTACGAAGCAGCAAAGAGAGGGAAAAATATGAATTGTCGTATTGCAGAGGGAATGGTTAACAAGTATATCAATCATACGCTGCCGTTAAATGATCTGGAGGATTTTCTGGAACATATAGAGAACTGTTCCTCCTGCTACGATGAGCTTGCCACATATTTCATTGTGCATAAAGCCATGCAGCAGCTGGATGAGAAACAGGAGGATTCCGTTCTGGACTTTAAGGAACTTCTGGAGGAGGATATCCGGAAATCCAGGAGATATATCCGCAGAAGAAAAATCCGCAGAGCAATTGCGGCAGCAGCTTTCTGCGTTCTGATCGCAGCACTGGTGATCTTTCTCATTTTCGTGATTCTGGAACTGAAGGAGGGAATTTGATTTTGAGTGAAAAAATATTACTGATTGACGGACACAGCATTCTGAACCGGGCGTTTTATGGACTTCCGGATCTTACCAATGCAGAAGGACGCCATACAGGAGCGGTATATGGATTTCTGAACATTATGTTCAGGATCATGGAGGAAGAGAAACCGGAGTACCTTACCGTTGCTTTTGACCTGAGTGCACCGACGTTCCGACATAAGCGCTATGAAGCTTATAAAGGCACCCGGAAACCTATGCCGGAGGAGCTTCGGGAACAGGTTCCTCTGATCAAGGAGATGCTTTCCGTCATGGGGATCAACATGATGTTTATGGAAGGCTATGAGGCAGACGATCTTCTTGGAACGGTTGCCAGAAGAAGTGAAGCGAAAGGCATGGATGTCACCATTCTTTCCGGAGACCGGGACCTCCTTCAGCTTGCCACAGATAAGGTACTGATCCGGCTTCCGAAGACGGTTCGGGGGAAGACCACCATTGAGAATTACCATACAGCGGAAGTACTCGAGAAATATCAGGTAACACCGCCGCAGATCATAGAACTGAAAGCTCTGATGGGCGACAGCTCCGATAATATCCCGGGAATTCCAGGCGTTGGAGAAAAAACCGCAACCAAGATGATCGTGCAGTTCGGTTCCATTGAGAATGCCCATGAACATCTGGAAGAAGTAAAGCCCAATAAGGCAAAAGAATCTCTCCGTGAACATTATGATATGGCACAGCTTTCCAAAGAACTTGCGACTATCAACACAGACAGCCCCCTGGAATTCTCCTACGAAAAGGCGAAAGTGGAGAATCCTTATACTCCGGAAGCCTATGAACTGTGCAAGCGACTGGAATTTAAGAACATGCTGAACCGTTTTGACCCGGTTACTGCAGCGGATTCCTCCATGGAACTGGAATTTTTTACCTGCAATGATCTTTCCGGCGTGGAGGCTCTGTTCGAAAAAGCAGCCAGGAAGGAGCAGGTGGGTATTTCTGTTCTTGCAGACCCGGATCAGGTGTATACCGTGGGACTGGTCCTGGATGAAAAAGAAATCTATCAGATTCCGGTGGGAGGACTTCTTACCGGAGACTACCTTTGCGGAAAGCTGAAAACCCTGGCGGACAGAACGCTGCTCTGTGCCATGGACATCAAGGCAGTACTTAAACATGTTCCTCTGGAAAATCCGGAGAAAGTTTTTGACGCAGGGGTTGCGGCGTATCTTCTGAATCCTCTGAAGTCTGCCTATACCCATGACGATATCGCCAGAGAATATCTGGACGGCATGATGCTCCCGGCAAAAGAAGACCTTCTTGGGAAAACTTCCCTGAAAAAAGCCTGGGAAGAAGAGATGGAAGGCCTTGGAAACTATGCCTGCTATCAGGCATTTGTGCCATGCATGGCCCGGGGTGTTCTCCTTGAAAAACTGGACGAAACAGGCATGCGTAAGGTTTATGATGAGATCGAACTTCCTCTTGTCTTTACTCTGGATTCCATGGAAAAATGGGGAATTTCCGTTAAAGGGGAAGAACTTAAAAGTTACGGCGAAAAACTCAAAGTCCGTATCCAGGAGCTGGAAAAAACCATCTGGCAGGAAGCAGGGGAGGAATTTAATATCAATTCCCCGAAACAGCTGGGCGTGATTCTTTTTGAAAAAATGGGACTTCCCGGCGGAAAGAAGACCAAGACCGGTTACTCCACAGCAGCGGATATCCTGGATAAACTGGCGCCGGATCATGCCATTGTAAAAGATATTCTGGAGTATCGTCAGTTGACCAAACTGAAATCCACTTATGCAGACGGACTTGGAAATGTGATCGGAGAAGATGGACGAATTCACTCCACTTTCAACCAGACTATCACGGCGACCGGACGTATCAGCAGCACAGATCCGAATCTTCAGAATATTCCGGTACGTATGGAACTGGGAAGACTGATCCGTAAGGTTTTTGTGCCGGAGGAAGGATTTGTATTTTTAGATGCAGATTATTCCCAGATCGAGCTTCGTGTGCTGGCCCATATGTCCGGAGATGAAAAACTGATCCAGGCTTACCGGGAGGCAGAGGATATTCACCGCCTTACCGCATCCCAGGTATTCCATGTGCCCCTTGATGAGGTGACACCGCTTCAGAGACGAAATGCCAAGGCTGTAAACTTCGGAATCGTGTATGGAATCAGTTCTTTCGGACTGAGCCAGGATTTAAGTATTACCAGAAAAGAGGCAGCAGCCTACATCGAAAAATATTTCGAAACTTACCCGAAGATCAAGGGATTTCTGGATGGTCTGGTAAAAGACGGAAAAGAACACGGTTACGTAACGACTATGTTTGGCAGAAGAAGACCGGTGCCGGAACTGAAATCCAGCAATTTCATGCAGCGTTCTTTCGGCGAGCGTGTGGCTATGAATTCCCCGATCCAGGGAACAGCGGCGGACATCATCAAGATCGCCATGAACCATGTTTATGAACGAATGAAAAAAGAAGGCCTGTGCTCAAGAC
>ERZ1034946.814-NODE-814-length-12365-cov-12.481641_pt1 | contig 12365 bp, 13 predicted proteins | sample MGYA00520591_ERZ1034946 | MGnify/ENA primary metagenome ERZ1034946 (study PRJEB33766, sample SAMN09781753) | gut metagenome | biome: gut microbiome | host: Homo sapiens | place: Madagascar | study: EMG produced TPA metagenomics assembly of the PRJNA485056 data...
GAGTATGGATGTTAGAACAAGAAAATGACAAAAATAAAAATGAAAATTGCAGAATTAATATCACATATATATCAAGATTATGTAGGGCATTGGATTATACAATCTAATGAGGAACATTCTGTTGGTGTAGCAAGGCTCGCTTCTTGTTTCGCTGGTGAATTTGGCATGAATGAATGGGGAAAAGTTTTAGGTCAGCTTCATGACAAGGGTAAGGAATCACATGCTTTTCAGCAGCATATTAAAAAAGAGAGTGGATATGAGCCTGATATTAAAGTTTGTGGTAATTATAACCATGCATTTATTGGTGGAGTTTTGGCACGAAAACTTTATGGTAAATCTGCTGATATTTTCTTCGTTAATCAAATTGTGTCTCATCATACAGGCTTACATGATTATGATGAGATAGAAGGAATTCTTAATCAGGATATTCCAGCAGAAGTTAATATCAATATAGGAAAGGAAAAATTAAATGTACCTGCTTTCAAGATTCAAACTAATGATTTTCATCATTTAGCTCGTATGATGTTTTCGTGTTTGGTGGATGCTGACTTTCTTGATACAGAAGCTTTTATGGATAAAGAATCTTCTATGTTAAGACGTAATAAAGCTACGTTATATGAATTGTTGCCTTTACTCGAAAATAAACTGAAGGATTTGAAAGCTAAAGCAGATAATTCTAATGTAAATGCTATAAGAAATCAAGTCCAACAGCAATGTATTAAAATGTCAGATACTGAAATCGGGTTTTATAGTTTGACGGTACCAACTGGTGGAGGAAAAACTTTGTCTTCTTTGGTATGGGCAATGAAGCATGCTATCAGAAATGGTCAGAAAAGAATTGTTATAGCCATTCCATATACAAGTATCATTGTTCAGACGGCATCAGTTCTACGGAGCATCTTTGGAGAAGAGAATGTTTTGGAGCATCATAGTAATGTGGATCCTGAACATATAAAAGACGATAGACTTCAGGAAAAAATGAAGTTGGCGACGGAAAATTGGGACTATCCGATAATTGTAACGACTAATGTGCAATTATTTGAATCTATGTTTAGTAATAAGCCATCTGTTTGTAGGAAGCTTCACAATATAGTCAACAGTGTAGTGATCTTAGATGAGGTGCAGACGCTTCCAATGGACTATCTTCAGCCTGTTGTGGATTCATTGAAAACGTACCATAAACTATTCAATGTTTCTTTCTTGTTCACTACGGCAAGTCAGCCCGTGTTAAGTGGACTTATAGAAGGATGTAATCCGAGGGCAGCCTTCAAAGGGATTGACCATATTACAGAAATCATTCCTCGAGAGTTTAAGTTGCATGACAAGTTGCGAAGGGTAAAATTAAGTATCAATAATGAAGGAAGAACTTATGATGAGGTTGCAGAGATGTTGAGCAAGCATAAAAGAGTGCTTTGTATTGTTAATACACGTCGTGATGCGAAAGAACTCTATACACGTTTGCCGCAAGAAGGGATTACATTACATCTTTCAAAGATGATGTGTCCGGCACATATTAGCGAGACGTTAGAAAAACTCAAAAATGCTCTAAAGGACGATACGAATGAAGTTATTCGTGTTGTCTCCACGCAATTGATAGAAGCTGGAGTTGATATAGATTTTCCTATTGTATATAGGCAAGAAGCTGGACTTGACTCTGTATTGCAAGCTGCCGGCCGATGTAATCGAGAAGGAAAGAATGGTTTGAGTACTACTTATGTCTTTTCTTTGTCTAAAGAGCATAATCTTCCTAAAGGAGAAATGCAGGCTGCAAATAATGCAAGATTAAGTCTTGGTACAGGGATAGATTGGTTTGCTCCAGATGTGATGACATCATATTTCAAGCAATTATATTGCAGAAAGGAATGTTTCGATGTAAAGGATATGAAGCATTATCTTTATAATCCTAAGGAAATATGTTTTGCTACTGCTGCAAAAGAGTTTCAGATGATTGAAGATAATGGAATCAATGTTGTTGTCTGTTGGAGAAATAGTTTCGAGCTTATGCAACAATTATTGGAAAAGGGACCTTCATATATACTGATAAAGAAGCTGTCGAAGTATATGGTAAATATCAATAAGACAGATTTTAAGTCTTTGTTAGATATGGGTGTCGTTAGTGAGAAAAAAGAGGGACTCTTTGTTGTCGATTATAAACAGCAGTATGATGAACATATCGGCTTGCGCATCGATAATAATTGGGCGAATAAATCGATTATTATTTAAATGGAAATGATATGGTAAAGAAAAATTCGATAAAGCTATTTGGGGATGATAAGATCCGTGCCATTTGGGATGATGAACAGGAAAAATGGTACTTTTCTATTGTTGACGTTATTGCAGTTTTGACTGAAAGTCCTAATCCTCAAACCTATTGGAGAGTCCTAAAGAAGCGACTTAAAGATGAGGGAAATGAAACCGTTACAAACTGTAACGCTTTGAAAATGCGTGCAGCTGATGGTAAAATGCGATTAACGGATGTTGCTGATACTGAGCAACTCTTGCGTATTATTCAATCCGTACCTTCTCCAAAGGCTGAACCTTTTAAAATGTGGCTTGCTAAAGTTGGAGCAGACAGACTGGATCAAATGCAAGATCCAGAATTAAGTATACAGCAGGCCATGATAGACTACAAACGATTGGGATATTCGGACAATTGGATTAACCAACGTTTGAAAAGTATTGAGATACGCAAGGATTTGACAGACCAGTGGAAGCTTCATAATGTTGAAGAAGGGGTACAGTATGCATCTTTAACAGATATAATCTATCAGGCTTGGGCTGGTAGGACAACAAAAGAATACAAACAGTATAAAGGTTTGAAAAAGGAAAATCTGCGTGACAATATGACCAACGAGGAACTTATTCTTAACATGCTTGCAGAACTCTCAACAACGAGCATTACTAAGGCAAAGAATCCTCAGACTTTGGATGAAAATAAGCAATGTGCTAAAGAAGGTGGTAATGTGGCGCGTGTTGCAAGAGAGGAACTCGAATCCAAAACAGGACGTCAAGTAGTTTCTCCACTTTCTGCAAAAAGATTCTTTGAGGCTCAGCAGCCAAAGAAAAGTTTGGAAGATAATAATAACGATAAGAAAGAAGAAAAATAGTAATATGATGGAATATACTGATAAAGAATATTGTTTGGAGGTGTGGGGCGATATGGCTTGCTTCACAAGACCCGAACTGAAAGTTGAACGTGTAAGCTATGATGTGATTACTCCATCAGCAGCACGAGCTATATTTGAGGCTATATTTTGGAAGCCTGCCATTCATTGGCAGATAACCAAGATAGAGGTGTTGAAACCTATCAAATGGACTTCTGTAAGAAGAAATGAGGTGGGGGCGGTAGCTGGTAAATCTGTCATCTTTATAGAGGAAAAACGTCAGCAGAAAAATACTTTGCTTTTAAAAAATGTTGGTTATCGAATTTGGGCAAAGATGGAGTTCCGTTCTGTATTGAAGCGAAAGGCAGAAGGAGATTTGTTTTCTCATGAGCCGGGTAAAGATGAGAATCCGATGAAGTATTATCAGATGTTTGAGCGTAGAGCAAGCAAGGGACAATGCTTCAATCAGCCTTATCTTGGTACTCGTGAGTTCTCTGCCTCTTTCCGTCTCGTTAATCCTGATGATGAGACATTGACTCCACCAATATCTGAAGAGCAAGGTGGTACTAAAGACTTAGGAATCATGCTCTATGATATGGACTTTGCTGATAAGAAGAACATCCAGCCAATGTTCTATCGTCCACAAATGAAAGATGGCGTAATTATTGTTCCACCAATTAATAGTGAGGAGATTTTAAAATGATACTAAAAGCATTATATGATTATTATAATAGATGCGGTGATGATATCGTTCCTATGGATATGGCGTATGTTGATTTTTATTATTCTATTGTTTTAGATGAGAAAGGAAATTTCATACGTCTTGAACCTTTAGGAGGCGATAGTGGTTTGCCGCTTCTGACGTTTCGTCCAGAAGAGCGTACGTCAGCTCCTGTACCGCATTGTATGGGAGATCATGCTGGTTATATTTTAGGTTTAAAAGAAGTAAAAGCAAAAGACAATTTTGATTATGCTAAAGAAATGACTCGAAATGAGAAAACTTTGACTGCTTTTAAAAAAGATGTAGAAAACTTTTTTAATATCTTGCCGGATAATAGTTTTGTGCAGGCTATACATGCTTTCTATAAAAAGTTTAGTTTGGAAACAATCAATGCTATTAAACATGATTCGCATTGGGGTGATTTCTGTAAGTATCTTGCAAAAAATATAACATTCAGCGTGATAGGAATAAATGGATATGCAGCTAGTGACAATGAAATTCTTCAAGTAAAGAAACAGAGTAAGTCAAACGAAAACAAGAAGGCTGTCTGTCTTATAACAGGAGTAAAGGAAAAGCCTGTTAATACGACTTATAGTTCGTTCATCTTGGGAGGAAAGAGCAATGCTAAACTTGTTGCTTTCCAGGTTAATTCTGGCTATGATTCTTATGGGAAGAAAATGGGGCTAAATGCGCCTATATCAGAAGAAGCTGAGTTTAAATATACTACGGCTTTATTGAAACTATTATCAAAGAATTCTCGAAATAAGTTCCGAATTGGCGATCGTTCATTTATTTTTTGGGCGTCCTCTAATAACGAGGCTGCAGAGCAGACAGAAAAAAGCCTCTTTGATCTGTTGGGATATAACGAAGAAGTGAATGATGATCCAAATGCTAAGATAGAGCAAGTGCGCAAGGTGTTTACTGCTATATATTCTGGAAGTTTGAAAACATCATTAGAAGACCGCTTCTATATACTTGGACTTGCTCCAAATTCGGCTAGAATAGCCGTTGTATATTGGTCGGAATGTTCTCTGAAAGAATTTGCAGGAAAGATTTTGTGTCATTTTAAAGATATGGAAATCAAAGATACTCGTAATGATAAGAAACCATATATGGGAATCAAGAGTATGCTTTCAGCTGTCACTCTTAACGGGAAACAGTCTGAAGCTACCCCTAATCTTCCTGAAGCTATTGTCAAAAGTATCTTCCAAGGGATGCCATATCCATTCACTTTATTTTCTGCATGCATTCGCAGAATAAGAGCTGAGTTAGGCGGTAAAGACGCAATTCGTATAGCTCGTATGGCAATCATCAAGGCATATTTCAATAGAACAAATAGTAATAATAAAAAAATAGAAATTATGTTGGACAAAAGTAACATTAATCAAGGCTACTTATGTGGTCGTCTTTTTGCAGTTCTTGATAAGATTCAAGTAGATGCAAATGGAGGTAGTAGCATACGTGAAAGATATATGAATGCTGCCAGTGCAACACCAGCTTCAGTGTTTGCTACAATTCTTAATCTTTCTTCACATCATATGGAGAAATTGTCGAATCAGGGAAAGAAAATCTTCTTTGAGAAGATGAAGCAGGAGATTATTGATAAGATTCCTGCAACTGGTTTTCCAGCACATCTTGATCTTCAAGACCAGGGTAGATTCTTTATTGGATACTATCATCAGAAACAAGAGTTCTTTACGAAGAAAGAGGAAGAGAATAAAGATTAAAATATTAACGTTAAAAAAATAAATATTATGGCTGAATTAAAAAATAAAATTGATTTCGTGTACATTTTTGATGTTCAGGATGGTAATCCTAATGGAGACCCAGATGCAGGTAATCTTCCTCGTGTGGATGCTGAGACAGGTATGGGATTAGTTACTGATGTATGCTTGAAACGTAAGGTCCGTAACTATGTACAAGTGGCTAAAGGCTTGGTTGATGGCTATGATATCTTTATCAAGGAGAAAGCCGTTCTTAACAATGAGATAGATAAGGCACATGATGACTCAGAAGTCAAGAGCGCAAAAGACAAAACAGCTGCTGCTCGTTTGTTTATGTGCAAGAACTATTATGATATTCGTACTTTTGGTGCAGTAATGTCTACAGGAAAGAATGCAGGACAGGTAAGAGGTCCTATTCAGCTTACTTTTGCTCGCTCTGTAGATTCAATTGCAACTGCTGAACATTCTATTACTCGAATGGCGGTCGCTACAGAAAATGAAGCAGAAAAGCAGAAAGGCGACAACAGAACTATGGGTCGCAAAGCAACTGTCCCTTATGGCCTCTATGTTTGTCATGGTTTTATTTCTGCTAATCTTGCAAAGCAAACAGGTTTTTCAGAGGATGATCTTCAACTATTCTTTGATGCATTGAAGAACATGTTTGATGTTGACCGTTCTGCAGCAAGGGGCTTGATGAGTGCTCAGAAATTAATCGTGTTCAAACATGATTCTGTTCTGGGTAATGCTCCAGCGAATAAATTGTTTGATTTGGTGAAAATCAAGAAGAATACAGATGTACCACGTGCATTTGGCGATTATGAGGTTAAAGTTCCTACTCAAGAGGAGTTGGATAAGATATATCCAGGTGTGACAGTTGAAGAATTGATTTAGTATCATCATGTATACTGAAGACGAAATGCTCATGTTGTCGGGGATACAGCACTTTATGTTCTGTCCCCGACAATGGGCTTTGATTCATATCGAGCAACAATGGGCAGAAAATAAACTGACGACAGAAGGGCAGATTCTACACAAGAACGTAGATAATCCCTTCTATCGTCAGAAAAATGGTGATGTTATCACACTTCGTTCCCTCCATATAGCCTCTAAAGAATTAGGGCTGTATGGTATAACTGATGCTGTGGAACTTGTTCCAACTGATTCTTCTGAAGATGCCATTACTCATAATCGCTACAAAGGATATTGGAAACCATATCCTGTGGAGTATAAAAGAGGGCATCATAAGCCTGATGAAAGAGATGAAGTTCAATTGGCTGCCCAGGCAATGTGTCTCGAAGAAATGTATGGTATCCATATTCCATACGGTGCATTGTATTATGATGAAGTAAAACATAGAGAAACGGTCTCTATTTCAGAGTCATTAAGAAGTACGACTATTCAATGTGCCAGGCAGATGCACGAGGTCTTTAAAAGCGGTATCTTGCCAAAAGCAAACAAACAGCATCATTGCAAGAATTGTTCTTTGGTAAATATCTGTATGCCGGAAATGAGTGATTGCACTCAAGTGTCAACCTATTTAAACAAGAATCTATATGAGGATATTACTTAATACATTATACGTGACCACACCTGAAGCCTATCTAAGTAAAGATGGGTTAAATGTTGTGGTATCTGTGAAGCAAAACGAGATATTCCGTATTCCTATCCATAATATAGAGCAGATAGTTACTTTTGGTTATATGGGGGCAAGTCCAGGGCTTATGAAGTTGTGTGCAGATAACAATGTGTCCCTCACTTTCCTTTCTCCGCAAGGTCGGTACATCAGTCGCTCTCAAGGACCTACAAGGGGAAATGTCTTGTTGAGAAAAGCGCAATACAAGAATTCCGATGATCCAAATTATGCTCTTCATCTTTGCAAGCTGTTCATAGGGGGTAAGATTCAAAATTATCGCAACATTTTGCGCCGTTTCATCAGAGACAATGGAAATGATGAAGCCATAGAAAAAGCTGCGAATGAATTGTTGCGTTGTAAACATAAGGTGCTGAATGCTGATTCTATAGATAGCGTGAGAGGAATAGAAGGAGAAGCTGCCTCCTGTTACTTTAGCGTTTTCTCTCATCTTCTCCTTTGCCAGAAAGAAGATTTTGTTTTTGAAGGACGCAATCGACGACCACCAAAAGATGCTGTCAATGCAATGCTTTCTTTTATTTATACGCTGATAGCTAATGATATGACATCGGCTTTAGAAACAGTCGGGTTAGACCCATACGTTGGCTTTTTGCATACATTACGCCCAGGTAGAGCTTCGTTGGCATTGGATATGATGGAAGAACTTCGTGCTTATCTTGGCGACAGACTGGTATTATCGTTGATTAATAGAAAGCAAATCACCAAAAGAGATTTCATTAAGCAAGGGGAGGAAGGAATTGTAATGACGGATTCTGGTCGAAAGACTATTCTCACGGCTTGGCAGAGTCGAAAGAAAGAGCAGATTACCCATCCTTATTTGAACGAAAAGGTAAGTATCGGTCTTCTTCCTTATATTCAGGCTACATTGTTGGCAAGGTTCATTCGTATAGATATTGATGATTACCCAGTATTCTTAATTAAGTAGCTTATGTTTGTATTGATTACTTATGATGTGAATATCACATCGCCACATGGTGCCAAGTGTTTGCGTAATGTTGCACGGGCATGTTTGAATTATGGAAAGCGTGTTCAAAACTCTGTTTTTGAGTGTATTTTGACGGAATCCCAGTTTATTACGTTGAGGAATCAATTGGATGGTATTATAGATTCTGAGCAAGATAGCATAAGGTTTTATATGTTGGGGAAGAATTGGAAGAATAAGGTAGAAACTTTAGGTAAGGATATGGGTGTTGATTTCACTGGTGAATTAATCATCTGATATATGAGAATGCGAACCTATAGGATTGCATAAATTGCTGTGAGGTTCGCACCTTTTGTGTATCAAGACTTTATAAAAATTCCAAGGATTTAATAACTTTAAATGTTATTGTTTGGTTAATATTCGCAAAATGACTACTTTTGTATATTAATATTCTGTATTTTGCAGAATATGCAGTCGCACCCCTCGTGGGTGCGTGGATTGAAACATGCTTTTTTGTCTTGCTGTCGTAATAGTCATAGGGTCGCACCCCTCGTGGGTGCGTGGATTGAAACATCGAATCGGCAATTGTTATCAGATTTGATGAGCGTCGCACCCCTCGTGGGTGCGTGGATTGAAACTCTCTTTGCTTGATGATACTTCAACGTCTGTTGGGTCGCACCCCTCGTGGGTGCGTGGATTGAAACTTCTGGCTCTGGTACACTTGACGGTTATACTGAGTCGCACCCCTCGTGGGTGCGTGGATTGAAACAGGAGTAGAAACAGAAGAAAGCCAAGAAGAAACAGTCGCACCCCTCGTGGGTGCGTGGATTGAAACTACTAAACTTCCTTATGTTAATTATGCAGATTTGGTCGCACCCCTCGTGGGTGCGTGGATTGAAACAGTTGCTGTTCAAGGTTCTACCGACCATTTGCAGTCGCACCCCTCGTGGGTGCGTGGATTGAAACCTCAGCTTGATTATGCTCACTGCGGTATTGATAGTCGCACCCCTCGTGGGTGCGTGGATTGAAACAAGGTACCAGTATTAAGAATGTTAGAACCATTTTTCGTCGCACCCCTCGTGGGTGCGTGGATTGAAACTAATGCTGTCCGCACTGGTGCTGGTGCTGCTGGTGTCGCACCCCTCGTGGGTGCGTGGATTGAAACTTCTAAGGGACTTGTACAAGTGCCCTGCGGACATTGTCGCACCCCTCGTGGGTGCGTGGATTGAAACTTTAAAGATTACATTCTTGCCGTCTAAGCGGGTGTCGCACCCCTCGTGGGTGCGTGGATTGAAACCCGTCGTGGTCGCCGCTTGCCAGGTGGATGATGCAGTCGCACCCCTCGTGGGTGCGTGGATTGAAACTGCCTTAACAATATAATAGAGCATACAAAAGAGAGTCGCACCCCTCGTGGGTGCGTGGATTGAAACCTTCAGGACAGGATGGTAGCCGGGGATTTTCCTGTCGCACCCCTCGTGGGTGCGTGGATTGAAACCATAAAAGAACTTATCATTTATAATAAAATCACAGTCGCACCCCTCGTGGGTGCGTGGATTGAAACAGTGAATGTATTTCCATCTTCCACTGGTCTATATGTCGCACCCCTCGTGGGTGCGTGGATTGAAACTTGCCTATAACGAGATAAAGGCATTGATTGAGAGTCGCACCCCTCGTGGGTGCGTGGATTGAAACCGAGATACTCCGTGTCAGCTGCATTGGACTGCTTGGTCGCACCCCTCGTGGGTGCGTGGATTGAAACTTAAAGCCAGACGAAGTAGGTTGTTTTGATTGGGTCGCACCCCTCGTGGGTGCGTGGATTGAAACTCTTATAAAACATATGAGCATGTAGAAGCTGTCATGTCGCACCCCTCGTGGGTGCGTGGATTGAAACGTGTACATAGCACCATCGAGGGATGGTATGAGACAGTCGCACCCCTCGTGGGTGCGTGGATTGAAACTAAGGCGTTTTTAGCCATGCGGCTAACAAGTAAGTCGCACCCCTCGTGGGTGCGTGGATTGAAACGCAATGATACGCCGTTTCTTCACTCTGAACATCAAGTCGCACCCCTCGTGGGTGCGTGGATTGAAACATGTTTTTTTGCAGCCGCCATAAAGTCCGCCTCCGGTCGCACCCCTCGTGGGTGCGTGGATTGAAACCTCGTGGTGTCCTCGTGGTGGCTGGTGTCCTCGTGGTCGCACCCCTCGTGGGTGCGTGGATTGAAACATATTAACAAAATTTAATTAGACCATGGTAAGCCGTCGCACCCCTCGTGGGTGCGTGGATTGAAACAAAATAACGCCAAAGGCACTGGAAAGGTACGAAAAGTCGCACCCCTCGTGGGTGCGTGGATTGAAACATGGTAGGGGCGGCTTCCGCCGCACGCGAAGGAACGTCGCACCCCTCGTGGGTGCGTGGATTGAAACAACTGAATAGAACCAGTATTAAGAATGTTAGAACCAGTCGCACCCCTCGTGGGTGCGTGGATTGAAACAAAGCAACAATAGAATCATTAACAGACTTTTGAGTCGCACCCCTCGTGGGTGCGTGGATTGAAACAATCTATAACGCAACCCAAATTAATTACAACAAGTCGCACCCCTCGTGGGTGCGTGGATTGAAACACGTGAGCAGATGCAATTTAATCAGCGTGAAGCGTCGCACCCCTCGTGGGTGCGTGGATTGAAACAATGAAGATAACTGCCATGCAGAATGTAAATTCTGTCGCACCCCTCGTGGGTGCGTGGATTGAAACTGTCCCAATCTGAGATTTTCTGAACCTTGCAAAGTCGCACCCCTCGTGGGTGCGTGGATTGAAACAAGACAACCTGTAACGAAACATGCAAGCTTATCAAGTCGCACCCCTCGTGGGTGCGTGGATTGAAACTTAAAAATAGTTAAAAAATTTGGTGGTTAAAAAAGTCGCACCCCTCGTGGGTGCGTGGATTGAAACTTTGCATATACAAGTTAATGCGGTCGAGGAACTTGTCGCACCCCTCGTGGGTGCGTGGATTGAAACCGAGGATATAGATGGCTCTGCTGCACGTCCTGAGTCGCACCCCTCGTGGGTGCGTGGATTGAAACCTACCGTTCTATTTATGGTGGTTATCGCTCTGTCCGTCGCACCCCTCGTGGGTGCGTGGATTGAAACTTTTGATGCAACTTTTCTGGGCAAAAGTCCAAGTCGCACCCCTCGTGGGTGCGTGGATTGAAACTACTCGGTTGAACTCTTTTTGCTCTTGCCAAATGTCGCACCCCTCGTGGGTGCGTGGATTGAAACACGCAATCGAGTGAAAGCGGCAGTCTGCAAAGATGTCGCACCCCTCGTGGGTGCGTGGATTGAAACTTGTGACTGTTGAGAACGTCGGGCGGTTTCTTGCGTCGCACCCCTCGTGGGTGCGTGGATTGAAACCCTACCCCTCAAGGGTTTGGTCTACCGTCTGAGTGTCGCACCCCTCGTGGGTGCGTGGATTGAAACCAAGCAGCCTCAGTAGACAAAGGGCCTGAATTGTCGCACCCCTCGTGGGTGCGTGGATTGAAACGTCAAAGCTTCCGAGATGTTGTTGACCTCGTTGGGTCGCACCCCTCGTAGGTGCGTGGATTGAAACAGTCTTAGCTACTTACAATGAGAAGCTTTGCCCAGTCGCACCCCTCGTGGGTGCGTGGATTGAAACACATATACACTTATCATCTTTGTATGATAATATGATACTTCCGCTGCTGTACATTTGCTTTTTAAAAGGCACTATTATGCTCTTCGCTGGGCACATTTGTACCATAAGTAGGCATTTTTATAGCATCAGTTTTTATAAAAATGGATTACGCAAATACCCTTCACCTTGTTGTCGTTTTCAGATTTCGGCTGATGTATAGGAACAAAACTCATGCTTCTATTAAATCGAAGTACAGTTTTGGTACTTTGTAGGGATTTTCCTTTTACAATTAGGGAATTATCCCCATGTTTAAACAATGGAAAGGAGTATCTTTGCATAAGATAAGCTGCATTCGGCAATCAGAAAGCAAGCTCTCATTGCACTCATTTGCATTATCTTTGCAGAAGATAAGCTGCATTCGGCAATCAGAAAGCAAGCTTTCATTGCACTCGTTTGCATTATCTTTGCAAAAGATAAGCTCCACGTCAGCAAATGGGGAAGTTAAAGAAGTTATAACTTCTGAACTTGAGAAATTCTATAAACACCAACCTTCAAAAACAGTAAAGACAATGAAGAGAAATGAAGTAATGGC
>ERZ1034946.819-NODE-819-length-12341-cov-7.004114_pt1 | contig 12341 bp, 10 predicted proteins | sample MGYA00520591_ERZ1034946 | MGnify/ENA primary metagenome ERZ1034946 (study PRJEB33766, sample SAMN09781753) | gut metagenome | biome: gut microbiome | host: Homo sapiens | place: Madagascar | study: EMG produced TPA metagenomics assembly of the PRJNA485056 data set...
ATAAACCAATTACATTAGAACATTTAGAAAATCTTACAGCCGTAACCCGACACAAATTGCCTACGCCCTCAGCGCGATATCCTATCCACCACCTCCGCCCCTTTTGACCTCATAACCCAGAAAAAGCTCCGGGGAACCCCCGAAGCCTTTCAATCGTGTAAATCTACGCAGCGCAATTACGCCATCTCCAGCGCAATCTTCATCATATTGGTAAAGCAATTCTGCCTCTCCTCTGCCGAAGTAACCTCTGTCGAAACAAAGCTGTCCGAAATTGTCAAAAGACAAGCCGCCTGCTTACCTGTCACATTAGCATTGTGGAACAAAGCAAAGCTCTCCATCTCCACACACAGACATCCTCTCTCATCACGAAGCTTCTCCCAGTATGCTGGCTTAGCATCGCTTGGCTGTCTGTAGAATACGTCACTAGAATGTGTATATCCCTCTTTTACAGGAATATTTAACTCTTTTGCTGCATTTCTCAAATCCTCTGTCAGCTCCTTAGATGGATATGTGATATCATCCTCATAGCCCGACTGTACCTTAGCATATGTAGACTCGCTGACAGCTCCTGTTACAAGTACTACATCATAAAGCTTAAGCTCATCGCTGTAGCTGCCGGCACTTCCTATACGGATGATTTTGTCCACATCATACTCTGTAAAAAGCTCATATGAGTAAATACCGATACTTGGCATACCCATTCCTCCACCCATTACAGAGATTTCTTTTCCCTTGTAGGTTCCGGTATATCCCAGCATTCCTCTGACACCATTTACCTGTACAGGATTCTCAAGAAATGTCTCTGCTATAAATTTTGCACGGAGTGGATCTCCCGGCATAAGCACTGTTTTTGCAAATTGCCCCTTCTTTGCTTCATTATGTGGTGTTGACATATAAATACCTCCTTCATGTCTATTCGTTTATTACTTCCAGAAATTTTTTAACTTCTGCCCAGGCCCTTTTGGACTCTGGTATGTTAAGATAGCCCATCTGAAATACGTGGAACATGCCCTCGTACACAGACAAACGCACCTTTACACCCTGACTTCTGGCTTTCGCCGCGGCATCCACCGAATCAGATAAAAGCATCTCTAATGAGCCAACCTGAATCAGCATAGGTGGAAACTGTCTGAAATCACCGAAAAGTGGTGATATATATGCGTCCATTTTGTCATGGTCGCCTGCATAATCGCTAAGATATATAAGGCTCTCCCTTGTATTTCCAAACAAGGGATCACACTCGTAATTGGTCTCGTAGGACTCTCCACTGGCTGTCAAATCTGTCCATGGGGACATTGCCACCAGACCTCCTGGAACTGGCATATTGTGGTCACGCAAATACATGGTAAGGCACATCGCAAGACCACCTCCTGCCGAGTCTCCTGCCACAATTATCTGCTCTCCGCTGTATCCCTGGTCTAAAAGCCATTTGTAGGAAGCTATAGCATCCTCTAAGGCTGCCGGATACTTGTGCTCTGGTGCTACCCTGTAATCCGGGGTCAGAACTGCACAGCCCCTGCTCACCTCATTGTAAAGACCTGCAAATACATAGTAGGCATTTCTGACTCTTCCTACATATCCGCCACCATGAAGCTGTAAAATAACCCGGTCTGTATTTGGATTTTTCTTTGCTTCAAGCAGCTTCATGGTAAAATCACCCATGTCTATATCTGTCATTGTAAAGCAGTCAGGCACCAGCCACACAGGCTCTGACACATGCTTTCTGAGTTCTCCGGACTTGATGAATTTTCCAATTGAAAGGTCGTTTGTGATATGCCCCATAAGGCTTGCCACAATACGCCCCTTCATGCTGGTTGCGGAATCATCCGTATCATACTCCGCTTCTACACCTGATGCCTTATCTGCACCATGCTTAAATTCAGTATGCTGCTTATTTTCTTCACTGCTCCTGCTGTCACCAGCCTCTGTAATATCATCCTCAAGCTCTGGATTGTATTCTCCAAATTCACTATCTTCAAACATGTGTGAGTTGTCATCAAAACGTGCCTTAAGCTGCGTTCTAAAATGTTCTATCATACATGAAATCTCCGTTTCAGTTCATTTCTTGCCCTCTTGTCACCTATGATAAGTGTGCCAAGAAAAATAAAAAGCGATATGCCCATGGCGATGAGTGCCATATATTTCCATTTTATAATACCTGCCCCTATGAGCACAAGCGGAATAATGCTGAGCAGGATAGTAAAAATCTGAAGCATCATATAGCTCTGCCAGTTTCTGCTGTTTACCACCATAAGTATCAGGATTCCAATATCCACAAGGACTATTGCTGATGGAAAAACGATACTTAATGCCCAGCCCCTGTTTCCAGTGAGATAATCAATGCCCCATAGGACAGCTATTGCTGAAACCACCATGCTTATCATTTTAAACCTGTATCCGCTTTTTCCTGCGATTGCAAGTCTCATGGTAACATTGGCATAAAACATGCCAAGCAGGACTATAAGGCTCCAGCCCATTTCACCATCTATCATATAGTCAACTGTTAAGGATACCAGCGTTATAACTACAGACAGGAAAAGTATAAGATTTTCAGCCATTCTGTATTTTCTGGAGGTGACCTTCACATCCGGATACATATTATAGGTCCCACTCTTGTCTCCGCTTAATACCTGATGACACAGCGGACATACATCGGTTTTGTCCATTATTATCACATTACAATTATTACACTTACTCATAATACTCTCCATTCGTTTCCAGTCTCACCTCAACACCATCCAGCGATATCTTTTTGAAAAAAGCTCTCTGTACCATGGTGTTTGCAAAAATAGATGTAAAAGAAAATACCAGAGTGTCCCCATAGGAGCACACAGTACCCTTAAGTGCCTGTCCCTTAGACATAGGAATAAATGAATGTATCATCTTCACATATGGGGCATAAATATCCTCAACTTTGAAATTTCCTATATTGGTAATGGTTGTGGTATTTGCCAGTGCTGACTGCGTGTATACAAGCTTCATTGCCATATTTTTAATAAATAAAGGCACACGTCTCATAAATATATTTTTCTGGTTAGACACACTGTAAGAAAATAAATCCTCCAGATGCTCCTTGTTAATCTGCTTTCTCAGGCTGTCTCTCACTATGTCAAGCACCTCTGCAAAGGTATAGCTGTCCTTGGTAGGATGAAACTCTGCTGACACCATGACAAAAAAATTCTTGGTTGTAACCGAATCAAAGTAAGGTCTCAGATTGACCGGAACCGCCACACGGATTGGCTTATCACCAGGCATGCCATGCATACACTCCTTGTACACACTCCATGCAAAGCAGCCCACCAGATACTCATTTATGGATACACCATATCTATGACTGGCCTCCTTAAGCTGAGTGACAGACATAAGTCCATGCATCACGCCAAACTCGCCGGCAGGAAGCTTCTCCATATCAAGCAGGTATGCTTTTTCCTTGTTGAAGCCACTTTCCTTGCCCTGCTTAAAATTCTTGACAAAGCTGTCCTCCCTGTTTAGAGAAGTGCCGGCACTTAAGCTGTCCTCCGCCTGTGCCTTAAGCTCCGGATGCGCCAGCCGCAGATACTGGTAAGCCAGCTCCCTGATAAAATTCACCCCGCCCATGCCATCTGTAAGCACATGAAAAACCTCAAGGTTGATTCTGCACTTGTAATAAGTCACTCTGAACAGATAGCTTCTGTTTTTATTGGGTCTGATAAATCTGCAAGGATAGGTGTTCTCCTCAGTCACCCGTGGTGCCTTCTTGCCGTTCTCCTCAAAATAATACCAGAACACGCCTGTACGCAGTCTCACATTAAACAAATCAAACTTAGGAAGCACAATATCCAAAGCCTCCTGTAAGAGCTCCGGATTAATCTGCTCCGACAAAGTAAGAGAAATCCTGTACACATTCGTCATGCTCTCTCCTGCAATAACCGGGAAAAGATTAGCCGTATTGTCCAGCTTGTCCCATCTGATGTTGCGGGAGGTGCTGTGCTCTTTTTTCTTTTTCATTTTTAATTCTTTTTGAGTGTCACTGTCTTTATGTTTGTTTTTTTGAGCACTGAAATTTTTTTCATTTTCACTATTTTCTATATTCTTACTTTCTATGCCAGTATTTTGCACAGTTTCTTTTTCAATCTCTTTGATAGTTTCTTCTTTCATATTATGGTCCGTTATTCTTTAATTATTGGTTCACATTTGCATGAGATGTAAACAGGCGTTTATACCTAAAATTAGGGTATTGTGCTGTGACTATATCCTATTCGAAACCTAATTGCCTGTTTACACATTGGCAATACTTAGTTTTATAATACCATAATATGCCCCCATCGTGTAAAAAACTTGCAAAAAACTCATTTATCCTTTAATATCAATATATAGTTGTGGTATGGTCACAGACCAGAGAGGATATAAGTATGCAATTCAAAAAATTATCAACCCCTTCCCTCAAAGAATTATTTGTCAGTGAGCTGGAAAACAAAATTTTATCAGGAGAGCTTAAGGTAGGCGAAAAGCTTCCCAGTGAGCGTGAACTGGCAGATTCTATGCAGGTGAGCCGGGCTGTAGTAAACTCTGGCATCGCTGAAATGGAGCAGAAGGGCTTTTTAATAGTCCGTCCAAGAGTTGGTACCTTTGTAGAGGATTACAGAAAAAATGGTACCCTTGAGACCTTTAACTCAATTATGAAATATAATGGCGGAAACCTTGCTAGAAATGAGATTAAGGCTATTCTTGAGCTTAGAATCGTGCTTGTAAATCTGGCTGCCTCACTGGCAATAGACAATGCCACTGACCAGCAGCTTGAGTCACTGCTTCCTATACTTGATGATATATCTGTGGATGATTCCATTGACGATTTGGTAGAGAAAACCTTTAAGCTCCACCATGAAATCGCCTTTATCAGTGGAAATGTCCTGCTTCCCCTGCTCTTTGTCTCTTTCAAGGAACTGGTATGTAAGCTGTGGCATCGTTTTATCACTAACTATGGTAAGGAACTGCTAATACAAAACAATCGTGAAATGATTAGCTGCATTGTGGCAAGAGATAAGGATGGTGCTATGGAGCGAATTACAAATACCTCTATGGAATCTATTTCCGGCTCCAAGAAGATTTATTAAACTCCACGAGTTTCGCATATTGTAGGCTTGCTTTTGCTGTATGAAAAATTACAGCGTAATTTCCCATACAGCAAGAAAGCAGCCAGTGACAAATTTACTGTATTTCGTGTAAGACTTAATTTATCATATATTTCCCTGCTTAATCCAGCTTCCCATATACATCCATCGGCACATACGCCTTAATCGCAATCCCCTCTGCCACATATTCCTCAGATATGAGCTCTCCCTGTTTTCTGATTAACTGGATAATTCCTGCCTTATCGTATGGTACCACTCTTTCTATATAGACCTTATTCTCCCTCAGTATCTCCGCAAGTAATTCCTTTAACTCATCAAGTCCCTCATTTTTGCCTGCGGATATGTTTAAGGTGTAGTCAGCCCTGAAATCATGCAGGGGCTCATCATCCGTCCTCAAATCCTGTTTATTGAATAAAGTGACTATTGTCTTATCCTTTACCTCAAGGTCATCCAGAGTCTCATAGGTGATATGCATCTGTTTTTCCCTCTGTGGATTTGACGCATCTACCACATGAAAGATATAGTCTGCATACCTGGCTTCCTCAAGAGTACTTCTAAATGCCTGTATCAGATGATGTGGCAGCTTTCTGATAAAGCCGACTGTATCTGTCAGGAGGACTTCCTGATGGCCCGGCAGCTCCAATACTCTGGTTGTGGGGTCAAGGGTTGCAAAAAGCTTATCCTCTTCCAACACCTCTGCATCTGTCAGATGATTTAAAAGTGTTGATTTTCCGGCATTTGTATAACCTACAATTGCAGCCACCGGCACCTGGTTTTTCTCTCTTTTGGCTCTGGTTATCTCCCTGTGGCGCTTTACTTCCTTAAGCTCCCTGTTTAACTGGGCGATTCTGTCATTTATGAGTCGTCTGTCTATCTCAAGCTTTTTCTCTCCCGGTCCTCTGGTTCCGATTCCACCACCAAGTCTGGACATGGAACGGCCAAGTCCTGTCAGCCTGCTCAGTCTGTACTTGAGCTGGGCAAGCTCTACCTGTATCTTTCCCTCGCTGGTTGTGGCTCTGGCTGCGAATATGTCAAGGATTATCAGGGTTCTGTCCATGACCTTTGTGTCCAGCATCATCTCAAGATTCTTGAGCTGGGCAGGTGAAAGCTCATCATCGCAGACTATGCCTGTGGCACCGATTTGTGCGATAAGTTCCTGTATTTCTGCGACTTTTCCTGTTCCTACATATGTTCCCGGATGGATTTTCTCCCTCTTCTGGATAAGAGTTCCTACTACAGCTGCTCCTGCTGTCTTTACCAGCTCTTTAAGCTCCTCTACAGAGTCCTCCGCGTCATCGCCATCCTGTTCGCTGACACCTACCAGGATAACTTTTTCTTCTACCTCTTCAATCTTTATTGTCTCCGCCATATATCTCCTCTATCTATGATGTGTATTCCTGCTTATTTAGGCTTTTATGCTTATGTGACAATTACATATCACCATCCATGCCTTACACATATTATCGGGTCAGTAAGAACGTATACTCGTCCTTTGCTGTTGTGTCGTTTGGATAGCTGTCCATATAGTCTTCCATGGTGCTTCTTGCTGATGCAAAATCACCTGAGTATTCATAGGCGATTATCAAATCCTTCATGACTTTTTGCAAATTAGGCACACTATCAAGGGCTAATGCTGCATTGAAGAATGAAACCGCTGTGTCATAATCCCCACTGTTCATCTGGAGCTCACCCATCTCACACAAATCATAGGAATCAGCCTCTCCGCTGTCTATGTATGCCTGAAAATATGTAGATGATGAATCCTTGTCTCCCATCTGGCTGTAGACCTGTCCCAGATAAAAGTTTGCCTTATTTACTCCGGCTTCAATCGCAGCACTTAAGTTGGAAACTGCATTGTCATAGTCTCCCTGTAAAGCGTATATTCTGCCCTTCTGCATCTTATCCTGTCCTTCATCCCCCTTGATTGCAAGGGCTTTGTTCAGGTATTCCTGTCCTTTATCTGTCATGCCGTAGCGGTTCAGCGACTCGTATATGCCTATGTAGAGCTCATAATTTGAGCTGTCGGAATTTACCGCGCTCTCGTAATCTGCCACAGCCAGGTCATTTTGTCCTGTTGCAAAATACAGATTGCCCCTCAGATAGTATGCATCTGCGCTTCCATTGTATTCAATAAGGGCTGTATAGGTCTCTATTGCCCCATCTGTATCTCCTGCCATATACTGTGCCTGGGCCTTGTACAGGCAGGTATCTATCTCAACTGCGCCCACTCCTACAGCCTGATCCAGAGCCTTCTGAAATGCCTCGACAGCATCATCATAGTCACCATTTTCCAGACAATTTATACCATACTGGCGGTATGCCTCCTGCTCTGTGTCTGTTTTTTCCCCACAGCCTGTCAGTGTTGTGGCAATCAGGACTGACGCGCATATAATTGCTATTCTCTTCTTCATTGTATCTCCTTCTACTTCATATGCTATACATATTTTATTCATATGTACAGGTAAATGCAAGACATCCGGCAAATATGATTGCATTTTTCAAACGAATAAAGTATTTCTTTGTATCTAACTCTTTTATTGCTATAATTATTATTATCAATTATTTATATACAGGAAGTATCTAATCATGAAAACTAAAATGAGAAATGACAATTTCAAACGAAAAGTATTCAACGTAATTCAGATTGGGGACAAAAGCAACCATATAAGCAGGCTGTTTGACATTTTCATCACAATTACAATCCTCGTCAATATCGTGGTTACTTTTTTGCTGACCTTTGATGAGCTGCATTATCTCAACACCTTCTTCCATGCAGCGGAATACATCACCCTCATGATTTTCTGCGGTGAATATATCCTAAGAATCTGGACTGCCGACTACCTCTATCCTGATAAAACAACGGCTCAGGCAAGGCTCCGCTTTCTGGTTTCCTTTGATGGCATTGTGGATTTTTTGACAATCGTGCCTGTATTTTTCCTGTCAGGCTTTGTTATTTTCCGTATGCTTCGTGTGGCAAGAATTTTCCACCTGTTCAGACTCAACGCCAAGTACGATTCCTTCAATGTCATAACTACAGTACTTTATGAAAAAAGGAATCAGATTATCTCTTCTGTTTTTATTGTCATAATCCTTATGCTGGCAAGCAGTCTCTGTATGTACAGCGTGGAGCATGATGCCCAGCCTCTTGTTTTTAGAAATGCTTTCAGCGGTATCTGGTGGAGTATGTCAACCCTTTTAACTGTGGGCTATGGTGACATTTATCCAATCACTACCCTGGGCAGGGGCATGGCTATCTGCATCGCCTATCTGGGAGTTGGTGTTGTAGCAATTCCAACCGGTATCATCAGTGCAGGTTTTGTTGAGCAGTACCAGCGCAAGAGCAATATTTCAAATATCAAGGATACCGATATCAAGGAAATTGCTGAGATTTTCGTGGATAAGAGATATGCGGCAAAAACTGTTGCTGAGGTTGAAGAAGACTCGCAGCTTACTATTTTCCTTATTCTCCGTGATGATTTATCCATTCTGCCACAGAAGGACACTGTGCTTAAGCTCAATGATATTCTTGTTATCCGCGGGGAAAATGAAGAAAATATTTAGATGTGTATATACATAAAACCAGCCACCGGCAGCTTTTATTGCATACTTTGGTATGCAAAAGCGGCCTCCCCTTTGGGGAGACCGCCTGGAATTAAAATAGCCAATATTGATTAAGCCTCTAAGTGCCAAATCTCATCATTGTACTGCTTGATTGTTCTGTCTGATGAGAAGAATCCTGCCTTGCTGATGTTTACAAGCATCTTCTTAGCCCATGCTTTTCTATCTGTGTAATCAGCATATGCCTGCTCTTTTGTCTTGCAGTAATCCTCGAAATCTGGGAATGTCATGAACCAGTCTTTGTTTAACAGCTCATTGTAAAGTCTCTCAAGGTTCTCTCTGCTTCCTGCTGCCATCATCTGATCACTTACAAGGAAGTCTACTGAACGCTTAAGCACCTCATCCTTCTCGTAGTAATCTTTTGAGCAGTAATCGCCTCTCTCGTATCTGTCGATAACTGTCTGTGAATCCTCACCGAATACATAGATGTTATCCTCTCCAACAAGCTCAGCAATCTCAACGTTTGCTCCATCACTTGTTCCGAGTGTGATAGCTCCGTTTAACATGAACTTCATGTTACCTGTTCCAGAAGCCTCCTTTGAAGCAAGTGAAATCTGCTCTGAAATATCACATGCTGGGATAAGCTTCTCTGCAAGTGTTACATTGTAGTTCTCAACCATGAATACCTTAAGGTATGGGCTTACCTCTGGGTCATTGTTGATAATCTGCTGTAAGCAGAGGATTGCATGAATGATATCCTTTGCAATAATGTATGCTGGAGCTGCCTTTGCACCGAAGAAAAGTGTGATTGGCTGCTCTGGCTTCTTACCTTCCTTGATATCGAAGTATTTCTTGATGATATATAATACGTTGAGCTGCTGTCTCTTGTACTCATGAAGTCTCTTAACCTGGATATCAAAGATTGAGTTCTCATTGATGTCAAGGTTCTGTGTTGTCTTAAGGTAATTCTTAAGGTCAGCCTTCTTTCCAGCCTTTACAGCTAAAAGCTTGTCAAGAACAACATCATCATTTACATAGTTGCCAAGCTTCTCAAGCTCGTTAGCATCCTTCTTCCAGCCGTCTCCGATCAGTTCTGTAACAAGTGCTGAAAGCTCTGGGTTACAAGACATAAGCCATCTACGGAATGTGATACCATTTGTCTTGTTGTTGAACTTCTCTGGGTAGAGCTTGTAGAAGTTGTTAAGCTCTGTATTTTTAAGGATTTCTGTATGGAGGTAAGCAACACCATTGATGCTGTATCCATAGTGAATATCCATGTGTGCCATGTGTACAAGTCCGTCCTTGATGATGTATGTGCTCTCATCAGAAACCTTCTGTCTTACCTTGTTGTCAAGCTCGCGGATGATTGGCATAAGCTGTGGAACAGCCTTCTCGAGATAGCTGATTGGCCACTTCTCTAATGCTTCTGCAAGGATTGTGTGGTTAGTATAAGCACATACCTTTGATACGATTTCAATAGCCTCATCCATAAGGATTCCTTTCTCCTGAAGGAGACGGATAAGCTCTGGAATAACCATTGATGGGTGTGTATCATTAATCTGAACAGCAGCGTAATCTGCTAAATCATGTAAGTTAGAACCCTTCTCAACTGCCTCATCAATGATAAGTCTTGCAGCGTTTGATACCATAAAGTACTGCTGGTATACACGGAGAAGACGTCCCTTCTCATCTGAATCATCCGGATAAAGGAAAAGTGTAAGGTTCTTTGTGATTGCATCCTTGTCAAAATCAATTGTCTCACCAACAATGCTCTCATCTACTGACTCGATGTCGAAAAGACGAAGTCTTGTTGTACGGTTGTTGTATCCAACTACATCAATATCATAAAGTCTTGACTGTACTGTGAATCCGCCAAAGTTTACAGGATAAGTGATGTCTGTCTTTGTAAGCCAGCTCTTCTCTGTAATCCATGGGTTTGGTGTCTCCTTCTGAAGATTGTTCTCAAATACCTGTTTGAAAAGTCCAAAATGGTAGTTAAGTCCAACACCATCTCCGTTAAGTCCAAGTGTTGCGATTGAGTCTACGAAGCAGGCTGCAAGACGTCCAAGTCCACCATTTCCAAGTGAAGGCTCTGCCTCAATTTCCTCGATTTCAGCAAGGCTTCTGCCGTTTTTCTCAAGTGTCTCTTTAACCTCATCATAGAGTCCAAGGTTGATTAAGTTGTTTGATAAAAGCTTTCCGATAAGGAACTCAGCTGAAATATAGTAGAGCTTTTTCTTTCCCTTGTTAGAAATCTTCTTCTCTGCCTTGTCTTTTACAAGGTCAAGAAGTGCAAAGTAGATTTCCTCATTTGAGCTTACTGAGATTCCTTTCTGAAGTTTTGTTTCAATTTCCTGCATAATTGCCATTTCTATACCCTCCGTATATGTTTTGTTTATGCTTAGTTCAATTACTATCTTTATTTCATGCTCTTAGTATATGCTCATGCACTGCACAATTCTTGCAATATTAGGGCAAAAAATTGTACTATCCTATCATTTTTCGTGTTATTTAGTGGTTTTTCAAGGAGAATCATGTTATTATTATTGCATGAAGCTTTTGACATTTATGCATTTGTGCTAAATTATGAACAGGAAAATGTACAATTTGACCAATCAGACATCAGACAGCTTATCTGCATACATGTAATTACAAATACTATGGTCAGCATTTTCTGTATACATGGCAGACAGCCGGAGAATAATTTATGAATATACTGGAATATGAAAATTATCACGAAGAAAAAGAACATGCAGGGCTTGATTTTCCCTACAACACCTACCTATGCTCCATCCCACTTGATTTTTCACAGGTGCCGCTGCATTGGCATGACGAGATGGAAATTGTATACATCAAAAAAGGCCAGGGGCTTGTGACTGTGGACTTTAAGCAGTACCGTGTCAATGCAAAGACCCTTATCTTTATTCTGCCTGGTCAGCTCCACTCAATCGCCCAGTACAAGGATGAAAGCATGGAATATGAAAACATTATTTTTAACCCAAGCATGCTGACGCCCAAAAACACAGACCTGACCACGGCAAGCTTTCTCGATCCGCTTATCCACGGCAAAATCACCGTACCCACGGTTTTTACACCAGTCTATCCCTACTATACGGATGTGGTTGCGCCTATTGATGCCTGTGATGAAATCTGTAAGACCAAGCCTCAGGGCTATGAGCTTTATATAAAAAGCATGCTCTTTCAGTTTTTCTTTATATTGGATAACCGCTGCCGAAATCTGACTAAGCCGCCCAAGAATAAGAAGGCTCTGGATAAGATGAAGGTGGTGCTTAAGTATGTGGAAAATAATTATGCACAGAAGATAACAATTGCTGTGGTTTCTGATATTGTGGGATTTTCCGAATCGCATTTTATGCGCTATTTTAAGGAAACTATGGGTACATCCTTTGTTGATTATCTGAAGGAATACAGGCTGACCATGGCGGCAAGACTCCTGCAGAGCTCGGAGGATTCGGTGCTGTCCATTGCTGCGGAGGTGGGGTTTGATAATTTGTCTTATTTTAACAGGGCTTTTAAGGGAAGATATGGGATGACGCCGCTGCAGTATCGGAAGAGCTAGGGTGTGGCTCGGATATGCCACAGCGCTAGCCCGGTATTTGCGACGGGTTCTGGATATAAGATTTTCTAAATGTTCTGATATTGGTGGATTAG
>ERZ1034946.820-NODE-820-length-12339-cov-50.167779_pt1 | contig 12339 bp, 9 predicted proteins | sample MGYA00520591_ERZ1034946 | MGnify/ENA primary metagenome ERZ1034946 (study PRJEB33766, sample SAMN09781753) | gut metagenome | biome: gut microbiome | host: Homo sapiens | place: Madagascar | study: EMG produced TPA metagenomics assembly of the PRJNA485056 data set...
TCTCAATGCCTTGCGATTCGCCAATGATAAAGGGCACACCTCCCGGAGTTTAAGCATTAATTACTGCCGCCTGTAACATGGATTGACGGATTTTCACAACCTGGATATTGCATGCCGCACAGCCTTGAATGAATAAAAAATAGAACTGATTTGTTTTCAGGATTTTGGGAGCGGCCGGTCCTTAGAAAGCAGACATTGCGATTTCAAAAGCCAATGTAATTGGATTTTGAAATCACGATGGATGCTTTCTTAGTACCGCTGCCAGCGACAACAAGCGGAAGCGCTCCTGAAAACAAACAGTTCTATTTTTTATATTTCTATACACTTTGTTGGCATGCAATACGACATAACCTTAGGAAATCCGTAACACCACTCACAAGCGGCAGTTCATACGTTAAACTCCGGTTTAGTTCGCACTTACAACCCCGCTCTCGCAGTCCACTTCCACGTAGGCACTGGTCTTTAAGACATCCAATGCATTTTTAGCTGCGATAAGAACCGGGATATCAAGGCTTAAGCCTGCGATTGCTGCATGACAGTTTGCACCCTCTGCTTCTACGATCAGTGCGGAAGCCTGACGCATCTGTGCCATCATTTCATTTGTGGTGTCTGCTGCGACAATGATATCACCATCTTTGAAGCTTTTTAAATCTTCATTGCTGTGGCACACACAAAGGTTTCCAGAAATTTTCTTTCCGTTTAACCCTTTTCCTGTCACAAGGATATGTCCTGCGACCTGTACTTTGATGAGATTCGTTGTACCAGATACCCCAAGTGGAACGCCACCTGTCAGGACGACTAATTCCCCTTTGGAAACAAATCCTGCCGTCTCTGCCACATCAACTGCCTTTTCAAACAACTGGCTTGCATCCTGTTCCTCTGTGATAAGAATCGGTTCTACACCCCACTCAAGGTTTAACTGACGGCATACCTTTTCTGTCAGACACTCTCCGATGATCGTACAGTCTGGACGGTATTTGGAAATCATTCTCGCAGTACGTCCGGACTTCGTCACTGTCACGATTGCCGCTGCACTTAAATCACCAGCCATCGTACAGGTTGCATGTGAGATTGCGTTTGTCACATCCGGGTTACACATGGTTCTGCGCTGTCTGAACCTCTGTAAATAGTTGATATCATGCTCTGTACGGGTCGCGATTCGGACCATTGTTTTTACTGCTTCAATCGGATACATTCCTGCAGCAGTCTCTCCGGATAACATGATCGCACTCGTTCCGTCATAAATTGCATTTGCAACATCTGTGGACTCTGCTCTTGTTGGTCTTGGATGTTTCATCATGGAATCTAACATCTGAGTTGCTGTGATAACGATTTTTCCAGCCTCACATACTTTTTTGATGATCATTTTCTGCATAACCGGAACATCTTCTAACGGGATTTCAACCCCCATGTCTCCACGCGCCACCATGATACCGTCGGACACACGGATAATGTCATCGATATTGCGGACACCCTGCATGTTCTCGATCTTGGAAATGATTTTAATATCCTCGCCGCCTTTTTCTGCAAGGATTTTGCGGATTTCCATAACATCCTCTGCGGTACGGACAAAGGAAGCTGCAATAAAATCATAATCATTTTCTACCGCAAAACAGATATCTCCGTAATCTTTTTCACTGATAAATGGCATCGTGAGGTCAACGTTTGGAACGTTCACACCTTTTTTATTGGAAATCACACCGTCATTTAACACTTTACAGACAATATCTCTTGCGTTGACCTTGGTATTCACTGGTTTTGCAACCGGTTTGATCTCTACAACTTCCAGACCTACCAGACCATCATCGATCAGGATATGATCGCCCGGCTTTACGTCATCTGCAAGATTTTTGTAAGTAATAGATACTCGCTCATCTGTTCCAAGAATATCATCGGTTGTCAGTGTAAAAGTCTGGCCTGTCTTTAACTCTGTTTTTCCTTTTTCAAATTCTACGAGACGGATTTCCGGTCCCTTTGTATCAAGTAAAGCTGCAACATATTTTCCCAATTCTTTGCGCAGTTTGCGGAGCATTTTTAATCTTCCCATCTGCTCATCATGCGGTCCATGCGAAAAATTGAAACGTGCAACGTTCATTCCCTCTTCGATCAATGCTCTCATCACCGCTTCATTGTCGGTGGATGGTCCTAACGTACAGATAATTTTTGTTCTTCTTGTCATAAATTCTTCCTTTCTTTTTATGGTTTCATTTTTCAAGTGTTCCTGCTGATTTTTATTCATTCGAAATGCGTATGCCTCTCCTGATTTCTGTTATAGTTTTAACAATCTCCTTAAATCAGCACGGAGCCGGCGGACCAATCTCCGAAAAACTTAAAACTTATACACTTTTCACAATAATACAGACTCTTCTCTCCGTTTTTATTCGTATTCTTGTGAAAAATGTATAATAAATTTTAAGTTTCTTCTTTGGTACGGCGACTCCATCTACGGAGAGATTATACGAAATAAACATAAAAAAAGCAAGCTTTCTTTTGTAAAAAAACCTGCTCTTTTTGTAAACATTATGTTAAAAACATTATTTTGTGATCATGGTTCCCATACCGCCATGGATATTAGAACCGTCTTTGTTCAATTTTGTGATCAGAACGGACCTGATCGCAGAGTCACCGATAAAGTTGATGGCTGCCTCTATCTTAGGGAGCATATCGCCCTCACCAAACTGTCCCTGCTCCATGTATTTCTTTGCTTCTGCAACAGTCATGGTTGATAATTGTTTTTCATCCGGCTGTCCATAATTTAAGCATACATTGTCAACACTTGTTAAAATAACAAGCATGTCTGCATCCAGAAGTTCTGCCAGTTTTCCTGCTGCAAGGTCTTTTTCAATAACAGCACTGGCACCCTTTAAGTTGTTGTCCTGCATTAATACCGGGATGCCGCCGCCTCCACAGGCAACTACGATCTGGTCAGCATCAGACAATGCTTTGATTGCATCAATCTCCACGATATCCATTGGCTTTGGCGCTGCAACGATTCGTCTGTACCCGCCTTCTATTTTGACAACGTGATTTCCTTTTTTCTCCTCTGCCTCTGCTTCCTCTTCCGTCAGCACACGTCCAATGACTTTGCTTGGTTTGTAAAACGCCTCGTCATATGGATCAACCACAACCTGTGTAAGGATCGTAGAAACAGGTTTATAGATTCCCTTGTTCAATAATTCCGCACGGATCGCATTCTGTAAATCGTAACCGATATATCCCTGACTCATTGCAGAACATACAGACATTGGTGTTGCAGTATATTCCGGATATAATTTACAAAATTCATTCATAGCAGTATGGATCATACCAATCTGTGGTCCGTTGCTGTGTGTGATCACAACCTGATAATCTTCACGGATAAAATCTGCCACTGCCTTTGCTGTTCGTTTCGTTGCCTCTTTCTGTTCAGGAAGTGTTGTTCCCAATGCTTCATGTCCAAGAGCAATCACAATTTTCTTCTTTTTCATCTCTACCATCCTCCGATGCGCCTTTATATTCACAGAACAGCCGGAAAGTATCTCCGGCTGCTTTTGTCTTGTCTGACACCTATACTATTATTTTACCATGAACGATTTTGCAGTGCAATGTCATTTTTACATTACAGGCCGCAGGCATTCTGCGAACTGTTATTTATCTTCTTCCTCAGTTTCCTCCTGTGGCAGAACAAAGGAATCAATAACCTCCCACAGTTCATCCCTTCCCTGCTTTGTCTCGGAAGAGAATGGAATGATCACCGTACCCGGCTTTACTTTCAGCCCTTCGCGGATTGCTTTTACATTCTTCTGGATCTGGCTTCGTTTGATCTTATCAAGCTTTGTGGCAATGATAATCGGTGTAAATCCCTGATAAACCATCCAGTCATACATCATTTTATCGTTTGCAGACGGATCATGACGGATATCGATCAGCAAAAAGACTGCCTGCAGTTTTTTAGAGGTATGAAGATAATTCTCGATCATTTTTCCCCATTTTTCCTTCTCGCTGGCAGAGGTCTTTGCATATCCATAACCGGGCAGATCGACCAGATACATGGCATCGTTGACATTGTAAAAATTGATGGTCTGCGTCTTTCCCGGCTGCGCCGACGTCCTTGCGAGCGACTTGCGGTTTAACAGCGCATTGATCATGGACGATTTTCCTACATTTGACTTTCCTGCAAATGCCACTTCATTAAATGGATTGTCTGGTATTTTACTTGTGATACCACAGACAGTCTCCAAATTTACACTTCTAATTACCATTATCTTTTCCTCTACTTATTGCAGTGTGCAGACTGCACACCACATCCTACCTATATTTAACCTATTTCTGTTCCTTTACAAACGCCACATCCAGCACGTCTTTCATCTGCTCTACAAACACGATTTCCAGACCTTTTTTGATCTCCGGTGAAATCTCATCAATATCCTTCTCATTCTTCTTCGGTACACAGATGGTCTTAATCCCTGCATTTTTGGCTGCCAGTGTTTTTTCCTTCAGTCCACCGATTGGAAGCACACGGCCGCGAAGCGTGATCTCGCCTGTCATTGCGACATCAGCGCGAACCGGTGTCTTTGTGATCGCCGACAGCATGGCTGTCGCCATCGTGATCCCGGCAGATGGTCCATCCTTCGGCACTGCTCCCTCCGGGATGTGGATATGGATGTCATTCTCCTGAAAAAACTTTTTCGGAATGTGATATTCTTCATTGACCGAGCGGATATAGCTGATCCCTGCCTGTGCAGACTCCTTCATCACATCCCCCAACTGTCCCGTCAACTGGAACTCACCTTTTCCCGGCATGATGTTGACTTCAATCTCTAAAGTATCTCCACCAACGCTTGTCCATGCAAGTCCACGGACGATTCCTACTTCATCCGTATCATTTTTCTTATCAAAACTGTATTTCTCTTTGCCGAGGAAATTTTCAAGATTCTGTTCTGTAACTTTAATCTTCTCTTTTTCTCCCTCGTAAAGTGGTCTTGCTGCTTTTCTGCAGATCTCACCAAGCTTACGTTCAAGATTACGCACACCGGCTTCCCTTGTGTAACCACTGATGATCTTTGCCATCGCTTTGTCTGTGATGGCGAGCTGCTCCGGTCTGATCCCATTGCGCTCCATCTGCTTTGCGAGCAGATGCTCTTTGGCAATGTGAAGCTTCTCATTCTCTGTATAACTGGTCACCTCGATCAGTTCCATACGGTCTAACAGCGGCCTTGGGATATCCTGCACAGAGTTTGCTGTTGCAATAAACAGCACTTCTGAAAGATCGATCGGTATCTCAACATAATGATCCCGGAACTTCTTATTCTGCTCCGCATCAAGCACTTCCAATAAAGCAGACGCCGTATCCCCCTTGTAATCGCTGCTCATCTTATCGATCTCATCTAACAGCATGAGCGGATTTTTCACGCCGGCGCTGCGCAGTCCGTTCACGATACGTCCCGGCATTGCTCCGACGTAAGTTCTTCTGTGGCCGCGGATTTCTGCCTCATCCCGCACACCACCGAGACTGATTCGCACATATTTTTTATCTAACGCTTTTGCAACGGACCGGGCAATACTCGTTTTACCGGTTCCCGGTGGTCCGACCAGACAGATGATCGGGCTCTCGCCCTTGCTGGTGAGATTGCGGACAGCCAGAAATTCTAACATACGCTCTTTTACTTTTTCCAGACCGTAATGATCCGCATTTAAAATCTGCTCGGCATTCTTCAGATCCTTGTTATCTCTGGATGTCTTATTCCATGGAAGTTCTAAGAGTGTTTCAATATACCCTCTCGCCACAGCGCTCTCAGAGGAGCTGGAGCTGATATTTTTAAAACGGTCGATCTCTTTTTTGATCTTCTCTTTTACTTCTTTGTCTGCCCTGATCTTACCCAGAGCATCCATAAAGTGATCTGCGTCTGATTCCGTATTATCTTCGCCAAGCTCCTCACGGATTACTTTCATCTGCTCTCTCAGCAGATATTCTTTCTGGTTTTTATCCACATGCGCCTTGACTTTCGCCTGAAAATCATTCTTGATGGCTATGATCTCAATCTCTTTTAATAAGAGTGCCATCAGAACCTCATAACGTTCGGTCATAGAAACCGCATCTAAGATTTTCTGTTTTTCCTCAAAATGTACCGGAAGGCTGTTGGCAAGCTGATTCATCAGTTTTTCCAGATCTGTGATCTCACTTAACTGGCGTTGCAGCTCTTTTCCCATTTTGGGATTGACAACCACATATTTTCCAAATGTCTCCTGAATGCTTCGAAGCATTGCTTCCTTCGCTTCTTCTGGCAGTCCGTCATCCACTTCCTCATCAAATCGAATGATCTCCGCAAGCAGATAGTCCGGATTTTCAAGAAAAGCGGACAATTCTGCCCGCTCTTTCCCTTCTACCAAAATGCGTACAATATTATTTTGTAACTTAATTACCTGCTTTACCTCAGCAATGATCCCGATCTTAAATAAGTCCTCGATATCAGGATTTTCCTGTTCCACGTCTTTCTGTGCCACAAGAAAAATCTTCTGCTCATCCATCATGGCTTCTTCCACTGCCTTGATGGATTTTGCACGGCTTACGTCAAAATGGGCTACCATTCCCGGCAGAATTACCATTCCGCGAAGGGCAACTGCAGGCATTTTCATAATCATTGTATCCATTTTCTATAATTCCTTTATCTGTAACAGCTTTTCCTGCTGTTATCTTTTGTTTAAGAAGCCTGTTCTATCTTCTCAACAAGTGCTTTTTCTTCTTTCTCTTCAATTGCAAGATTCTTTTCTACATCTTCTTTGGTGATCTCACATCTTGTAATGCTCTCATCGGATGGAATATGATACATCAGATCTAATGTAACAGCCTCCATGATTGCACGAAGACCACGCGCTCCGGTCTTTCTCTCAAGCGCTTTGTCCACGATTGCTTCGAGTGCATCCTTGTCAAATTCCAGACTGACACCGTCTAATTCAAACAGCTTTTTGTACTGTTTTACAAGTGCATTCTTCGGCTCGCATAAGATACGGATCATCGCATCCTTATCTAACATATCCAGTGTTACGGTTACCGGCACACGACCGATAAATTCAGGGATGAGTCCGAATTTCACAAAATCCTGTGGAAGTACATGTTTTAATACTTCCCCTACATTGTACTCATCTTTGGCGTGTACTTCTGCATTAAATCCAATGGATTTCTGGTCGAGACGTGTCTCAATGATCTTCTCTAATCCATCAAAAGCACCACCACAGATAAATAAAATATTGGTAGTATCAATCGGGATCAGTTCCTGCTGCGGATGTTTTCTTCCACCCTGTGGCGGAACAGAAGCAACCGTTCCCTCTAAAATCTTAAGTAACGCCTGCTGTACACCCTCGCCGGAAACGTCTCTTGTGATGGAAACGTTCTCAGACTTTTTTGTAATCTTGTCAATCTCATCAATGTAAATGATACCGTGCTGTGCACGCTCAATATCATAATCAGCAGCCTGGATCAGTTTCAAAAGGATATTCTCGACATCTTCACCCACATAACCTGCCTCGGTAAGTGTGGTTGCATCTGCGATTGCAAACGGAACATTCAACACTCTCGCCAAAGTCTGTGCCAAAAGTGTTTTACCGGAACCGGTTGGTCCGAGCATAAGAATATTACTCTTCTGCAATTCTACATCTGAATCTGATCCTGCCATAATTCTCTTGTAATGATTATAAACTGCAACGGACAAAACTTTCTTCGCCTTATCCTGACCAATGACGTACTCATCTAAAAATGCCTTCATCTCCTCCGGCTTGATCAGATTGATCTGCTCCGCAGGCTCTTCCTGATTTCCGTCAAATTCATCATTCTCCAACTCTTCGTCTATAATCTCGGCGCAAACATCGACACACTCATCGCAGATATAGGCTCCGTTTGGTCCCGCAATCAATTTGCGAACCTGATCCTGAGTCTTACCGCAAAATGAGCAGCGCAGTCTCTCGTCATTTCTTCCTGCCATTTCTTATTCTCCAATGTCTATATTTATTAACGGCTTGTGATCACATTATCGATCAGTCCGTATTCCATTGCTTCCTGAGCGGACATGTAATGATCTCTCTCTGTGTCCGCAGCAATCACATCATATGGTTTTCCTGTGTTTGCAGCTAAAATTTCATTTAATTTTTTCTTTGTCTTTAAAATGTTCTCTGCTGCGATCTGAATCTCGGTTGCCTGACCTTTTGCTCCGCCGGATGGCTGGTGGATCATAATCTCTGCATTCGGAAGTGCAAGTCTCTTGCCCTTTGCTCCGCCTGCAAGTAAAAATGCTCCCATGCTGGCTGCCATACCGATACAGATGGTAGATACATCACATTTGATGTACTGCATCGTATCATAAATAGCAAGACCTGCTGTTACCATTCCACCTGGGGAATTGATATATAAATGAATGTCTTTTCCAGGATCCTCGGACTCTAAGAAAAGCAACTGTGCAACAACAAGGCTTGCTGTTGTCTCATTCACTTCTTCTCCAAGGAAAATAATTCTATCTTTTAATAATCTGGAGTAAATATCGTAATTACGCTCTCCTCTGCTTGTCTGTTCAATGACGTAAGGTACTAAACTCATATCTCTTACCTGCCCTTTCCTTTTCATAAATATGGTTGGAATCGCACTATGATTGAATCCACACTTTTTTCACTATTGCAATATATCGGTCATACACTGCACTGATAAATATTATCCCACAAATACAGAGACGTTGGAATAGGAAAAAAACATGTTTTATGAAAAATTAATATCTTGTTCGAATTTTCAAAAAATATTGAACTTTTTTCTCATCAGATGCAATCTGTCATAAATCTCAAACAGACCGGCTCATAAGAGCCAGTCTGTCGTATTTGCTGTACATTGTTCAGAAATTATTCTTCTGTAGCTTCCTCAGCTTCTTTTTCTTTCTTTGTCTTAGCTTTTGCTCTTTCTTTTACGTTCTCCATAATTAAGTCAACTGCTTTTGTCACAGATAAATCTCTCTTAATGGATTCTTTCTCAGCATCTCCTAAGTACTCTTTTAACTTGTCAGCTTCCATTCCGTACTGAGCTGCCATTTTCTCAACTTCTGCATTGATCTCATCTTCAGAAACTTCGATGTTCTCTTCTTTTGCGATCTGCTCTAATACAAGGCTGCTCTTGATACGTGTCTCAGCTTCCGGACGAACCTGCTCTTTTAATCCGTCGATTGTCATACCGGAGAACTGCATGTACTGCTCCATGGAAAGACCGCTCTGTGCGATTCTCTGTGCGAACTCATTGATCATGTTCTCACACTGTGTATCGATCATAGCTTCCGGAAGCTCCATTGTGGATTTGTCGATGATCTTCTTGATTGCTTCATCTTCTTTTGTACGTTTTGCTTCGTTCTCTTTCTCAACTTCAAGATGTTTTCTTAAGTCTTCTTTGTACTCAGCTAATGTATCAAACTCAGATACTTCAGAAGCAAATTCATCATTTAATTCTGGAAGTTCTTTTGTTTTGATCTCGTTGATCTTAACTTTGAATACGGCTGGTTTTCCAGCTAAATCAGCTGCCTGATATTTCTCTGGGAAAGTAACGTTAACTTCTACTTCATCCCCTGCATTGTGTCCTACTAACTGATCTTCGAATGTATCGATGAAAGAGTGGGAACCGATCTCTAATGGATGATTCTCTCCTTTACCTCCTTCAAATGCAACACCGTCAACAAATCCTTCGAAATCGATGACTGCTGTATCACCGTTTGCTACTGGTCTGTCTGTTACAGTTACAGTTCTGGAGTTTTTCTGCTGCTCTTTCTCAAGTGCTGCTTCTACTTCTTCGTCTGTTACAGTTGTGTCAATCTTAGTTACCTGAACACCTTTGTATTTTCCAAGTGTTACTTCTGGTCTTACTGCTACTTCTGCTGTGAAGATGAAAGGTTTTCCAGATTCGATCTGAACAATGTCGATTGTTGGTCTGGAAACGATGTCCTCTTTGCTCTCTTCCATAGCTGCTGCATAATTATCCTGAATTAAGATGTTTGCTGCTTCTTCATAAAATACAGCTGCACCGTACATTTTCTCGATCATAGCTCTTGGAACTTTACCTTTACGGAAACCAGGGATGCTGATTTTGTTCTTCTCTTTCATGTAAGCAGCCTGTAAAGCTTTTTCTACTTCCTCTGCTGGTACTTCAACAGTAAGTTTTGCCATGTTTTTTTCTAATTTTTCAACCTGTACACTCATTATAATGATTTTCCTCCTTATATATATAAAATATCCATGTACATTTCACGCTTAATGCGCTAATCGAGCCACGTCCAAAGTCGCATAAACCCGCGGTTTTTCTGGCTCTGCCTAAAAATGGGCGTACTACGACTATCGCAGTCATTCTAGGATTATAGCACACACTTTTGCAAAATACCAGTGTTTTTTATGGTTTTACGAGGTTTTCTGCGATTTCTGCTCTTTTGCCATGCAATTTATCATATACGACATTACAAACCACTGTATAAAGAGAGGCAGTCACATTGATTCCAGACCGAAGCAGCAGTGCCATCGGCAGTCCGAATAATGAAGCTGCAATTGCAAGCGCTCCAAACGTGTTAAAAACCGTCTGCCATTTATATCCGGCAGAATAACCCACGCCGATCCCACCAATAATTCCGATCATACTTCTTCCTGACTCCGGCAGTATCAGATAAAGGACGAGAAACAGCGCACATCCGGCAATATTAAACACGCCCCTGTCCACCGCCCTCATTTTTCCATCCTCTGTAAATGGAAGGCAGACTGACATACATGCGATCCCTGCCCACATTGCTCTCGGAAGTCCAAGCAGCGAAACGATCAGCATTGCACTTGAGACGATCAGTGTCAGTTTCAGATACCATTGATTTCTCGCAGACCGGACATCAAATTCCCGGAATAAATCCTTAAATGTTCTGCGATAAGGTCTGTTTTTCTGATTTTTATAAAAAACCGCCATGCACACAAGCATTCCCGCCGTAAGTCCGATCACCCGCATCTCAAAAGCTCTGCCACTCACATCATATCCATATAAGAGCAGATACCCGAGCACAAACGTGGAATGATTATGCATAATGACATTGTGACACCCAAAAATCATAAGAAGCAGGATACAGACACAATTTATAAAAAATGCTCCCACCGGAGATACCATATTTGCCAGTCGCGGGCCAGCCATCATGATCGTAAATATTCCCACAATGGACAACAATCCATGACTCGTCCGTATGCCAAAATCTGCCTGTCTCAGCACAAGCAGCGCCAACAGGACCGTTACTCCTACAACGCTGTTTTCCTGCCCTGTCAGTTTTGTATACAATGTGACAACCGCCACACAAAAAGCCATAACAAGATATACTTTAAAATTATAGATAAGAATATGACGCCATTTTTCTTTTTTGTCTGTCGTATTTTTGATCAACTGTTTTGAACCGGCAGAACTAAGCTGTAACTCCTGATAAAATGTCATTTTGTAGTCTCCTTCTCTTCTCTTTTGAATCAGCAAAGCGAAGAGTACTATACTTCAAAACATGGAGTCTGGCAAGTATAAAACCTCATTTTAGAAAAATTTTGGAATGTTTACTTTTTTTTCATATAGAAATATTTTCCGAACAGACTTGATTTATGCTAAAATGTGATTATCCGGAAAGGTCTGTACAAATGAGGAGAAAACTATGGCAGTCACAAAATCCAACGAAAGAACAAAATATGAGCTGGCAGATGCCATGAAACGCTGTATGAAAACTGCACCTGTAGAAAAAATCACTGTGAAGGAAATTGTAGAGGCATGCGGTGTCACAAGACAGACTTTTTACCGTAATTTTCAGGATAAATATGACCTCATCAACTGGTATTTTGACAAAATTCTCTTAGAATCCTTTGAACATATGGGGGAAGGAAAATCTGTCTATGAAGGTCTTGTAAATAAATTTACCTACATTCAGGAAGAAAAGCTGTTTTTCAAGGCTGCATTTAAAAACGATGACCAGAATTGTCTGCGCGATCATGATTTCCAGTTGATCACCGCTTTCTATACGGATCAGATTGAAAGCCGTACCGGCAAAAAGATTTCTCCGCATCTGCAGTTTCAATTGGAAATGTATTGTCAGGGTTCTATCTTTATGACTGTCCAATGGGTACTTGGCTGCCGGAAATGCACACCGGAGGAACTGGCCAGATCACTGGCTGGCGCTATGCCGGCAGAATTGAGTAATGTATTCCGTGAGGTTGGACTGATATAAACCGGAGTTTAACTTATGAACTGCCGCTTACAGGTAGTGTTACGGATTTCCTAAGGTTATGTTGTATTGCATGCCAACAAAGTGTATAGAAATATAAAAAATAGAACTGTTTGTTTTC
>ERZ1034946.822-NODE-822-length-12313-cov-29.025534_pt1 | contig 12313 bp, 10 predicted proteins | sample MGYA00520591_ERZ1034946 | MGnify/ENA primary metagenome ERZ1034946 (study PRJEB33766, sample SAMN09781753) | gut metagenome | biome: gut microbiome | host: Homo sapiens | place: Madagascar | study: EMG produced TPA metagenomics assembly of the PRJNA485056 data...
AAATCTTTCTTCTTTCTTTGCCATGTTTATTTCTCCTTTTTTCAAGCGTTAAATTTAAAGTTGTCATTCAGTTGTAGTTACTTCAATCGCAAAAATCTTGCTGCATAATTCAAAGTATTCTTCATAAGATATTTCCGTTCCATTCAATGTATATTTTTCTTCGCCCTCCACATTATCTTCATCAACAAGTTCTTCATCAAAATTCATTTCTGCAACTAAATTATCTGCCCCTTCAAATTTTTCCATATGGTATGCTTCATATCCTGTAGGCATTCTGTTGCTGTACATAATCCATGTGGAGCCATTATAAACAATATAGGAAAGCACAAGACCATCACCCTCTCCCGCGGCAAATTCATAGACCTTGTTATTGCGCGCATCAAGGTATTTGCCACCATAAGGTCCACAAATAATCAGTTCATTTTCTCCATCATTGTCAAGATCGACTCTTTCACCAATAGAATAGGAATCCCATTCACCAGAATCCATATCTAAATCGGTAATATAGAATGCCGAATTCTCAGAACTGTTTGCACTTATTGAGCCGTTAATAAACAAATCTAATAATTCTTCTGTTGTCATTTCTATGTCTATACTCTCACCCGTTTGCGCATTGGGTTCTTCTGCTCCAATAGTTTTATCTTCTTCATTTATACTTTCAACTGTCTGCATACTGCTTTCTTGCTGATTTACAGAAGATTCATCTCCTTTTTCTTGTCCACAAGCAACAATATTTAACACTGTCATAAAAACACATACCAATATTGCTATCTTTTTACATCTGTTCATATACATACTCTCCGATATTCCAATATAAAATTTCTCCGATAAATTTGTCATGATCACAAACAACATCAAAATGATAGGAAGAATGAGCCTATTCACAATAAAAAAGAGCAACCGAATTTTGTCGATCACTCTCTGCTCATTACTTCTATAATAATATCATCTCTTATTTTTCCTCAACTACCTGAAAAATGAAAAACTTCAAATAATAGCTCTCATCTGCTGCCCACAGTATCGGATGGTCCGGACTCTGGGTTCTGAACTCTACCTGGCGCAGCCGCTTATGGGTTGCCTTGGCGGCTTCCTTGATGGTCTTAGCCAGCAATTCCTGTGTCATGAAGTGAGAGCAGGAACAGGTTGCCAGATAACCTCCGTCTTTTACAAGCTTCATGCCCTTCATGTTAATCTCACGATAGCCCTTGATTGCATTCTTGGTTGCTTCCCTTGACTTTGTAAAAGCAGGAGGATCCAGAATTACTACATCATACTGCTCACCGGCGGCAGCCAGCTTTGGCAGTTCATCTAACACATTGGCACAACGAAAATGCACAGTATCTTCCAGATGATTGAGCTTGGCGTTTCTAGCTGCCTGTTCTACTGCATATTCGGATATATCCAGTCCTGTCACGTCTTTTGCTCCTGCGATTCCTGCATTGAGTGCAAAAGTTCCCATATGTGTGAAGCAGTCCAGTACCTTCTTTCCTTTGCAGATTCTCTGCATAGCCAACCTGTTATATTTCTGGTCGAGGAAGAAACCTGTCTTCTGTCCATTCTCCACGTCTACCATGTAATGAACACCATTTTCCACGATTTCAATATTGGTGTCAAAAGGCTCTCCAATGAAGCCTTTTACCTTCGTCAGACCTTCTTTCTCACGTTCTTTGGCATCACTTCTCTCATACACGCCACGAATATGAATACCGTCCTCTGCCATACACTCTTTCAACAGTCTGACGATTGTTTCCTTGAATCTATCGATTCCAAGTGCCAGAGATTCCACTACAAGTACATCCTCATATTTATCAATCACGATTCCCGGCAGGAAATCCGCTTCCCCGAATATCACACGGCAGGAAGAAGTATCTACCGTATCTTTACGATAAACCCAGGCTGTCTGCACCCTGTTTCTGAGAAACGCCTCATCAATCTGCTGCTCTTTATTTCTGGTCATCATACGGACACGTATCTTGGAATTCTGGTTGATGAATCCCCTTCCCATCATATATCCGTCAAAATCATGTACGATTACGATATCGCCATTGGTAAACGTACCCATAATCGTATCTATTTCATTATCAAATACCCATAAGCCGCCTGCTTTTAAGCTTCTGCCTTCGCCTTTTTTCAATGTTACTATTGCTTCTGCCATATTTTATCCTTACCTTTCCGAGAATTGTATCATAGGCAATAGTATACCACATTATTCCTTCTCATCCCAGTACAACTCTTCGCTTCCTATCGTTTCAGAAGTAAAAGGCGTACCATCCGCTGCCTTGTAGTGCTTCGTTGCCTTGATTACATAACCGGCTCCACGATACAGGATTGGGATATTGGCAAATACAATCAGAATATTGCCAAGATCTGAGAATGCCCACAGATTACCGAGCTCCAGCCCTGCCAGACTGCACAGGATACCGAAGGTCACTGTGAAGATGCCCAGAATACGGATTCCCTGAGTCAGCTTCATTGAACGGCTGATTCGGTTCGCTGCAATCTCTGAGAAAGTAATCATACCAATCAGACAGGTATAGGCAAACAGGCAGAAGCAGAAGGATACCAGCACTGTCATAACAGTGTTCATCGCTGTACCAGGTGTCAGCTTGGCTACGGATGCGTTGAACTTACCCAGCTTATCAAGCGCCTCCCACTGTGCTGCCTCATTTCCACTCCAGCAATGCGCCATGATTACGACAAAGCCCGATAATGTACAGATTACAATGGTATCCAGGAATACACCTACCGCAGAAATGATACCCTGCTCACAGGGGTCGTCGCACTCTGCTGCCGCCGCCGGCATGGTAATCGTACCCTGACCGGCTTCATTAGACATCAGACCTCTCTTTACACCCTGTACCAATACTGTACCAAATGTACCTCCAAACACCGCCTTGGCTGTGAAAGCCCCGCCAAATACTGCCTTGAAGAAATAGGGCAGCTGATTCAGATTCAGCAATATCAATACAAATACAGTCAGTATATATACCACCGCCATAACCGGCACCATTTTATTGGTCATCTTCGTTACTTTCTTAATACCGCCAAAAGCCAGAATTGCTGTTGCCACTACTACGATAGCTGCCACGATATAGGAAAAGGCACTGTCTACAGGAATCGCAGCCCCTGTTATGGTTCCTGCTATTTCCCCAATAGAAGATACTACGTTATAGCCCTGTGCCGGCAGACAACACATGGCATATAGTATGTATAGTATGGATAATGCTACACCTACCCATGCCTGATTTCCCAGTAACTTCTTTCCATAAAAAGGCAGACCACCTACAAACTCATCATTTTTCTTTTCCTTGAAAATCTGCGCCAGAACACTTTCCACATAGGCAATGGACATGCCAAAGAAAGCAGATACCCACATCCAGAACAATGCTCCCGGTCCGCCAACTGCGATTGCACCGGTCACACCGACAATATTACCGGGGCCTACTCTCATTGCCGTACTCAGGAAGAATGCTGCACCGGAAGAGATACCGACTGCTGCATGCTTGCGCTGGGCAATCAGTTTCACACCCTTCTTAAACTGTGTTATCTGTATGAATCCCAGCTTAAATGTAAAGAAAATGCCACTGCCAAGCAGCAGAATAACTGCCAGGGAGAAATTTCCCAATATCGGTATATTCTGATACCATGCAAAATTCGTAGGAAAATCCCACAAAAAATCTGATAAAGGACCAATGAATGTAAATACCTGATTAATTGCTTCAAATATCTGTTGCATAACAATACCCCTCCTCATGTATACTTGTTACTTCCAGTATAGTAAGAGGAGGGGTATTTGAGAATAGTTCTATATAAATATCACATTTTCTAATCAGTTAATCGCAGTATTTGCAAGGCTACTTACCGGCAAGCCCCATCTCAATCAGCTTGTTAGTCTCACTGAACTGCTGTTTCAGTCTTGTTCCGTCACTCATCAGATTATTGCCTGCTCCAAGAACTACAGTAATGACAGTTGTGTCATTTTTCTTGGCTGCACCAACCAGACATAATCCGGAGGATTGGGCAGAACCCGTCTTTACACCAATTGCATAAGGATTATAATACTCCGATGCTTTCATCAGGGCATTGGTTGTCTCCAGACTTCTCTCTGGTGCCATATTAGTAACCGGGATGACTGCTGCCGGCATTGCTGCAATAACCTGAAATACAGGATAGTGATATGCTTCCTTCGTAATCAGGAACAGACTGTATGCATTGGTATAATGATTCGGATCAGGATAACCACTGGTATTGACGAAATTCGTCTCTGTACATCCTAAGGCTGCTGCCCTTGCATTCATCATGGCAATGAAATTATCTACACTTCCCGCCACAAGCTCTGCCAGCACATTACATGCATGGCAGTCCGAGGAAAGCATCACACATTCCAGCAGCTCCAATACATTCATGACCTCTCCTGCCTTTAATCTTGGGGATACATGGCTGGCATCAGAAGGAATCCCCGCCAGTGCAGTGGATGATACCATGACCGGTGTATCCAGTGCGATTTTCCCCTGCGCAATGGCATCCATGACCAGCAGTACCGTCATGATCTTCGTCGTACTTGCCGGAGCCAGTCTGTCATATGCATTCTGTGCATAGATCAGCTGTCCTGTCGCTGCATCTCCTACCAAAGCAGCCTTGGCATCTATGCTGGTCAGCTTATATGCATTCGTTCCCACAGCAGCTGACAGTGCCTTACCATAGACATAGAAAATGCCATCATTCACAACAACCTGGAAATATCCATTACTTGTCATCCCTGTTACCTGTAAGGGCACATCCCCCGGTAATACTGTTACCAGAGTCGCCGGATCAGGCTGTGCAAATACCTCTGCACCACTTCCTGTATACAATACGGCTGTGGCAGGTGCCACGCTGTACTCTGCTGCCTGAACCGTTGCTTTATTTACTCCTATACATCCTATTGTCAGGGTCAGTGCCATCAGAACTGCCCCTGACATTTTCCATATTTTCTTCTTCATCGTGTTCATCCAAATAACTCCCCTATATATTTTTCAAAGCATTTCATGACACTTGTATCATGAAGCTCCTGCAAGGCATCTCTACAGGAACGATAGTACCATGCCTGCTTCTCTTTATCCGACTGGTTGAATTTGCCCCATATCCTGTCACCGATTCTACGCCACTCCCGCAGCATGGATTCTGCATTGGCAGTTTTATCTGACAGCACCAGCATTTTCACCTCTATGGACGCTGTCCTGAGATGTTCTATAGTCTCTCGCTTACGAATCTCCCAGGTATTCTCGGCAGGAAGATTCTCTCGCTTATTCTCCGTCTCTTCCCTCACATAATCTGCAATACGTGATCCGAAATGATGCAGGATATCCTCATACGTGGTATCTGTATCTTCTATGGTATCATGAAGAATTGCTGCCATCAGAACATCCTTATCATTGGTCAGCTGCAGACAGTAATTCATCGTAGTGAGCAGGTGCGTAATATAAGGTATCTGTGTTCCCTTACGCATCTGCCCCTGATGTGCCTCGGCTGCATAGGCATATGCCGGATAGAGCTCGGTCATTCTCTGTGTCCTTGGGAAAAGAGGTACATTTCCGTCCGTTATTGCCTGCTGCATCCTCTTATACATCACCATGGGGCTTCTGGTTGGCTTCTCCAGTGATTCCAGACTCTGATAACGGCATACTGGATAGCCCTTCTCATCCGTTCCCACGAAACAAGGGCAGCCCCTTCCGCATACCTGTTGGTCTTCTTTATAATTCAGGATTCCATGGGCAGCCCTGCAATAGAAATTTCCCTCTTTATCGCTGTATGCCACATGGTCCTTTACCACCTCATGATCTGTATTTAAGAGTTCTCCAAGCTTCTCATAGCATTTCTGGTTCATAATGCAGTCATTCAACGCTCTATGTGCCCCTTCTGTCCCAATGCCAAAGTATTCACAGACATCCCCCAGACGGTGATGTGACAGCTGTGGCAGGCATTTACGTGCCATATAGAGTGTATCAACATAGTCATTGCGCAGCTGCACCCCACACAATGTAAGGGCAGCATCGTATATAAAATTCGTATCAAAGGTATGGATATTGTGTCCTACCAGCTTATATCCCCTGATAAAATCCAGAAAAGCCGGCAGCTTCTGTTCTAACGCAGGAGCGTCCTTTACCATATCGTTGGTAATCCCGTTTATTGCAGTCGCTGACCGCGGTATCTTCCTGTTCGGTCTGATCAGTGTATCAAAAGTGTCTATAATATCCCCTCTGCTCACCTTTACCGCAGAGAGTTCAATAATCTCATCCGTTGCCGGACTTAACCCTGTCGTTTCTATATCAAACAACACATATTCCGGATAATACCCATCCAGTCTTCTGCCTTTTGTCCTGCTGTTCATCCACGACTCCTTATCTTCTATTTCTTTGTAAACTCAACCAGCCATCCAGAAGTACTGCGTCCCTGTGAATTCTCATAAGTGCCATAGTTTTTCTTATAGGTAAAAGTAACACCCTGCTCATCTTCCATTGTCTGAACCAGATTGCTCAATACCTTTTCCATTTTTTTCTCATCATCGCCAATCACAGTATTCTTGTACATGGTGTTGAAGCTTCCTATATCATAACGGATTGCACGATTCAGTGTGACCTTTAAGCCTTCTTCATTCCTTATCGGTCCCCACAGGCTGTCATTGAGATACTGATTTCTGTAATTAGCCAGATAATCCTTCATGGTCATAGCCGCCACTGTAGTATCATTAGCTGCTTTCTTATCATATTCTGTCTTGAGTGTCACTCCACTGTCCTGCAGGATACAGTAATCTACCATGGCATTTCCGATCAGGAAAGAGTCCATATATTTAAGATATGTGTTGGCGTCCATATCCTGAACCTCTTCTCTGGTAAAGGCACGTAACTGCGCATTCTGGTAAAAGCCAAACGTACCCTTGGTCATTTTCTTGATATCCTCATCACTGTAAGTAATCTGTACTGTGCTGCCATTTCCATCTGTTACTGTTTTTTTCTCTTCCAGTCCGTATCCCGGGACATAATAAGTCCCATCCAGGGATATCTGGAACCATCCATTGGAAGTCACTCCTGTCACGGCTACCGGTATCCCCGCCTTAATGGATGTGATAATTGCAGAGCCTAAATCCGGGCTTGCATATACCACTGTCTTACTGTTACTGTACAGCACTGCATTGGAAGCTTTTACCGTATACTCCTGTGCTGCCATAACAGCAGGCATCGCCCCGGCTATCGGCTGTGTTCCCAGCAATACGGCTGCCATAACCCCTGCTGCAATTTTCTTCCCCTTATGACTCATTTTCAATCCCCTTGCCTTTCTATTTTTATTTACTCCTTTTGCTTATTTCCAGATGCCCACTCTGTCCTCAGGTGCTATATACATGCCATCTGTCCGGGCAATATCGTATACCTGGTAAAAGGCATCACAAGAGCCAAGTACTGCATTTACTCTGAGTTTATTCGGTGAATGTGTATCATTATTGAGCAGATACATCTGATATCCTGCTGTTTCTACGCTTGCCCAGATATAGGCGAACTGTCCAAAGGCAGCATCCAGCGCTTTATTATTGTCTCCTATAATAGAAGTTACACAGGTCATTGCCCCCAGATCTGCTATATTCTCAGATAATGTCAGAGAACCATTTACAGGCACACCCATAATTTCATATTTGCTGTAATAATCAATGATAGACTGTGACAGTTCATTATACTTCTGCGTTTCTTCCTGTGTCCACCATTCATTGTAGTTGCCGTATTCGTCATATTTGGAGCCATTTGCATCAAAGGCATGACTGATCTCATGGGCGATTACGAAACCAATGGCACCAATATTCACTGCATCCTCTGCATCCGGATTATAAAATGGTGATTGCAGAATTGCTGCTGGGAATACAATCTCATTGTTGGCGGGATCATAATAGGCATTGATCGTCTGCGGTGTCATTCCCCACAGACTGCGGTCTACCTCGTCCCCCAGCTTCTGCAGACTATCCTCTATCGATACCTGCATGTTGACCAGCATATTGGACAAAAGGCTTCCGCCCTCTGAAATGGGTGTCACCTGCATCATATCCATACTCTCAGGCCATTCATCCGGATAACCAATCTTTACAGACATCGTCTCCAGCTTACGGATTGCTTTCTGCTTCGTAGCATCGCTCATCCATTCCTGACGATTGATGATCTGCTCATATTCTGCAATGATTCTGTCAATAATCGCCTCTACATCCTGTTTGCTCTGTTCTGAGAAATGCTCCTCTACATAGATCTTGCCAAAATCCCATGGAAGCATATCCTGGGTCAGGCTCATCCAGATGTATTCATCTCCTCTTGAAGCAGTTACCCCATGAAGCTGATTATCTATCTGTTCTTTCAGATTCGTATAGTTCTGTGTGGAATACTCCGCTGCATCATTGAGCATGACAAAAGTTGAGAAATTCTTGAGCACCTCCAGATTCTCCTCTGTCAGCAGGGAATTGATCTTCTGCGCCTGTTCCACATCTTCTACAATATAGGTATCCACAGAATCAATACGCAGTGTCTCCAACATCTTATTTACATCAATGTTCGTATACAACTGCTGTAACTCTTCCTTTGTGTATACATTATAGGTAACAGCAGGATCATAATACTGCTCTGAGGGCAGGGTAGACGCACAGATATCCCGAAGCAGCGCTTCTATATCTTCGCTGGTCTGTTCCGCCTCCTGTCCGGACATGCCAAATTCCTCAAACATATCACTGACATAGTCAAAATACATATTCACATAGTCCTGTGAGCTGTCACTTTCCAGGTATTCCTTACCTATCAGTGTATCTGCATACAGAAGATATACTGCATATTTAGAGGAATCCGCTTTGTCCTGGTCTATGTAATAGCCGCCTACGATACTGCTGAATCCAAATTCGCCGCTAAGCTTTGCCAGGGCATCTACATATTCATCAATAGTAGCGGCATTGCGGATCAGCTCCAGATGCGGCTGCAATGGTCCTAGCCCCACTTCATTGCGGTTCTCCATATTGCTTACACATTCATACATATCCCTGATCTTCTGCTCCGAGCTTCCTTTGGGATAAGCTTCATTAGAAGAAGCAACTTCTCTGATAATATCTTCCATTTCCTCATTTGCAACTGCACTCAGCTCACCGAACCACGTCCACTGCGCATCTGTGTCGGATAACTGTATTTTATCCAACAGATTGCTGTTCACATATTCATAATAATCATCCTGATATCTGATATCTGCCTTATCTGTAGTCTCTTGTGATGTGTTTTCTTTTGATGTATCTTTCTGCGTTTCTTCTGATATTTTATCCAACACTGTAGTTCGGATATCTGCACATCCTGCTGTCTGTAAAACCATGATCGCTGTCAATAATACACATACGATTTTCTTTACCATCTGTTTCCTACCTCTCTCTAAAACTCTACATTTCTATTGTATACTAAATAAAATCAAAGTACAATAATCGCTTCCATTTTCCATGATTAGTGCTATAATTCTGCTTAGATTGGAGGCTTTTACAAATGAAAACAATATGTATCCTACTTATTATTATATTGATTCTTTACCTGTATTCCATTAAGCCAAGACTGTTTCACAGACCAGATTATTCGATTCTGAAAGGATATTACTATGCGCACCGTGGCCTGCACAATATGAACCCCGCACGTCCTGAACAGACAAAAGGCAATATTCCCGAGAACTCCTATACCGCTATTCAAAAAGCCGTAGAACAGGGATATGGTGTAGAATTTGATGTACACCTGACCAAAGATTCCATTCCTGTTGTCTTTCATGATGACAGTCTTGAACGTGTCTGCGGTGTGGCTGGTAATCTCAGAGACTATACATATGAAGAATTACAGCAATTCTCACTGCTTGGAACCAATGAGAAGATTCCTGCCTTTACAGATATTCTCAACATGGTAAATGGACGTGTCCCTCTTATCATTGAATACAAAGTGGAAAATGGCAATGCCAATCAGCTGTGCAGTATCTGCAATGCTATCCTTGCAGACTATAACGGTCCTTATTGCATAGAATCCTTTCATCCTTTAGCAGTACACTGGTATCGTACGCACAGACCTGACATCATTCGCGGACAGCTCTCAGAAGATTTTACCCATGAGAAATTAACTCTGCCCAGATTTCTGTTTTCCCATCTGATTGGTAATTTCTATGGTGCACCGGATTTTGTTGCATATAACTGTATGCATTATAATGAAATATCCAGAAGATTATGTGGCAGTCTGTATCATTGTCTGAAAGTCGCATGGACGGTACGTTCCAAAGAGCAGATGTCCAAAGTTTCACCCTATTATGATTTGTATATTTTTGAAGATTTCCTTCCATTAAATTAATGTAACTATTCAGAACCCCATGCGCAAAATCGCTGTTTTACAGCTTTTCTGGATAACAAGTTTACTTGTTATCTGCTTATTGTGGTTACTTCGCCATATAAATTAAGTCAAATATGCTTGTAAACAAGCATATTCTGCCTAATTTGCATGGCTCTGAATAGTTACAAATGAATAATCATACTGATTTTATGTAAATTTACCAAAATAATTTTGGCATTATTAACATATCATATTATGTAAAGTTATGATATACTAACCTTGTTATATCGGATTATGGAAATTAACGGTAAGCATTTCCTGTATCCCTTTTAGGGAAGCCGACCGACACAATGAAATTACTACTTTATATTATTACTTGAATAATTACTAGTTATACGGCTTTTTGCTTGCATGGTAATGACATCTTGGAACAGACAACATGGATTGACATCTTTAGTAGCGACATCTTGGTTTAGGCATCTTAGGAATTGACATCAGGTAGACATCACAGGTTAGACATCAGGAATGACATCATAGAAGGATTATGATAAAAGGAAATGCGACCTCAACGCCATAAGTATAACGTAAAGCTCCTGCATTGCAGGAGTTTTTTTAATGCCTTTTTCATCTAAACAAACGTTTATTTAGTGCATTAACGCATTTATTTGTAATTCTCTGATTTATTCTTAGACATTTTTCCATATTGTTTTATTTTTACCAAATTTTGCACAATATTTCTTGTATTTTATTTGTCAGCATTCACAATTTTGCAAATTATTAACATAATACTACATTTGCGGCTTGATTTTCTAAACAAAATTATGTATGATTGATAAAGTCACAATACATTCCCCATGTAAATGCAATTCATGTGTGCATTCCCCATACACGCATGAAGCAGGTGATGCAATATAAAGGAGGTCCCCCTATGAGAAATATTGATTTTACAGATTTGAGAGAGAATTTTGACAGCGTATGTAATACTGTAAACGGCGAGAAAGAAGCAGTGACTCTTACATTAAAGAGCAATAGAAAAGTATATATTATGCCGGAAGAAGATTATGACAGTATACAGCGTTTTATCATACCGGCTGTATCTACCATAGATTTAGCTTCCCACTAGAATTTATACTGGAAATACAAAATCGGCAGAATCCCCATTCTGCCGATTTTTTTATTTATCATCTGTTAAATCTAAAACTTGATCTTTGCACCTGCTTCTGAAAGGCTCTCACCCTCTTCGGTCTCAGTACGATAGCAGATTGCATACATCAGACATGACAGAATCGTTGCTGTCATCACATCCAGCATGGAATGCTGCTTAATGAATACTGTGGAGCAGATGATGCTGATACCCAGAAGCTCCATGGCAGCCTTGATCACTCTGTGCTTCTTAAGAAGCTTCGTTCTCCACACTGCAATCATGATTCCGATTGAGTTATACACATGTATGCTTGGTACAACATTGGTAGAAGTATCTGCTACGTAAAGCCTGCGCACCATATCAATAAAAATATTATCTCTGCTGAATGTCTTAGGCCGCAGATTCAGTCCATTCGGAAATACTGCCGATATCACAATGAAGAGTGTCATTCCGGCAATCAGAAAAGCTACAAGCTTTCCTCCCTCTTCTTTATCCTTGATACACAGCCAGCAGACTGTAATTGCCACATATCCGAACCACATCAGATACGGTATGATAAAATACTCACAAAACGGTATATAAGCATCAATTCCAAAATGAATAATATGATAGGCAACTTTTCTATTCTCCAGATAGTAAAAAGCAACCAGATAAACCACTGCATAAAGTCCCATGACTGCCAGAGCCTTATACTGGCGGCACATCTGTCTGATCCGGTTCATCATCTTTGACATACCTGTTCTCTCCTCTCTTCCAAATGCACATTATATTCCCAGTTATTCAGAAAGTCAATTTAGCCTTTATTAAGATTTGATAAATTTTATTATTT
>ERZ1034946.827-NODE-827-length-12246-cov-7.090230_pt1 | contig 12246 bp, 12 predicted proteins | sample MGYA00520591_ERZ1034946 | MGnify/ENA primary metagenome ERZ1034946 (study PRJEB33766, sample SAMN09781753) | gut metagenome | biome: gut microbiome | host: Homo sapiens | place: Madagascar | study: EMG produced TPA metagenomics assembly of the PRJNA485056 data set...
CTATAATACCTATTGACATGGTAGGAATACTAGGATATAATTCCAACCATCAAAGAAAATAGTTAGGAGGACAAAAGTTATGAAGAACCTGAAAAAATTATTAGCACTTACACTTGCCGGAGCATTGACACTGGGGATGACAGCCTGTGGCAGCTCAAGCGACAGCACAAGCAAGAAGAGCGTTACAGTATATAGAAGCCTTGACGAGATTAAGGAAAGCGGAACAATCAACATCGGAGTATTCTCAGATAAAAACCCATTTGGATATGTAGATGAGAATGGAGACTATCAGGGATATGACGTATACTTCGCAGAAAGACTCGGCGAGGATTTGGGAGTAGATGTAAACTTTGTATCAACAGAGGCGGCAAACAGAATCGAGTACCTGCAGACAGGAAAGGTAGACGTAATTCTTGCAAACTTTACAGTTACAGATGAGAGAGCAGAGGAGGTAGACTTCGCACTTCCATATATGAACGTGGCACTTGGAGTTGTATCGAGAGATGACAATGTGATTGAAAGCCTTGACAACTGGAATCCGGATGACTCAATCATTGTTATTTCCGGAACAACAGCAGAGACATATCTGGTAGAGAACTATCCAGACATCCAGCTGCAGAAGTTTGACTCATATGCCACAGCAAAGGAAGCCTTTGAGAATGGCACATCAGTTGCCTGGGCAAACGACAACACAGAGGTAATTGCATTTGCATTGCAGAATGATGGATATACAGTTGGAATTCCATCCCTGGGCAGTAATGATACAATTGCACCAGCAGTTACCAAGGGAAATGACACACTTTTAAACTGGATTAATGATGAGATTACAAGCCTTGGAGAAGAAAACTTCTTCCATGCAGATTATGAGGCAACACTTGTAGACACATATGGTACAGAGTATGAAGAGAGTCTCGTAGTTGAAGGTGGCAAGACATCTGACACAAAGTAATATAATGTTACTGTTTAGACGCAGGCTTGACACCACTCTGTCAAGCTATGCGCCACAGAGTAAATTATAATACATATAAGAGAGGAACCTGATGATATGAACTGGGAGTTTATAGCAAAATATTTGCCGATGTATCAGAAAGCGGCAGTACTCACAGTGAAAATTGGACTGCTTGGAATAATTTTTGCAATATTAGTCGGACTTGTATGTGCAGTTTTGCAGTACTATAAGGTAAATATCGCAAGACAGATAGTGACCATATATATTGAGATAAGCCGGAATACACCATTATTAGTACAGTTGTTTTTTATCTATTATGGAATGCCAAAGATTGGAGTCGCAATGAGTCCGGAGCTCTGTGGAGTTGTGGGGCTTGCTTTCTTAGGTGGCAGCTATATGGCAGAGGCTTTCAGAAGCGGACTTGAGTCAGTGGAACCGATACAGCATGAAAGTGCAAAGAGCCTTGGCATGAACGGAATCCAGGCAATGCGCTATGTAATTTTACCTCAGGCTATATCAACAAGTGTTCCTGCTTTTGTGGCAAACATTATCTTTCTGCTTAAGGAGACAAGTGTTTTTTCCGCAATAAGTCTTATGGATTTGATGTTTACAGCAAAGGATTTAATCGGACTTTATTACAAAACAACCGAGAGCCTGTTTTTACTTGTAGTTTTCTACCTGATAATACTACTTCCGGTATCGCTTCTTGGAAGCTATATAGAGAGGAGGGCGCGCTATGCTGGATTTGGGTCTTGACGTATTATTCAAAGGAACAAATATGCTGCGTCTCCTGCAGGGACTCTGGGTGGCAGTCAAAATCAGTCTTGTTTCTATAGTAATCAGCCTGCCCCTTGGTGTGGTAGTAGGATATCTGATGACTCTCAAAAATAAAGTGGTCAGAGCAATTTTCAGAGTCTATCTGGAAATCGTGAGGATAATGCCGCAGCTTGTGCTTTTATTTATAGTATATTTCGGGACTACAAGAGCACTTGGCTGGGATCTGTCTGGAGAGGCAGCTTCAATTATCGTATTTGTATTCTGGGGAACAGCAGAGATGGGGGATTTGGTGCGAGGGGCACTAATAAGCATACCAAAGCACCAGTATGAAAGCAGCCAGGCACTGGGCTTATCTAAGTTCCAGACCAACGTGTATGTGATTATACCGCAGACAATCAGACGGCTTGTCCCATTGTCCATAAACCTGATTACCCGAATGATAAAAACCACAAGCCTTGTGCTTATGATAGGTGTTGTGGAGATGCTCAAGGTGGCACAGCAGATTATAGAGGCAAACCGTATGGTCAGCCCAAATGCAGCCTTTGGTGTGTTCTTAGTAGTATTTATTTTATATTTCCTGGTTTGCTGGCCAATCAGCATGCTTGCAAGAAAAATGGAAAAAAGATGGGCTTAATCAATTTTTTGGAGTTGAATTATGGCAGAAAAAATATTAGAAATAAAGAATCTTACAAAAAAATATGGAGACCAGACAATCCTAGATGGAATCAATCTCTCAATTGATAAGGGAGAGGTTGTTGTAATTGTGGGACCAAGTGGATGTGGAAAAAGTACCCTGCTTCGCTGCATCAATTCTCTGGAAAAAATAGATGGCGGAGAAATTAATCACACCGGACACAAAATCGGAATGGTATTCCAGAGCTATGAGCTTTTCCCACATCTGACAGTACTCGATAATATAATGCTTGCCCCAGTCAAGGTGCAGAAGCGCGATAAGGCGGAGGTCAAAAAACAGGCAATGGAGCTGTTAACAAGAGTTGGTCTGGCAGATAAAGCAGACAGCTACCCGAGACAGCTTTCAGGAGGACAGAAGCAGCGAGTAGCAATTGTAAGAGCCTTATGCGTGGAGCCGGAGATATTGCTTTTTGACGAGGTGACAGCAGCCCTTGACCCGGAGATGGTGCGAGAGGTGCTTGATGTAATGCTTGACCTTGCAAAGCAGGGCAAGACCATGCTAATCGTAACCCACGAGATGCAGTTTGCTAAGGCAGTAGCTGACAGGGTGATTTTCCTTGATGGAGGCCACATAGTGGAGGAAGGAAAGCCACAGGAATTTTTTGAGAATCCAAAGACAGAGAGGGCAAAGCAGTTCCTGAATGTCTTTAGCTTTGATGATTACATGAAGGATGGAGAGGGAATCTAATGAAGGATGCAGCAGTAAAATCTCTTCCTATAATGTTTAGTTATATATTTGTGAGTATGGCATATGGAATACTTATGGAATCCGCAGGACTACATTGGTATTATTCCCTGTTTGTCAGCATGACAGTATATACCGGAGCCTTCCAGTTTGTATTTGTCACATTGGCAGGTAGTGGAGCCACATTTATAACAATTGCTCTGACAGCATTTCTGATGAATAGCCGTCAGAGCTTTTATTCACTTACATTTGTGGACGAGTTCAACGATATAGGGCACAAAAACGGGCTTAAGGGTAAACTGAAAAAACTGTATATGATACAGACCATGACAGATGAAACCTATGCAGTAAACTGCGTGATTCAGAATGAAAACGGCAAAAGCCGTGACGAAAAGCAGAAAACAATGTTTGGCGTTGCTTTTTTAAGCCGACTATACTGGATGGCAGGAGCAGTAATCGGAGGCGTGCTGGGACAGATAATCCCCTTTGATATGACAGGCATAGACTTCTGCATGACAGCCCTCTTTGTGGTAATATTCTTAGACCAGTGGGAGAGTGCCAGGAGTCATGTGCCGGCGCTTGTAGGAATCGTGACATCTGTAATCTGCTTGTTTATTGTCGGCGTGGATTACTTTTTACTCCCATCCCTTATAATATCATCAGGCATACTCTTGGTATGGAACGCAAAGGGAACGCAAAGCGCCAGCTTGAGTGACACACAATCTGCCGATTATCTAGTAAAATGACAGTGACATGTTCGGATGTATAAAACGTAGATTGGATGGAGTGCAGGGATAGGCTGGATTTTGTAACTCGTCACAAAATCCAGCCTATCCCTGCACTCCATCCTAAACAACCTAAATTAATGCATTAAAGTTTTGGAGGTTAAAAATTTGAATAAAGCATACATAGTAACAGGAATCCTAATCGCATTCGCAATCACCTTCTCCCTGCGAGCCCTGCCATTCGCCCTGTTTAGTGGCAACCGCAAGATGCCCGAAAAACTAGACCAGCTCGGCAAAACCCTGCCAGCAACAATAATGGCAGTCTTAATCGTATACTGCATAAAAGACGCAGTAATTTCAGTTGCAGACCTATCTCATTTTGGCTGGGAAAAATTCGCAGCGGTGCTAGTGGTGGCAATAGTTTATAAATCCAGACCTTCAAAGAAGTACCTGAGCCAGAATATGAGAACATTTCTTGCGATAGTGACTGGAACCGCAGCCTATATGATTTTTATACACCTGTAATTTGTATTATTCCAAGACAACATCTTGCAAGTAAATACAGGACTGGTGTATTATTATGCATAAGAAATAAATTGAGAAGGAAAAAGTTATGCCAGTATTTGATTTTAACAACACACCAGAGGGTGAAAAAGCAATATGTACATACGAGATATTCAGGTCAAACGAGAATGAGCCGAGTGCCAATAAGCCGATTATGCTTCTTGATAACAGCATAAAGCAGTGGAATCATCATTCCCTGGGAACTTTCACAAACCCGGTGAAGAAGACAACCTTTGAGTTTGATTCTGAGGATGGAACCTTAGTCTCTGATATTTTAAAAATAGACAGCAGATTTGTGGCACTTCACAAGTGGCTTGGAGAAAACCATATCAAGGTTCAGTTGTCAGGAAAGAACACTGCAGAGGGCTATGCTGTGTATAAAATAAGAGAAACTGTATCAGGAAGTGGAAATAAGCTCTCTGCAGAGGATGGTTTTTTGCAGTTTATGATAGACAGGCTTCTTGCCAGTGAAGCTCCAAGTGAGGATGAAATCGATGAGGATGGAATCGAAGACGGCGATGATATGAAGCTTACAAGTATTCAGAGCATCACAGATTTTATCACCTGTGCAGGGAGAACACTGCCGGATAATATCCAGCTTTGGGCGAGAAGAAATCTTGCAGTTGCCAAATCCTCAGAGGTATCACCGGAGGAGAGACGCCATGCCCAGAGAGCCTTGTCCATAATGATGAGCGTGCAGTGGAAGAGCAATTATTTTGAGGCAATTGACCCTGTGGAGGCTAGAAAAATCCTTGATGAAGAGCTGTATGGACTTGAGAGGGTAAAGCAGAGAATCATGGAGACCATTATACAGATTAACAGGACTCATACACTTCCTGCCTATGGACTTCTGATTTGCGGACCGGCAGGAACAGGTAAATCCCAGATTGCCTATGCGGTTGCGAGAATATTAAAGCTTCCATGGACAACCCTTGATATGAGCTCCATAAACGACCCGGAGCAGCTCACAGGAAGTTCCCGTATTTATTCAAATGCAAAGCCGGGAATCATAATGGAGGCATTTTCTGCGGCAGGAGAGTCAAACCTTGTGTTTATCATAAATGAGCTTGACAAAGCGGCATCAGGAAAGGGCAATGGAAACCCTGCGGATGTGCTTTTAACCCTTTTGGATAATCTTGGTTTTACAGATAATTACATGGAGTGTATGATTCCAACAACCGGCGTGTATCCTATTGCCACAGCAAATGACAAGGATATGATTAGTGCACCTATTTTATCAAGATTTGCGGTAATCGAGCTGCCTGATTATACACCAGAGGAGAAAAAGGTTATTTTCTCCAAATTTGCACTTCCAAAGGTCTTAAAGAGAATAGGCTTAAGCCCTGAGGAATGCATCATTTCAGATGAGGCACTGGAGGCGATTGTGGACATCCACAGAAACACGTCCGGAATCAGGGATATTGAGCAGGCGGCTGAGCATCTGGCAGCAAATGCCTTGTATCAGATAGAGGTGGATAAGCTTAAGAGCGTAAGCTTTACGGCAGAGATGGTTTATGAGCTGTTAAAATAACATAGAGTTTATAATATTTACTTGTTTTATATGCTTTGAAATGATACACTCGTTTCAAAGCATATTTCATATCAGGTGCCAGAGGCACACAAATCTAAAACATTTTATTACAAATTATTAGAGTCGAAATCCATGCTTTAAATTACAAAACTACAATTAAATATGGAACTATTAATTTTGCTATTTTAAGGAGGGGTAAATTACATTGGCAAAAGACAAAATTAAAGAAGACTCTGCGGAGAAGAGTTACTGGAAGGACAACGAACAGTTTGCAGACCTGTTTAATGCCTATCTGTATCAGGGAAGGCAGGTGATTAATCCAAAGGAACTGGCGGAAATGGATACGGATATATCGGATGTGGTCGGAATCGGAGAAGTGAAGGAGAGCATCAGGGGTGCAAGAGATGTGATAAAAATTGCAAAGAGGTATAATGGAGTAGAGTATGTATTACTTGCAGTTGAAAATCAGGAAGGAATACATTACGCCATGCCTATACGGGTTATGGGATATGACCAGTATTCTTACAACAAGCAATATCAGGAACGGAAAAGGTACTATAAGAATAATAATATTATACTCAAAGGTGATGAATTTATTTCAGGCATAAAGAAAACAGACCGATTTCTGCCAGTTATAACACTTGTGTTATATTATGGGGAAGATGAATGGAATAGTCCCAGAAGCCTGCATGATATATTGGATATTCCGCCAGAGATAAAAAATCTGGTAAGTAACTATGATATTAAAATTATAGATATGAAGAAAAATAATTTGAATCTTAATAATCAGAATAATAAAGACTTGTTTAAAGTGCTGTCTATAGTATATGATAATGAAAAAGACAGAAAAGAGCGAGGACAGGAGCTGGCTGAATATGAATATAGCAGGCGCATTGATGACAAAGTCATTGATGTGATTGCTGCTACAACGGGCGTAAAGATTGATTATGATAAGGAGGGTGAACGAAAAGTGTGTAGATTATGGGAAGAACTGAGAGAAGATGGAAGAGATGAAGGTGCACTGATAAATTTAATTTCTCTATGCTGTCAAAAATATAAAAAAGGCTTGCCACCAGAGGTGGCAGCAGACCATCTTGAGCAAAAAGTAGAGGATATCAAACGAATCTATGCTGCGATTGAAGCAACAAATACCCAGGATGCAGATGAAATATACAAATATCTGTTTGGAGACGCAGATAGATAAAATAAAATGCTTTGTAGTGAGAATAATCATTACAAAGCATTTTTTATGCATACCAAAGTATGCAATAAAAGCTGCCAGTGGCAGGTTTTATGTATAAAAAAATGTAACACACTATACAATGTGTTACATTTTTATTTTACACCATATATATCGTCCTAAGTGGAAAAAGCTTAACCCCTAAATTAAAAATTTTTAAATTTGTGAAAATAAAGGAGAAATCATGAATACAGCAGAACCTATTAGGGAACAACAGGAACTAGAAAATTTTAAAAAATATTATATCTGCAAAGAACCAAACATAAGAAATTATACTCTGCTTTGCTTTGGACTTAACACCGCCCTTAGAATATCAGACATCCTGAGGCTCAAATGGTGGGATGTATATGATTTTGAACTGGATAAATTCAGAGGTCATATACAGCTAAGTGAACAAAAGACAGGAAAAGATTCACGCATCTACATGAATAAAAATGTAGTAGATGCATTAGAGAGATACAAAAGGTTGCTTCAAAGGGAAGATGAAATATTGTATAAACAGTATATTTTTGAAGGATATAACGGCAAGCAGTTATCCAGGGTACAGGCATGGCGTATCATAAGAAAAGCTGCGGAGGAATGCAATCTGTCGGGGGTGATAAGTCCACATTCCCTGAGAAAGACCTTTGGTTATCAAGCATGGCAGCAGGGAATACAGCCTGTAATGCTTATGGAAATCTACAACCATTCTTCTTTTGCAATTACAAAACGCTATCTTGGAATCCAACAGGATGACAGGGATGAGGTCTTTAGAAATATCTGTCTTTAACACAAAATACAAATCTGTAGTCTGAATGTAACACATTGTATATTCTGTTACATTGCTCATTCAAGATTATTTTACCCACAAAGTAAAGGAATATTCATAAACAAGGAGGTTGGAAATGCTTAAACTCACACTACAGCCGGGAGAGTACTTAGATATTGGAGAAAATATCCGTGTGGTATTCACTGGCGGCTCAGCAAGAAACGCTCATCTGATGATTGACGCACCCCGAGAGGTGTCCATAGTCCGCAGCAATGCCGGAGGCAGGAAGCAGTCCAAGGATTCCTATTACGTTGATAAAGGGATTTCAGAGGAAGCTAAAAAAGAGATTGTCGGAATCATCATGCGTGAGAAAGCGCAGGGGAAAAAGGGCGACAGATAAGTGGGGTAATAACGTGTGTCGACTAGGGGGCATACTTATTATATATAAAAGCTGGTTAATAAATGTATGTTTGTTAGCAGCTTAACAATCGAACAACTAAATATTTAAAGGTCAATGTATAAACGGATTTGACATTGACTTGAGGTAAAGGCTTCTGTGATAGAGACTATTTTGGCGCCGGTTTCGGGCATAGAAAGCTAAGCCTCACAGACAAAATTATTTTTTTACACGGAGGTAAAAATTATGGTAGTACAACACAATATGCAGGCAGCTAATGCCAACAGAATGTTAAACATTACATCAAACGCACAGTCTAAGAGCACAGAGAAACTTTCTTCTGGTTACAGAATCAACCGTGCAGCAGATGATGCAGCAGGACTTTCAATTTCTGAGAAGATGCGTAAGCAGATTCGTGGACTTAGTCAGGCATCTACAAATGCTGAGGATGGTGTATCAGCAGTGCAGACAGCAGAAGGTGCTTTGACAGAAGTGCATTCTATGTTACAGCGTATGAATGAGCTTGCTGTACAGTCTGCAAATGGTACAAATAGCGCAGATGATAGAGATGCCATTCAGTCTGAGATAGATCAGCTTACAAAGGAAATTGACCGAGTTTCAGAGACAACTAAGTTCAATGAGACATATCTCTTAAAAGGTTCTGATGCAGTAAATACCAATAAGACTGCTGTTGCAAATGGTGGTACAGTTGGAACATACAAGGGAATCACCGTTGCAGCTGGAGAAGATAAAGAAATTAGTTCTGGAGATACAATCACATTAGGAACTGTAGTATTAAAATCAAGTGATGCAACAGTAACTGATGCAACAAATGCAAATGCTAAAGCAACAGATTTAAAATCAGCTACATTTACTGGAACTACTAACACTGACACAGTGACATATACTTTAAAAGATGGAACAACCCATTCAACAACAGTTAAGGATTTTAAAGATACCACTAATGGTTTTGGGATAATAGCAGCAAAGGCGGGAACAGTTTCATTTACTCTTGCTGTTGGTACAACAGGAACTGCTGCAGCAGATTCATATACAGATAATACATCTAAGTATACAAGTGATAATACAACTGCTAACTTGAATGGATACAAGGTTGGTGATGTTGTAGAGGCTGTTGCAACTGTTTCATCTGATGGAACAATCACATTGTCGGATAAAGGTATCGCAAGTCCGCTTGAATTTAATCTTCATGTTGGTTCAGAGAGTGCTGCTAATAACAAAATTTCTGTTACAATTGAGTCTATGAGTGCTGCAGGACTTGGTATTAGCGGATTAAAAGTTAATACTGAATCTGATGCAACTTCTTCAATTGATACAATTGAAGCTGCTATTAAAAAGGTATCGTCTCAGAGATCTTCCCTTGGTGCTATTCAGAATCGACTTGAGCATACAATTGATAACTTGGATAATGTCGTTGAGAATACAACTGCAGCTGAGTCACGTATTCGTGATACAGATATGGCAGAGGAGATGGTTAACTACAGCAAGAATAACATTCTTCAGCAGGCAGGTCAGTCAATGCTTGCACAGGCTAATCAGTCTACTCAGGGAGTGCTTTCTCTCTTACAGTAATTTAGTCTGACAATATTAGTCCAACCATAGCTAAATATTAGCTCTATAAAATGTCCCGGAGTGAGTAATCACGCTGGGGCATTTTTATGCTTAAGTATGAATACATCTTGTGATGTTTGGAAAATTGTAAATAAACTACAGAATTACAGGAAATTTAGGTGTTGAGATACTGCATGATTTAATATATAATACACTCAAAGCAATAATTTTCTTAAACGAGCAGGCAGTGAGTTACATATGTAATAAGGTGCGCAGAGTACCCCCATCATTGTTATGCGTTAACAAATCTATAGTACAATTTTAATATCCTGAAAATCTTGCTTTTATTTCCAATTAACAATTTGATAAGAGCAGGAGGATAAAGAGGCTCCTGCACACTAAGGAGGTCTTTTATGGGTAATGGTAACAGAGAGTACAAGAGTGATGTGTTTAGCATGCTTATGGAGGATAAAGCCATGGCTTTATCGGTCTATAATGCACTGAATGGCACCAATTACACGAATCCGGATGATATTGAGATTTGTACGCTGGACAAGGGAGTTTCCCTTACAGTCCGTAATGATGCGGCATTTGTGGTAGATGCGGCGCTAAGCATCTATGAGCATCAGTCCACAGTATGTCCCAATATGCCGGTCCGAAACTTGATTTATTACACTACAATAATCAGTAAATTTGTCAAAAAGAAGAACATATATGGCAGGACACTGGTCAAGATACCTGCTCCGAAGTTTGTGGTATTTTATAATGGAGATGAGGACCAGCCGGCAGAGTATGAGATGAGGCTTTCGGATGCGTTTGAGAAAAAGACTGACAATCCAGAGTTAGAGCTGGTTTGCAAGGTATACAATATTAATTTCGGGAAAAACCAACAGCTTCTTGAAAAATGCGAAGTATTAAAGCAGTATATGACGTTTGTCGATTATGTGAAGTATTATCTTAGTCAGCAGGATGGTGACAATGATGATGATTTGAAAAAAGCCATCAATCTGGCGATTGACAGGTGTATCGAAGAGGGCGTGCTGGAGGAATTCCTGAGGGAGAACAGATCTGAGGTGGTAAAGGTGACACAGATGGATTATACATTTGACAGGCAGATAATAATGGAGCGTGAAGCAGGCAGGGAAGAAGGCAGACAAGCTGGCGAAGACACAAAAGCAATTGAACTAATACGCAATGCAATGAGTAACACTTCAAAAAGCCTTGAGGAAGTATGCGGTATGCTTGGCGTTTCAACAGAGGACATGAACCGATATAAGACGATGATTTAAAACAAGGGCGGTGTCAGGCACCGCCCAATATTTCTACACACTTCCTCTTTTTGTTATCTCCGTATCAATCTCAATCTTCACATGATTAACAGGTTTAGTGTCAATTATTTCAGCCAGTCGTTTCACCGCGATTTCCCCCATATACTGTTTGGGCACATGTACTGTTGAGAGCGGCGGAGTAATATATGTACAAAGGGGCATATCGTCAAAGCCTATGACAGATATATCCTTTGGAATGCTGTAACCCGCCTCTTCAAAGGCTCTGATAGCTCCTGCTGCAATCTGGTCATTGTCAGCAAAATAACATTTCGCCAGAGGATCATTCTGACTTAAGATTTCTTTCATATCGCTGTAGGCACCTTCCACGGATGGAGTGAGGTGATGTACGATGCTTCTGGATTTTGACATTCCATTTTTTCTGATTGCCTTGTAGAAGCCGTCGCCTCTTTCCTCAAAGCCGGTTATTGAGTATGAGGAGCAGAGATAGCCGGGCTGACTGCGTTTTTTCTTAATCAGGTACTCGGTGGCAAGATAGGCACCCTGCACATTGTTGATCAGTACGCAGTCCAGATTTAAGTCTTCAAAATAATTATCCACAAGTACAACAGGCAGCCCTGATTTGATAAACGGCTCCAAATCATGCTTATCCATTTCAGTTCCCAGAAGCAGTATTCCCTTTACCCCTATATGCTTCCAGTCGTTGAGCTGGGAGGTTACATCATCATCCTCGTACATATAGCTGACATTCATATAGTAATGGCTCTGCTTGCAGCCGGCACTGATTCCCTCGGAGAGCTGGGCGAAAAAAGGTACATCATTCACACCGCCGGATACATTGGTCGGAATTACTGCACCATGCTTTCTGTATACGACAAAGTATATGCTGCCCTTGGGGGCTATCACTTCTTCTGCTGGAGACAGCCTGGAAAAATCATAGCCCATCTCCTTTGCCTTTTCGAATATTAGCTTTCTGGTTTTGGTGCTCACACCGGGCTTGTTGTTTAAAGCCATTGAAACGGCAGCGGCTGAAATATTTAGTTCCTTTGCAACTTCTTTAGCGGTTACTGACATAGTGT
>ERZ1034946.829-NODE-829-length-12216-cov-17.626511_pt1 | contig 12216 bp, 11 predicted proteins | sample MGYA00520591_ERZ1034946 | MGnify/ENA primary metagenome ERZ1034946 (study PRJEB33766, sample SAMN09781753) | gut metagenome | biome: gut microbiome | host: Homo sapiens | place: Madagascar | study: EMG produced TPA metagenomics assembly of the PRJNA485056 data...
CCTTTAAATAGTAGGTAATTCACTCAGCCATTTGTCCTTTATCCAACATATACAGGAACAATTGTTATATATCCTTATATGGCAATAGATAATGCCTTTTCATTTACCTTTAATTCACAATCCTGAAATTCTTTCAACAAATGCATACCTTCCCTTGTTTTACATCTGGTCAATACTGTATATACCTGACCGATATTAAAATAGCCTGGTACTATATTTACTTCATCAAAAGTCATACCTTGTGCTTTATCAGCAGTAATCGCAAAGGCTAACCGAATAGGAATCTGTTTCATTACCCTATTTTTTATCTGCATTCTCTGTTGATTAATTCTGATTTGACGACCATCATCCATTTGGACTTTAACGCCATTCTTATATAATTTTACAATTGTCCCAAGCTCACCATTTTTAAAATTGTCTGTATTGGAAATTGTCATGATTCTCATCCCAACAGCTAGTGTCAGTGTATACTGTGAAACAATCGTATTCTTAGTCATCACATCAAAAATAGGTTTGTATTTTTTTGTATCTGTGAACTGTTTTGCCTTTATTTTGTTATAATAATCAACCTTTTCATTTGTTGGACAGATATAAATAGCTGTCTGTGATTCTGTTTTATCTAAAACCTGATTAAACCAATATAAAGATGACAGACATCCATATTTTAATTCATTTAATTTTTCAATCAGTTCCGCATCATTTTGTCTCATGATATTTCTTAAAATAATTGTTTCAAATTTCATTTCATGCCAATACTTGGAATAAAAGGCGTATAACCCACCATAATAATCAAGTAATGGTTCATATTCTTCTTTTGTACATACAGGCTGAATTTGTCCAAAATCACCTAAAACGATTACCCTTATATGATGGTTATAACATATTTTAAGGTATTCTAAATAAACCATCATCTGTTGGAATAAGTCAACTCTTACCTGACCTATTTCATCAATAATGATTGTATGTATATCCTTTAAAGCATCAAAATAAATCGTTGTCTTCATTTCAGATAAATATAATTCAGGCATAATTTGGAATAAATTATGTATTGTCTTGCCATTCCTTAAATTTGATGAGGCTTTTCCTGTAAAAGAACAACATGCTATTTTCTTTAATTCTTCTTCTGAAAGGCTATCTAAATAATCATTAATGAGCCTTGTTTTTCCTGTACCACCATTTCCTGTAATGAACAGGTTATCTTTTGTTTCCTTTAAACTCTCTAATGCAATATCATATTCACATACATTGATGTGTTTATTGTTCTCACTATTCTTTTCATATAACTCTTTTAAAGCTGGATTTAAAAATAAAAGGCTATTCTTTGTGGTAGAACTTTTTTCAAAATCTTCGCTTTTTTCTAGTTTTGTAAAAGTTGGAACACCAAACATTTGTTCCGTATCATATTTCCGATTATTTTCCTTGGTATAAATACGATTTTCCTTGAAATGGATGTCTTCATATTTTACATTTTTATCCGCAATACCAAGCCTGTCTATAATACGTTTTACTGTGTTATAGGAACATTTTGCGTCTGGCATTTTTTCTGAGACCATTTTTGCAATTGTCCTTAACCCATTTGCTCCAGATAAATAAAGCTTCGCTACCAACTTATCCCTTTCGATGGAGTTATTGATATATTTTTTTCTTTTTTCTTTAATCCTTTTGCCTGTTAAAAAACCATATTTAACGGCATCTTCATCGCTTAAATCCAACCATTTTTCTTTTACTATAGTATCGGGATTAAATGTATAAATACCTGAATCATGGCACTCAAATAATTCGATATGGTTGTCCGTGTATATCATAGATGATTTTAATTCATAATCTGACAATGGTTCTTCCATATTCTGGTTTAATTCTAAACATTTGTTGTATGCATATTGTGTGCCATATAATAATTTTGCACAATTATAATAGATGAAAATAAAACGTTCCCTATGTGACCCTTCTATCCATCTGTTTTCTTTATAATAATATTCCAGACATTTCAAGTTATATCTTGCTGCATTCGTTAAAGGAGCAATGGCTTTACATTGCCCTTGGTTTTCTGGGACATATTTTTCCACTTCTCTTGCATTCGAATGAGACTGTGTTTCTGGCACAATCTGTACTATATTATTCTTCCTGTTATTTTTCCGAAGAAGCCTGTTTTCTTTTTCTTCCTTCATTTCTTGTAACAAGGAACCTGAATCAATTCCAAATATGGAATATAATTCCTGCTGGCTATATGTATTATTGTTGATAAAAATAAGTCTTGCTGCTTGTCCACCAGCAACATTCATTGTCGTTGGAATCCTGGAAATTCTGTCATAATTTCTGATGCGTCTGTCAATCTCAATCATTGCTTCGTCTGTATCGCAAATTTTTAACAGTTCTTCCATCTTGTCTAATATTTTTACATATGCCGCATCATGTAAAAGGATTTCGTCTTCATTGTTCATAGACAGCATATGGTCATATTTATAATATAAAGCCAACCCACGTCCGCTATGTACAAACATAGATGGTTCTGGTATCTTTCCTTCCTCTACTAATGTCATGATAGCATTATAGATTTGTTCAATATAGATTTCCCGATGCTTTAGTTTATTTTCATCTTTACAGCCATGTAAGATATCAATGTCAATATAAATCTGATTAATACCTATAATGCTGGATGCAAATCTGTTCTTTGAATCCTTCACCAATACATTACAGGTGGCATAGCTGTCTGTACATGCATGAGAAAGAATATTATTAATTGCATTTTTCTTACTTTCCTTTGTAAAAGAAGTATTAAAATGCATGACAGGTCTCCCTGTTTCTTCATCTATTGTTTTATAATAAATACCTATCTTTCCATTCGATTCTTTTGGACAAAGGTATGTAGTATATAATTCAAGCTGTTCAATTTGGCTTTTATCACAATATGAAATCATTATACCCATTCTTTCTCATACAAATTACTTGTACACATCTTTCCCATACTAATTTGTACGAATTTCAAATCCATGTTTATGAGTTACGTACTTATATATGTCAAAAAAAAATGTAATTTGGCTCCAATATGTAAACTAATTTGAAAAACTTTGTCACTTCATCAATATCGTGTTAGTTAGGTCGGTAGAAATAAAAAAAATACCGAGATAAAGTCTCGATATTTTCTATGGTTTATAATATATTAATTTAAGATATCAATATAATGTTAATTTTATTTTTCCCCATTTATGTTTTGGGGTTTTGTAATGTTACGAATTAACAAGGGTCTCAAACTTCATAATGCTGTTTTTGATATCCCATTCAGTTTTGTAATGTTACGAATTAACAAGGGTCTCAAACTTCAGCCAATATGAACAGGGTATAGATATAGTTTTGTAATGTTATGAATTAACAAGGGTCTCAAACAACAAAAGTAAACGCACCAGTATGGACACATTTTTGTATTTTATTAACAGAAAAACTCCGTTCAAATACATTTACAGCTTTTCCATTACTTTGGATAGTTTTTACCTTATATTTCTTATTCTCAATCCATACTGTATCACCAGGTCTGTATTGATAATGTCGTCTCCTTATTGCGAATTTACCCTTTGAAACCTTACATAAACGATACTGTCTTTCATCTGAATCTGTATGTCTTGATACACTTCTGTTTGTACGTCCGCAGCTTAATTGAGAACCGCTTTTTGTAGAACCATCCCGTTTATCTATATATTTAGCATCATAAAATTTACTAAGGACACGGCTGTTTCTCCTACATTTTTTTAAATGTTCCCAGTCTGTTCTATGTTTTGGATATAAATTTCCCATACAATAAGCATCATTACTATGGTCTTTTTTGACATTTAAAGTTCTTCTTGCCATTTTTGTATATGCACCATAAGTAACGTGGACTGGTATCTCTGGAAAAGATTCCCTTAAATTATCCAACATACTCCATCTTACAGAAGTCATAAATGTAGCGCCTTTAAAATTCTTAAATTTAGGCTTTAATCCATATAACTTTCCACCTGGTTTATGATTTTTTGAAGTATGACAACAGGAACAAACTGTCGCTAAATTGTTCATACGATTTGTCCTGTCATTTTGTAAATATCCTAAATGATGTATTTTTAAAATAGCTCCATTTTTCAATGCTGACTTACCACATACAATACAGGTATAATTATCTCGATTAAATACGGCTTCTCTAAGTGTGGCATAACCATACTGTTCACCTTGCTGATAATCAGTACCTTCTGGAATTGGCTTACCTTCTTCAATTGCTTTCAATACTTGTGTATCAAACTGCCCCATTTCAAATATAATATCTGTAATAGGCATAATTTCACAGAAAGACTTACATAAATCAATATGTCTATCACGTTTATTTCGAATAGATGGTGCGAATCCATCCTTACAAATCATAGATGATTTTCTATTATTCCATCTTGCTGCACGATAACGTAATCTATTTCTTCTTGTCCGTCTATATTTTAATCTGTCATTATGTTTTTCAGGTTCATTCAATAATAAATCATATTGTCTGTTTACATATTCTTTTGTTGCTGATTTAATACTGATACCAATATGCTGATATCCTGTATCACAGGCATATTCAATTGGTTGAACTTCACCTGTTTCCCGTTCGATTAATTGAATTGTAAATACAGGTCTATACTTATAAGCGACAGCTTTGCCTGATTTTATCAGTCGTCTTGCACGATATGAAGTTGTTGGCATAAGCTTTTCGCCAGTATTACTAATAACAGCCACTGTATTCATGATTCAATGAATCCTTTCTTTTTTTTATTTTGTTTACACTACTGGTCATGGAACTACCAGCTTCTCTCCATTCGGAGGTGGTTCCCATTGTTAATATTATTGGCAGGTTTTATGGATAAATCCAAAATATATACACTTCTCCTACCCTTCAGAGATGTTTAGTATATATCCGCAGAGTTCAGAATGTGGGAAGTGTTCTGAAGTGCCTATTGTATATTTCTGCCATAATGTAGTCCTCGAAGGACTTAAACTAGAATGAGATGTCATAAAATATGACATTGTAATTTCATAACACTTATATATGTAAAAAAAATATATAAATAATAAAAAAAAGACTATTTTAAACAAAATAATCTTCTTTTTATTACTCAAATCTATAATTTGAGGTTTTGTTTTATTATGAAATTACAAGGGTCTCAAATTTGTGACTTCATAGCATGGTCTGCTTGTTTTGTTTCATTATGAAATTGCATGGGACTCAAACAAAATTACAAGAAGTCCCACATTTATATATGAATAAAAAAAATCAATTTTTCTAAGATTCAGCTTAAAAAGAATGATATTTGCAATTATTTTTTACATATATATAATGAAAGGAGAAAAATATGAAAAGGTAGGTTATACATATGAGTTATAAGAATTTAAATACATCAGATGACAATTTAAACAGGCTTTTTACTTCAGCTTCAGATTTTCAGAATATGTCTCAGAATTTATTAAGAGCTGAAACTTTTGAGGCTTTTCAGGTATGGTATGAAAAATTAGAAAAAGTTGACAGACGTATGTTATTTTTCTTTTTAAGAAAAAATTATTCATCTATAAAACCTGAATTTATGGAATATGCAGAAAAACGGTTAAAGAAAAAGATACGAGAGGATTAAATTGATAGAATTTAAATAATTTGGTTCAAACCCCGAATCTTTAGATTCGGCTGTTTTCACATTATTTAAATTCTCTGACTACAGCCAAGCTTTAGCTGCGCTGTGGTTTATATTCTCTCATGTATGGGAGTGAATATTTTGAATATAGATAGATTAAAAGAAGGTCTTCTTATGAAGGCTATTGAAGAATTAAATACGGAATTGGTTAAAAGAGATATCCAGCCTATTACTTTAAATGTAATTGGAGGGTTTGCCCTCATGATTCAGGAAGTACGGAAAGATATCAATGCTGTTACAGATGTCGATTATATTGGTGACAATTTACCAGACCAGATTGAAAAAATATCTAACCGTATTGGTGTGAAATATGGGTTAGGACAGCATTGGATTAATAATGATGTTCTATTATCTGGGACATCGTTAGAAGATATTGAATATTCTACAGGAAAGCTTCATTTTACTAATGCTTGTCAATTAGACAGAATCAAAATTAATGTATTAGACAAAAAAGATTTGCTTCGTATGAAAGTCATTGCCATTGATACTTCTTTATCTGCTGTTGATTTTGGTGGTGAATTTACCAGAGTAAAAGATTTTGAAGATATTAAAAAATTAATGGATTCTTTGGATATTGGTCCCATTGAATTGGAAGAAGAATGCGGTAACTATATGTTAAGTGATTATACATTAGACATTGTAAACCTCTATATGGAAGCTGGATTAGATGCTGTAAATAAATTCCTGGGAGCAAAATGTTCTGGAAAAGATTTAGCAGAAAATGAAGAAGATTTAATGAAGCTTTATGATGAATTAATCGATACATATGGCAAAAATTTTTAGTGAGGATTTTGAATGAACTATTATAAGAAAAATATATTATATAACGAAATTCAAAACGAAATATCTAATGATGCTGTAATTGATAAATTTCGGAAATTTAATATTCATAATTCACTTATCAGCAAATTATATCATCATTATATATGTGTGGAAATGTGCGAAAATTTCTATGACTCAGAACCACATATAGATGATGACCTTTTTGATAAATATAGTGAATATTATGATTATTTAAATGGGCGGATTGAAAATAAGTCAGATTTTGATTATATTTCTTGTAGAAATGCTTATTTTCAGGTACAGAAAATATATGAAGAATACGAAAAAGAAAGATTATATCGTGGAAATTGGATAGAACCTTTTTTCAAAGGAAATTGGGGGATATCCCAAAAAGATGTAGATAATATTGCAAGAAATACTCTGCTTGGTTTTAAAAAGGAATCTTTTTCTAAAAAAGATAGATGTTATATTGGGTTCTGTGGTGATGAAATCAGAATCTATTTATATGGACGAGATTTATTAGGAGTAGATTATTGGTTTATCTTTAAGAAGGAGTGAAAATAAATGCAAATAAATATAGCAACAGGAAATGCCGTTGTTTATGCCGTTCAGGATAAAAATTGTGAAGATGTATCTGTTTCTGCACGAAAGGAAGTACTCAAACGCCGTATTAACATTCTACAACGGCATTTAGAAACGTATGATATTGATAAACAAACAAGGCAGGATTTTGAAGAGGAAATTGCAGAAATTGAAGAAGAATTAAAATTTTTAAATTAAGGCTCTTAGTATAAAACAGAGTTATTTAATCAAAACTATTGTTTTATACTAAGAGTCTTTTAAGTCCACACTTAAACCTCTTCATTTGTCTGAGTTTTTATCAGTTATGTTTTATTTTTTTTAATTGTTTATATACATTATCGACAAGATAACATATATCGTCGGGTAAATCACAATCCCAATCAAATTCCTCAATTAATATATTAAAATATCCATCTGGAATACCTGTATCTTTTAAACACTTTATAAAACAAAAGTGTTTATCCTTATAATAATTACATACAAGAATTGCGCTTTCTAATTTATTTGGCGAAAATTTTCCACAAAACCTATATCTATTATTTTTATCAGGACAGTAAGTCATATTATTTTTAAAATCTATTTTATCAAAATCGATATGTGTATCAAGACAATTCTTTATCATAATCATTATCCTCATTTTCTTGTAATAGTTCTTTCAACGAAAAATTATAAGGGTCTTTTGTTTTTCTATAATCTGTTTCTAACAAGGATAAATCTACATCTTTTAATTGGATATCTTCAATTTCGATTTTTTTTGACCACGGCAATGATGCTAAATCGTCCCAGATATTGTCTTCATATTCAAAATATTCATAATGACCTGAATCTTCCATTTTACAGCAATACTTCATAGCGGTTTCATATAATTCCCTTGTAGAACCGTATTGAGAGGTATCAAATTCTGGAATATATTTATTTATAACCTTTTCGCAGTCCTCTATTTTTATACAGGATAACGCTAGTGTATGGGACGCATGAAAATCTGTAATTTCATGGACTGTTGTATAAAATTCAATTGTTCCTAGATACCAGCATTCTTCATTTTCTAATGCATCAGGAACCCATTCCTGTTTATATAAATCATAAGGAGTCATCAATTTATCTTGGTCTAAAGATTCAATGTCGATTTCTCGTACAATTATTTTTGCACCTACTCTGATATCTCTATTGTCTGGTGCAATTGCCTGAATGCAGTGTTCTATGGAATCTGTCAAACATACCCTGGGTATCGTTTTGTTTTCATCACTTGCCGCAGATTTTGGTATTGTTGGCACTAAGATTTTTCGTGTGTCGTCTAAGTCAAATGTAACATTATATAACTTCATATTTTTATTTTTCCTTTCTTCTTTCTATTCATTTATATATGTATAAAAAGATTAAAAAAATATAGCCAGATACATGTGGTATACATAGCTATATTTCTATATTTATTAAATAGTGGATATATTTTCATTTAATGGATAACTTTTTAATATAACTGGTACAGCATACACAAATCTATTTTTTGTTGCATCACTTTTATGATAGTCTATGTGTAAGTGGACATTATCTGTGTTATCAAGGCAACAACTGGAATAAATAAGTGCTTTATAGACCGTATCAAAAATTTCATCTGCTGTATAAATCTCAAAGTCTGGACAACTTGGGTCTTCCATATTCACTAATAATTTTAATACAGTACAAGGATTATCTGGTGTTAAATGTAATTCAATTGGTATATAGAAAAACGAATAATTTTTTCCGAATCCTACTGTCATTACTAAGTATTTGTAATTATTTAAGATATCAATATTATCTACAAAAGGATATCCAATCTTAGATACTCTTCTTTTATATTTTTTTGAAATTGTCAGATATTCCTTGTTTGGGTATCTATGATTGTATTTTCTATCTAGCGGAAATAGTTCTTCTAATTCTTCTTTTTCATAAATATCATCTGTTAAAGTCACGTTAAATATTACAAAATCCTGATTTGAATATGGGAAAAATACGCCTGCATCAACAACAATGCATCCTTTTTCTTCTAAATTTTCATTTAATAATAAATCATCATAAATATCCATTTATGTAGCTCCTTTTTAATATGTTCTTACTAATTCATCACAGTTTTTGTCAGTATTAAAACAATACCAGCTCTTTTTTACAGCATCCCACTTTGCACCTAATGCTTTCGCCTCTTCTTTTAATGCATATGGAACGGATAAATAGATTTTCTTTTTAGGTTCCCCATTAACTTTTTCTTTTTTATATTTATCTTTGGAACCGTCCAAGAAAGGAGTACGTTTCATTTCTTTATTTTTTATTTCCTTTGGAGTACTGATAAATAATCTGTTTTTTGCCCTTGTTATTGCAACATAAAAGCAACGTAAACTTTCATCAATTTCAAATTGTGTCTGGTCTAAGGTTGGATTCGGATAAACGCCATATACGCAGTCCAATAAATAGACATCATTCCATTCCAGTCCTTTTGATGAATGTACTGTTGATATCGTAATCATTTTTTCATCATCTTCTGATTTTGTGGCATCCAACAAAATTGCATCCAAGAACTGAAGCATTGTATTATATTGAGACGCAATTACTGTTAATGCTTCCAAGACTTCTTTTTCTGCCTCTAACAAAGCCAACTGTGCGTCTCTATTGACCTCATCGGTCTTCATCTGTTTTATGATATGTTCCCTTAAATGTACATAATAATTGATAATGATAGTTATTTGGTTATTTAAGTCAGCTTCATTTCTTACCTTTTCCAATAAATGGTTTAATGCCTTGAAATAAGGGTAAAAAGATTTTGATTGGTATTCCTCACGTTCCATAAAGGAATCAGTCCCTAAATCCGCAATAATCCGATTACTCCAGACATCACCGATATTGGGAATCATATCCAAAGCCCTGTACCATCCTAATTCATTATAAGGGTTACATGAAATTTTACATAAAGCCAATACATTCTGAACACATTCATGGTCTAAAAATTTAATACCACCTAATTTCTGATAAGAAATCTGCATTTTATTTAAAATGGATTCTAATATATTGGAACTATTCCCATTCCTACCTAAAACAGCAATTTCTTCTGGGTCTTCTCCATTACGAATAGAACCAGCGATTTGTTTTGCTAAAAAGGCAGCTTCTTCCTTTTCATTTTCAAAAACATATCGAATGACATCTTGTTTTCCTTCACCCCTAAAGGATTCCATCTGTTTTTTAACGCCAAAATCAGCACAGTTATCCATTACAGAATTAGATAATTCCACAATCTGGTCAGTAGAACGATAATTTGTTTTTAAAATTACTGTTTTACAATTTGTTCCTGTCGGCAATCTTTTAGGAAAATCGACTAAATTGGAAACATCTGCACCACGAAATGCATAAATGGATTGGTAATCATCCCCTACTACTGCAAGATTTTTATATTTTTGACACAACAGCATAATAATCTGTTCCTGCAAATGATTTGTATCCTGATATTCGTCAACCATGACATACTGATACATATAAGAAACGGCTTCTCTGATTTTTTCATTGTTTTCCAATAACTCATATGTTTTTACCAATAAATCATCATAGTTCAATAATTTATTTTCATTCCTATAGTTCTGATAATTATTTTTTACGGCACCAATTTCTGAAGTATATTGTTCCCAATCGCAATAACCATATTCTAATAATGTTTCATAAGGAATTCCTTTATTTACTTCTTCTGAAAATAAAGAAGAAAGCACTTTTCCAGGCGGGAATCCTCTCATATTTCTATATTTGAATTGTGTTTCAATTAAATTAATTGCATCAATTTCTTCTGATGGAGCTAAGATTACAAAGTCTTTAGGAAGTCCTACATATTGCCCATATTCTCTCAATATCTTTGTACACCAAGAATGAATTGTACATGCCGTTATATTTTGACATTCTGGGTTTGATAATTTTGATGCTCTTGAAAGCATTTCATTTGCGGCATTATTTGTAAATGTAATTAACAAAATATGTTCTGGATTGATACCTTTATCGACCATGTAGGCAACCCTTGTTATTAAAGTTTTTGTCTTCCCAGAACCAGCCCCTGCAATAATTCTGAGAGGTCCCTCTATATAAGTAGCAGCTTCTCTTTGCTGTTTGTTTAATTCATTTAAATATTCAAATGACATATATTACACCTCATTTTTATCTGTATTTATAATATCTTCTGTATATATATGTCTAAAAAAATATAAAAACTTGTTATTTTAAATATAAATTCTTCTTTTTTTATCGTTTAAAGTAATCGTATTTGCTTCGCTTCATTTGAATTCTTCGTAATCGCTTTCGCTTCGCTTCGGTTGGCTCTTTCAGAGCGCCCTTCGCTCTCGCTTCGGTTGGATTCTTCGAATCGCATTTCACTAGCGTTCCATTTGGTTTCTTCGAAACAGCCCTACGCTTCGCTTCGGTTGGTTCCTTTGGAACGCCTTCCGCTGACGCTACATTTGGATTACTTCGTAATCGCTTTCTCATTTGCAATATATTATTAAATTCAATAATCATGTATTGCAAATGATGTTCCCTATATTTATGACATATTTGCATACTCTTTATATTATTGAATAAAAAAAATAAGGACATTAAAATCCTTACCTTTTACAAATTATATACAGCAAAACATTAGTCGTTTCGTTGTCGTGTATTGCAAATATGTTTATTTATTGAAATAAAATAATATTCTTCGTTTTAAATATCTATATCAATATATTCGAGTCCATCTTCGATTTCATGATTTTTTGCAAATTCTTTCGCATCTTCCATTGTTTTAATGGAATCTATATTTTCCAAGGCAGAATCTATATTTTGTAACAAGCGGGTTGCATCCAGTTTAATTTTTAAAAGGGCTTCTTTTGTCATGACAACCCTTTCATCAACATTTTGGTCATGTTCTACTGGATATACAATGACATTTTGGTTAAATCCATTTATCTCTGTATATAAATCATATACATTTTTTAATTCTTTTTCTGTCATATCTTTTTGGGCTTTTATCGCATATCCATTAATCATCGCAAAATTTTTTAATAGTAAAAAATCTTTCAATTTTTGTTCGGATAATTCAGCATTCCCCTTTATTAAAATATATAAAGTTCCTGTTCCACCAGGAAGCATTTTATTTGAAATAAAACAGGAAGTAATATCATTATCGTGAAAT
>ERZ1034946.831-NODE-831-length-12203-cov-16.580260_pt1 | contig 12203 bp, 9 predicted proteins | sample MGYA00520591_ERZ1034946 | MGnify/ENA primary metagenome ERZ1034946 (study PRJEB33766, sample SAMN09781753) | gut metagenome | biome: gut microbiome | host: Homo sapiens | place: Madagascar | study: EMG produced TPA metagenomics assembly of the PRJNA485056 data set...
AAGGATGCAAGTATTGACAATGAGGCCAATGAGGAATTGATTCGGATGATATTGTCAGAGAGGCAGAACAGGGAGGAGTGACACGTGTCATTTTGGCATTTCAGAGGGGAAGTAATTGACAGAAATCAATTTTTCAAGCCTTTTAAGAAGAAAAAGACAGAAATGTTGTGTGCGAACACAAAAAGGTATTACCTTTGCACTTGAAAAGATTGAATAACGATAATTAAAGTAAAGAAAGGGTAACAATTATGATGATTTTTGGAATGACATTGGTAGTTTTAGCTATCACATTTGCTGAGATTGTAGTAATCAACAAAAAGATGCATCTCGGTGAGTAATATGGAACTAAAATAAGTTATTAATTTTACAAAATACGAAAGGCAGTTGCAGGCTATGGTGCTTGCAACTGCCTTTTTTTGTCGACCCGCATAGAGAATGCCCTATGGTGGGGAACTTCATTATATGCGAAACTTCTCTTATTTCTTATTCCTTGCTTTCTTCTGTCGGAGTACGTTGTTGCTTGCCATCATAACTCAGCACAGGGTAATGGAATCATTTCCTGACACGAAATGGCTCGATAATTCCCACTTATCAAGTTGAAACATGGCGTAATGAAGCATCTTTTTTAAGGGAATTAACATTAATTAATGATATAGATAGAGGAAAAATATATAAAAAATGCATATATTTGCAATCTTTAATGGCCCTTCCTATGTTAACGTATTTATGTACTATGGGGGCACAGAGGTTTAGTGCTAATAATTAATAATTATCGTATGAAGAAAATTTACTTACTCATTTGCGCCGTACTCTTAGCACAGGGAGCTATGGCTATCGATTATGAACAGCTGAAGAAGAACAGCAAGATTAATGCGATGAGCAAGATAGAACTTGCTAAGTTGCAGACACAGGAAGAAAAAGCTGTGGCACAAAGTAAGGCTACAGGCAGCAAGTTGAAGGCGCTCCAAAAACAAATGGACAATCGCACGCTGCGTGCCATCGTCAAGATGACACCAGGAACTGATGCTGCCATCTTGACTGACGACGGCATCACGGTGACATCAGTGGTCAATCATTTCGCCATCGTCTCCATGCCTTTGGCGCAGCTGGAGCAACTGGCTGAACGTAGCGACGTAGTGACCATCAGCTTTGCCAAGCGCAGAAAGCGTATGCTCCTCAGTAAGGCGCATGCTTCGACAGGAGTAGACAAGATACACTTGGGTATAGGGCTGACGCAGCCTTACATGGGCAAAGGCGTAGCCATTGGTGTGCTCGATGGTGGTTTCGACCCTAATCATATTATGTTTCTCGATGCTCAGGGTAAGAGTCGTTTCAAGATGATAGGCTATGCGGCTAAAGAGGGTTACAATCTGACTTATCTCACTACGCCCGAACAGATTGCAGCTTATCAGACAGACGACAAGGAGGAGACGCATGCCACGCATGTGAGCGGTATGGCGGCTGGCAACTATCAGGGCAGCTCCTTCCAGATAAAAGGTGTGGCACCCGAGGCTGACCTCTTGATGGGACCTATTCCTAACTATGAGTCAGACTATGAGATGTTTGACAAAATGGTGAACTGGTGTAAGGACAATGGCGGCAAACGCTTGGTGATCAACATGTCGTATGGTGCTAATGCGGGCTCGCACGATACTACCGACCCTGAAGTGGCTTTTATGGATGAGTTTATCAAGAAATATGATGTGGTGAACTGTATTGCTGCGGGTAATGAGGCCGACTACGACATCGTGCAGCGACGCACCTTCACAGGAGCTACTGGTGAGACGATGAAAGCGGCTTACGTTAGTGATCTTGATGCCGATGGCGTGACGGATGTGACAGAAATCTACAACTATTTCACTGTGACTCAGCCCGAGAAGCAGGTGGAAATCGATGTCGTGCTCTACAATGTCAATACGGGTAATATCACCAATTCTAATACTTGGCATTTCGTAAATGCCTCTTATCCAAATGGTAGAAAAGATACATATAAAAATAAATATTTCAAAGGTTCGGTTTCTGTAGCAGCCGAGGATATTGGTAATGGCATGAAAGGTTATTTCCTCAGCATCTCTGACATTACTTTCATCAAGGATAATTATGCCTTAGGATACGTAGTAAGAGCCAAGGAGGGACAGACCGTCACCAGTTACTTAGAGAGTACCACGATGTTTGATACTTATGTCAAGGGCTGCAACCAAGACATTACTCACGACGGCACCATCAACAGTATAGCCTGTGGCACAGAACCGATCGTTGTGGGAGCCTATAACACGGTGAAGAGTTACAAGGCGATAGATGGAAGCACTTATGGCGTGTATGAGAACTTCGGTAGTGTGAAATATGGCAACAAGGTGGGCGACATCGCTTTCTTCTCAAGCTATGGCAAACTGGCTGACGGAAGAGAGCTTCCTCATGTGTGTGCTCCTGGACTATTTGTGCAGTCGAGCTACAGCCGATATACAGAGAACTATCAAGAGGATGTTATGCGACAGGAGACAGTGGCTGGCACTACGTATGAGTTCGGACAGATGAGTGGTACATCCATGGCTACGCCTTATATGAGTGGTGTTTGTGCCCTTTGGCTTGAGGCCGATCCTACGCTGACACATACGCAGATTAGGGAGATTGCTCAGAAGACAGCTCTCTCTGACGACTTCTGTACTACCAATAATCATTATGCCAAGGCGGGGGATGGCAACCAGGCTGGCAGCGGAAAGGTGGATGCCTACAAGGGATTGAAACTCATCCTCGACAACAAGGCTTCGGGGCTTGACACGATAGAGAAGGGAAAGGACTTCATGATTCGTGCTCTCAATGATTATACATTCGAGGCGTATACTGCCGGTGCTGTGGCTATGTCGGCTGCGCTCTATAGTTCTCAGGGACATCTCGTGGCATCTGCCAGCCAGGCAGGTAATACCGTCACTATCTCGGCTGCTGGCCAAAACAAAGGTGTCTATATCCTCCGAATTTCGGATGGTAAACAAACACACGCACAGAAGGTCGTAGTGAGATAATCTCGGTAATGAGGCAAATCTCACGACTATGAGTGTACGGCATAAAAAAACAGTGACTGCCGTAAAAACATTAGCCAACTTGGAACGCAGCTAATCAGCTGCTCCAAGTTGGCTAATGTTTTATTCATCAGAATCTATCGAGTGACACATTATTTGATTCCTCTCTCGTTGAGTGCCTTTGAGTATTTGGCAGCGTTGTCGAGGTGCTCGGAGTAAGTGCGGGCAAAGTTGTGGGTGCCGCTGAAATCCTCCTTCGCACACATGTAGAGATAGTCGTGGTGGATGTGGTTGAGCACGGCATCGATGCCGGCAACAGTAGGGATGCGGATAGGCCCTGGAGGCAGTCCTGGGTTGCGATAGGTGTTGTAGGGGCTGCGGATGCTGAGCAGGTTGTTGTAGATGCGCTTCAGCTCGAAACGCTTCCAGGCGAACTTGATGGTAGGATCGGCCTGAAGAGGCATTCCCTCGGGATATTCGGCATTGCGAAGCATCAGACGGTTGTAGTACATGCCCGCAATCATCGGTTTCTCACCGTCGTTGGCAGTTTCCTCGTCCACGATACTTGCCAGGGTGATGACCTGCTGCGGGGTGAGGTTCATGTTCTTCGCTTTCTGTGTGCGCTCAAAGTTCCAGAACTCGTCCGACTCCTTCTTCATGCGACTGAGCAGTTTGTCGAGCGACACGTTCCAGTAGATGTCGTAGGTGTTGGGGATAAACATACAGGCGATTGTGGCCGTGTCGTAGCCATACTTCTCGCAGGTGGCCTCGTCGGTAAGGGCATGGCAGATGGTAGCGCTGTCGAGCATCAGCTTGCGTCCCAACTCAGCTGCGAGTTTGTCGAGTGTCCGGACCGATGGAACGGTCAGGTTGACAGGTTCCTGGAGTCCGTTCTTCAGGTGGCGCCATGTCTTGAGCGAACCGTCACCGGGATGGATGGCATAGCGACCCGTGCGAATATGCTCGGCGTATTCGGAGTGATGGGTCAGGGTGCGGAAAGCCTGCATCGGGATGGCGCGGGCTATCGGCGCGAGCTTATGATAAACGGAGTCTATATTGTCGTCCTCGTCAATATAGACATATTCTGTCTTCTCGCTTTTCGAGAATGAGGAAAAGCCATAGATATAAGTAATGACGATTACCGCCACGAGGCACACCAAGGCGCCATAGAAATAAAATTTGTAAGCGGTCTTGCTTTGTTTTTTCTTCATTTTTGTGTTTTGTTTTTGTGCATGAATTTCGCTGCAAAAGTACATTTATTCGTGGAATTGACAAAATTATTGGGCTTATATTATTCAAGTATAGGTAAAAATAGGTTAATTCCTTATTATTTCGGTAAGATTGACGTAACTTTGCAAAGTTCAATAACAGAAAAATGATGGAAACAAAGGATTATAAAGAAGGAATAAGGGAATATGATACGTATGTCTTCGACCTGGACGGCACGTTGCTCTCCACACTCGACGACCTGGCTGCGAGCTGCAACTACGCCCTTCGCACCAACGGGATGGAGGAGCACTCTGTCGACGACGTCAGGAGATTTGTGGGCAACGGCGTTCGCAAACTCATGGAGCGTGCCATTCCTCAGGGCGACAGCAATCCGCTCTTCGACAAGACCTATGCCGACTTCAGAAAGCATTATATGGAGCACAACCTCGACACCACCACGCCTTATCCCGGCATCATGGATCTGTTGAGCAGACTGAAGGAGAGAAACAAGAAAGTGGCTGTGGTGAGCAACAAGTTCTATGCTGCCACGCAGGCGCTCTGTCGTCATTTCTTTGGCGACCTGGTGGATGTGGCGATAGGAGAGCGTGAGAACATCAGGAAGAAGCCTGCGCCCGACACGGTTGAGGAAGCCCTGCGCCAGTTGGGTGCCGACAGGGTTGGCGCAGTGTACATTGGCGACAGCGACGTCGACATCATGACTGCCCGCAACTGCCAAATGCCTTGTATCAGCGTGTTATGGGGTTTCCGTGACAAAGAATTCCTCGTGGATCATGGCGCCACAACTTTCGTTCACTCTCCCGAAGAAATATTTCCTTTCTGAAAGGAAGGCTTTTATGGGGGAATCTCCTTCCCTTAAGCTAAATGCGAGTTGACGAACTGGTAGACGGCATCCTTGTAGGAATCGGAGATAGGGATGCTGGTCTCGCCATAATAGATGCGCATGTAACCGATGGAGTCCATGCGGCAGAGGTTGGCGATGAACGAACGGTGGATGCGCTTGAACTGCTGGCGTGGCAGACGGCTCTCCAGTCGCTTGAGGTTGGAGAAGGTCGTGACCTTACGGCCCTGTGTGAGATGGAAACGCACATAGTCGTTCATGCTCTCGATGTAGAGAATATCGTCGAGGTCGATGCGGACAAACTTATTCTCAACCTTGGCTACTAAGCAGCGGTCGCGCTCTATCGGGTCCTGCAACTGGTATTCGTCAAAGGTAGCCCTCACTCGCTTGTACGACTCCTGAAAGTCTTCGAAACTGATGGGTTTGAGCAGATAGTCGGCAGCTCCAGCCTTGATACCGTCGAAGGCATACTCCTTGTAGGCTGTGGTGAAGACCAGACGGCAACTCTCCGGCACGAGACGGGCAAACTCAATGCCGCTCAGTTCGGGCATCTGTATGGCGAGGTAGAGCACGTCGACATGACCGTTCCTCACGTCTCTTACAGCCTCCCGCGCACTGGTATAAGCACCAATAAGTTGTAGGGTTGGTGTCCGCTTGATGTGGCTCGTTATCTGGTTCAGAGCCTCTGGGTCATCGTCAATAACGACACAGTTTAGTATCATGTTTTATAGTGTTTTTTTTTGTTCTTTTCTGCAACAATAACGTCCCGATTGGGAAATTATTGTGCAGAATAGCGAGAGATTTTTATTCGTATCTGATGGCTTCGATAGGGTCGAGGCGGGCAGCTTTCTTGGCAGGATACCAGCCGAAGAAGACACCTGTGAAGGTACAAACAGCAAAGCTCATGATGATGCTCCAGGGCTCTATCTGCGTGGCTACGTGCAGGAACTGTTGCAGTCCTACCGACAGACTGACTCCCAACAGCACACCTATCACACCGCCCGTCACACTCAGCAGGATGGCCTCGATGAGGAACTGGTTGAGGATGTCGACGCCACGTGCTCCCACGCTCATGCGCAGACCAATCTCACGGGTGCGCTCCGTCACACTCACATACATGATGTTCATGATGCCGATACCGCCCACGAGGAGCGAGATGCCTGCCACAGAACCTAAAAGGATGGTGATGGTCGACATGGTGGAGTTCATCATGCTCGAAATCTCCTCCTGCGAACGGATGTTGAAATCGTCCTCGTCTGCCTCGGTCGTATCGGTGGCGTCCTTGAGCTTATGGTTGCGTCGCAGGATCTCCGTTATCTGGTCTTGAGCCGGTTGCGAAGCTTCCTCGGTAATCGCCGAGCAGACGATGCCGCCTAAGTAGGTTTGGGCCAGGATGCGTTTCATCACGGTGGTGTAGGGCGCCAGTACCAGGTCATCCTGGTCCATGCCCATGGAGTTGTAGCCCTTCTTCTTCAGCACACCCACCACACGGAAGGGGATGCTGTTGAATCGCACCACCTTGCCCACGGGGTCGCTGCCGTCGGGGAAGAGATAATCCACCACTGTCTGTCCCAGGATGCACACCTTAGCAGCCGCCTTGATGTCGTTGTCGGTAAACATCTCACCGTCGGCCACCTTGAGCTGTCGGATGCTCAGGTAGTCCTGGTTCACACCGTAGATGGAGCTTTGCGTATTGTTGTTGCCGTTGATCCATTGACCGCTGCTGTTGACGATAGGCGAGATGGCAGAGATGTAGTTGCACTCGTCCTTGATAGTCTGATAGTCAGCCTGTTTGAGGGTCTCCATGGCAGAGGCGTCCTGTCTCACACCGCCCCTCATGTCGGCACCCGGCGAAATCATGATCATATTGCTTCCCATCTCGGCGATGTTGGCCTTGATGCTTGCCTTGCTGCCCTGTCCGATAGCGAGCATGGTGATGACGGCAGCAATACCTATAATGATACCCAAAGCCGTGAGAAACGACCGCATCTTGTTGGCTGCGATCGCCCTGATGGCTATCTTGAATAGATTCTGATAATTCATCGCATTTTAAATCATTAATATTGAAAAATTACTCATCCGTATTCGCCGGCAGGGCAGCGAGACCCTCTGCGGCAGAGAGGATGTGCGGATTGTACTCGTCGCTGATGATGTGACCGTCGCGCAACTCGATGTTACGGCTCGAATAGTTGGCAATATCGGGGTTGTGGGTCACGAAGATGATGGTACGTCCCTCAGCGTAGAGCTTCTGGAAGAGCACGAGAATCTCGAAACTTGTACGTGTGTCGAGGTTGCCCGTTGCCTCATCGGCAAGGATGACGGCGGGGTTGTTGACCAGGGCGCGGGCTATGGCCACACGCTGCATCTGTCCACCCGACATCTGGTTGCTCTTGTGATAGAGACGTTCGCCCAGTCCTACGGCCTTCAGCGCCTCTATCGCCCTCTGCTTGCGCTCCTCGGCTGTTACCGAGGGGTTGTACATCAGGGGCAGTTCCACATTCTCCACGCTCGTGGTCTTGGGCAGGAGGTTATAGTTCTGAAAGATAAAACCTATCTTGCGGTTGCGCAGCACGGCACGCTCCGAACGCGACATGGTGCGTACCGACACGCCGTCAAGGTAGTATTCGCCACTCGATGGGGTGTCGAGACAACCCAACTGGTTGAGCAGGGTAGACTTGCCCGATCCCGACTTACCCATGATGGTGACAAACTCGCCCTCGTAGATCTTGAAGCTCACGCCCTTGAGGGCATGAACCGTCTCGTCGCCTACGAGGAAGTCGCGCCTTACGTTGTCGAGCTCAATCACGACCTTCTTCTGGTCTTGGCTGGCTTTGTTTTCTATGTTTTCTGACATGATGATTGTACTTTTATTGAACTTTCGTTGGGTTCAGAATAAACTTTCGCTGGGTTCAGAAGTGATAGCAAGCCCTTACTTCTTCTTTCCCCTTGGACCCGGTCCGCTTATCAGTCCCTGGCTTTGCTGTTGGTCCTCGCTGTCGTCCTCGGGTGTGTTCACCACGATTTCGGTCACAATCTGCTGACCGGCCTTCAGTCCCTTTGTTATCTCTGTATGCATTCCGTCGGTCTGACCGATGCTCACTGGGTGAGCGGTAAGGGTTTTGCCGTCGAGGGTCCACACCTTGTTCTTGCCCTTGCAGTCAACTATCTTCATGTCTTTGCCTACGGTTTCCTTGGTAGGTGTGAAGCGCAGCGCCTTGTTGGCTACAGCCAGCACGCCAGTGTGTTCCTGCGTGTAGATAGTGACATTGGCGGTGAGTCCCGGTTTCAGTTTCAGATCGGCATTCTGTGCGCTGATCACCACCTCGTAGGTTACCACGTTGTTGGTTGTCGTGGCCTGCAGACGGACCTGCTTCACCGTACCCTCGAAGGTGTCGTCGGGATAAGCGTCGACGGTGAAGGTAACGCGGTCGCCCTCCTTCACACCACCTATGTCAGCCTCGTCCACGTCGGCTACTACCTGCATGTTGGTCAGGTCTTTGGCAATGGTGAAGAGCTCAGGAGTGTTGAAACTGGCAGCCACGGTCTGACCTTCCTCCACACTCTTCGAGATAACGGTTCCGTCGATTGGCGAGGTGATGGTGGCGTAGCCTAAGTTGGTCTGCGCACGTTGCACCTGTTCCTTGGCTGTAGCCACCTGCTCCTTGGCCTGTCGATAGGTGAGGAGGGCGTTCTCATAGTCGTCGGCGCTGACGAGTCCTTTCTGGTAGAGGGTCTGATAGCGCTTCATGTTGGCGCTCTGGTAGTTGAGCTGACTCTGGGCGCTCGCCATGTTGGCCTTGGCGGTGTTGAGCTCGCTCAGCAGGTTGGTTTTGTCGAGTTCTGCGATGACCTGGCCCTTCTTCACCTGGCTGTTGTAGTCGACGTAGAGTTTGTTGACAATACCTGATACCTGTGTACCCACGGTGACACTTGTCACTGCCTCGATGGTACCTGTGGCAGTCACGCTGTTCTGCAGGGTCTGCAGACTCACCTTCTCCTGTTTGAAGTTGATTTCTTCCTTTTCCTTTCCGCCAGAGAGTGCCCAGACAGCCACGGCTATGATTACCACGACTGTCATGGCAATCCAAACTTTGCTTATCTTCAGCTTTTTCATATTGAATGTTTTTACTTTTTTACTTTTTTACCTTTTTACCCTTACAAGATTCTTCCTTGCTGATAGAACTTCAGCATGTCGAGGTTGAGGATAGCGAGGTATTTTGCCTGCAACTCGTTCTGCTGGGCACGCAACAGGTTGTCCTTGCCCGTGCGAAGTTCCACGATGTTCTTCAGTCCTAAGCGGAACTGCTCGCTCAGCAGGTTGTAGCTTTCCTGTGCGCTCTCGCGGCTCACTTTGGCAGCCTGGTATTGGCTCTGGTTGGTGTTGGCCTGCAGCCAGTAGTTCTCGATGGTGGAGTAGAGCTGTGTCTGCTCGTTCTTCATGTCGAGAAGAATCTGTTGTTGCTGGATGCAAGCCTTGTTGACAGCTGTCTTTGTCTGTCGGTTGTCGAAGAGCGGAATGCTCACGCTGAAGCCACCGCCCACATTGAAGTTGTTCTTTATCTGTGAACCCCAACTGTTTGTATTCATGGAAGTTGTACTCGTAGACAAGCCTGCATTCAAACCGATGGTTGGCAGTTTGCCAGCCTTGGCTATCTTCACGTCCAGGTCGTTCTGTGCCAACTGGTTCTGATAGACCTTCATCTCGGGACGGCGGTCGAGAGCAGCCGTGTAAACACTTTGCAGGGCAGGAATCTCAGCCAGCGCCATCGCCTCGGTCGTGTTGGGCATCACCACGTCGAAAGCCTCTTCGTCGGTTATCTGCAACAGTTCCTTGAGTTGTCGCTTGTAGTTTCTCACATTGTTCTTTGCCTCCACAATGTTGTATTCATCCTGTGCTCTCTGAGCGGTGAGCTGAGCCAAGTCGGCTTTCGACATCTTGCCGATCTTTACCATCTCCTTGCCACGGTTCTCGTTCTCCAAACTCGACTGATAGCTCTCCTGGTTCACATTGATGGCCTCGGTGGAGTAAAGTATCTGGACGTAGAGCTGGGCTATCTGCTCCTGCAGTTTGGCTGCCTGTGTGGCAGAATCGAGTTGTGCAGCCTCGCCCACCAGTTTGTTGAGCTTCACCTGCGCCTGTCGCTTGCCGCCGTCGTAAAGGGTGTAGTTGCCCATCACGCTGTACGTGCCGTTGTAGTACACCTTGTCGATGGAAGCCTTGGAGTATCCGTCACCAGAGATGCCGTTGGCCACCCATGGCGTGTAGTTGACATTCTGGTTGGTAGAAGCGCTGAGCGATGGCAACAAGGCTGCCTTCGACTGCAGATAGTCTTCGTGGGCACTCTGTGCCTGCAGACGTGTTTTCTGCAACGAGATGTTGTTGGCCAGGGCGTAGTCGATGCAGTCTTTCAGACTCCATTGACGTGCCTCTGCCGAGAAGGGCATTGAGGCTATCATCAAGCCTACGATTGCCTTTGTGATTGTTTTTACTTTTCTCATCCTTGTATATATATTATTTGTTGATATCTGTTTTTTGAGAAGTTATCTTCTTGTCCCCTCGCAACTTACACTAAAAAAGATGACATTTCGGGTAAATGGTTTATTATGTATGAAAGTTTTTAACAAAAATAAACAAGAAACCTTGGCGGGTTCATATTTTTTATTTACCTTTGCAGCCGCAATTGGTTCGCAACTATCTTCGTTCCGCTGAGGCAATAGGAGGTGTTGCGATGAAAAGGGAATCAGGTGAGAAGCCTGAGCAGTCCCGCTGCTGTATGCGTCTTATTGGGCAAGCACAATGGTCACTGACATTTTTTCGGGAAGACCGCTTGAACGAGTTTGACGACGCGAGCCAGAAGACCTGCCGTTGCCATAGAGAGACAATGTGTGTGCTCACTGTATGTATCAATCAGCATACTATAAGTATTTACGCTTTCTGTCTATGATTCTATCCCGCCTCGTGGGTTAGGTTTTGGGATGGAGAACCATTAAGTTTTTTAGGATAAGATGAAGAAAATCTGCAAAGGATTATTGTGCCTCTGTGTGATGCCCTGTCATGCGCAGAATGTAGGTACGATTCATCGCGACACGCTCTCGCTCGACGAGGTGGTGTGTGTGGGCGAGCGCCCTCATTACCTTACACCCAGTCAGACCCTCCAGGGCGAGATGCTGCAGAACCTGTCTACCACCTCCGTGGCCGATGCCCTGAAGTATTTCTCGGGCGTGCAGATCAAGGACTATGGTGGACTGGGCGGACTGAAGACCGTCAACGTGCGGTCGCTCGGATCGCAGCATGTGGGCGTGTATCTCGACGGCATTCGTATCACCAACGCACAGAACGGACAGGTGGATTTGGGCAAGTATTCTTTGTCCAACATGGAGTCTGTGTCGCTATACAACGCCAACAGGAACGAGCGTCTGCAGTCAGCTTCCGAGTACGCCTCGGCTGCTACGGTCTATATGCAGACCCGTCGTCCAGACCGTACCACGCTGACGGGCGAGTACGGACTGGGATCGTTTGGACTGCAGAAAGCCAAACTCTATTTCTCCTTGAAGAACTGGCTCTTTGTAGATGGCGAATATCAGCACAGCGACGGCGACTATAAGTTCCGGTTCCAGTCGGCTTCGGAAGACACGATAGGGCGCCGTCACAATTCCGACATCACCTTCTACCGGCTTGAGGCAGCAGGCTTCTATCGGGGACTTTCGGTCCACACCTATTATTATAACTCCGAAAGGGGCTTGCCAGGTCCTGTCGTCAGACGACTCTCCGACCAATGGGACTCCACCGACCGGCAATGGGATCAGAACTTCTTCGCACAGGCTTCGTACAAGAAACTGTGGAGCCGTTTCGGTCTGAAGGCCAACATGAAGTATGCGTTCGACTATCTGCATTATCTGCAGGACCCATCGACCAATGCTGCCGCTATGTACTGCAACAATCACTACACCCAACAGGACTTATACGCCTCTGTGGCTGGTTCTTACAACAGTACCTATCTCTCGCTGACAGCGAGTACAGACCTGCGATGGTCCGACCTCGACTGCGATGTCTATCGCTTCAACTACGTTTATCGCATCGACTCCAAGTCGCTCCTCTCGCTCATCGGTTCGTACAA
>ERZ1034946.835-NODE-835-length-12169-cov-6.256728_pt1 | contig 12169 bp, 13 predicted proteins | sample MGYA00520591_ERZ1034946 | MGnify/ENA primary metagenome ERZ1034946 (study PRJEB33766, sample SAMN09781753) | gut metagenome | biome: gut microbiome | host: Homo sapiens | place: Madagascar | study: EMG produced TPA metagenomics assembly of the PRJNA485056 data set...
CTATTAATACTCTTCTCATAGCACCTCTTCCCAATAAATAATTTTCTTTATTTTGATAAATTTAATTCTAACTGTATGACGTTCATATTTGAATTACAAAAGGCTTACTAATTATTACAAAACTGTAATAAATAGTAAGCCCAGGTATTGCACACATTATTTATATTTGCGTAAATTTCTGGAGCCGATAACTAAAAAACTGAAGCTGGCACTCTTATCAGACAAACCGACAAAAGTATGTCACTCAATCTCTGCGCTCTTTTCAATCATTCCAGTAATCAGGTGATTAAGTTCTGTTGCTTTCTTACTTGTAATCACAGGCTTTCCAGTAGATTCTTCGATACTATCCTTTGCAGCCTTTGCAGCAGATCCACCTGCTTTTGCAACAGTTTTGTTTGCTTCTATCCCTTCTGGTTTAGTTTGCTTTGAGATTTCAGTAGTAGCGGCTTCTGCTACCATATTAAGTGCGAGCTCCAGAGTGCTCATATTATCTCTTAGACTTTCTTTTTTGAGTCCCTTCAAATTCTTATACTGTCTGGTTGTCATTCCACTCCAAGCTTTGGTGATTTCATCGGTAAGAATTGCATATTCACTTCCAAACTTCACTCCTCGCTCACGCCATTCATCAGTTAGTTCTTTTCTTGTACTGATTGCTTGCAAACGTTGATTAATCCACTCTTTAGAATAACCAAGCCTTTCATATGTAGCCACAAGTCGATTTGCTATCAACTCGGGATCCAGAGTTTCTTCAATCCTTTCTCTCCCCACCTGTGCCAACCACAGTTTAAAAGGTTCTGCTTTCTTTGATGGAATTGACTGAATAATACGAAGTAATTCCTCTGTGGTTGCAACATCTGTAAGTCGCCTTTTCCCATCAGATGCAATTAATTTCAACTGGTGACAATTTGTCACCAGTTCATTCCCTTCCTTTATCATTCTTTGTTTTAGCTTATTCCAATATTTTCGTCCATCAGCACTTTCTGTTAATACCGAAACCACATCTACAATAGAAAAATACCATTCTTCCTTTTCTTCATCCCAAGCAGTTCTAATTTTCTGGTCTTCAAATAACTGTAATTTTTCATTCTCCATCTCCATCATCCCCCTTTGCGATTAATTCCCTCTCCACCTTGTACTCAATCAACTCGTACACATACTCCGGCATCTTACGCTTTCCCTGCTCCCAGTCACGCACAGTTCCGAGTGGAATATGAAGATAATTTGCAAAGTCCTCTCTCTTCATCCCTGTTAATAGTCTCAAATATTTAATCATTCTTCCAAGACGCTGAGCCTCAGTTTCATTATCTTTCGTTTCTAATATAATCTTATCCATAATCTGTTCTCCTACAGCATTGCTTTATCTTATTTCATTTTAATACCGCTTTGCTGTACTGTCAATTTAAAGATAAAACCAATTTTAGTTCATTCATCAAGAATGCCAGTCGGTTCATCAGCAAAAATGATCTGCTGAGATTAACTGCTGTACGAGAAGAAAAGCCCAGGTATAACTTTTATAATTTCCTGCTTTTCCTATATCCTATAAGAGAGTAAACCATAATTCCCCACCAGATTACTGCAAGACATACCGAGCCAAAGCTTACGCCCTGCTCTTTAATCAAATCCTCCCCAATCGCAATAAGTGGCATAAGGAGCATTACTGCAAGTAAAATTACTGACAGCGCCTTCCCATACCTTGTCCCCGGCATCGCAAATCCTGCAAAAGGTGTATTCCAAAAGCAGTAGTCATAATAATCCGACACCTCATCCAGCAGGTCATTGAGCTGACCGAATACCCTGCCCTTCTTCTCCTCTTCCTTCACATATGACAGGTAATAATCGGTGTCCAGAGAGCTGTACTGACCATCTCCTGCAATTTTCCGGCACAAGTCTATGGAGCTTTGTATGGAATCTCTTTTTTCCTCAAGCTCTGTAATCTGATTTTGAATTGCAGCCTCAATCGTCAGCTTGTTATTTAAGATATGGCTTATTGTCTCAATAGAAAAATCCATTTTCCTAAAAAGCAAAATTTGCTTGATTAGAGCCAAATCCTCCTCCGTGTAATTTCTGTATTTGCTGTCCTTATCCCTGTCCGGTCCAATCAGTCCCTTTTTCTCATAGAACCTGATATTGCTTATGCTCAGTCCTGTTTTCTCCGCCACTTCACTAATTCTCATTCAAATAACTCCTTGCTTTATCCACTATTGCCTGCGGATATTTCATATATGCTAACAATTCAACCGCATTTGAGCTTTGGCATACACCCTCGTATAGATGATAATCAAAAGCTATTGTCTCATTTTTTATCTGACTCCTGAAGTGATAATTCTCATATTGAGGATTTTTTGTCAGCTCATAATCATGGGTTGCAACAATGGTTATGGCAGATGTCTCAGCCAGATACTTAAGGATTGCCCTGGATGCCGCCACCCTCTCCCTGGTATTGGTGCCCTTTAATATCTCATCCACGATAATCATAAGGGCATCCTCTCCCTTTGTCAGGTCGAGTATTCCTTTCAGACACTTTGCCTCCCTGAAATAATAGCTCTCCCCGGTCAATATGTCATCTCTTAGAGCCATGCAGCTTGCCAGCCGCATCGGGCACAGCCTTGCCTCATCTGCGATGCATGTATCTATAGTCTGCGCCATAATTGTGTTAATGGCAATACTTTTCATAAAAGTAGACTTACCCGACGCATTGGTACCGGTTATAACAGCCCTGCTTTCAAGGGCAAAATCATTAACCACCGGATTTACGATAAGAGGGTGGGCGATTCCTTTATAGGAAAATCCTTGGTCTACAAACTGCGGTTTACACCACTTATCAAGACTCTGCCGGTAGGATGCCACAGCAATAGCCGCGTCTATCTCTCCAACAAAAATCATAAGCCTCATGACTTCTTCCTGATTTTTCGAGATAAGTTTCATGATATGGTTAAAAACTGCCACATCCACAAGCATCACTCCCCACAGATATTCGTTTATCTGGGCTGCCAGGTCTCCTGCTGCTGACATCTGGTGCCGTCCTGCCGTGCCAATGATGATTTTTGACATTCCATCCAGTTTATGTATGCAGGTCTCTATGTCATCAGATATGAAAGCTTTCTCCTTGTCATGCTTTTGCAGCCAGCTGCAGAATTCATATATCTTTTTAAACTCAATTAAGGAGCTGAAATATACGTCATACTTCTGCTTTACCCCCATATAGATTATAAAATTGATACAACCTATAAGTATGGTAATGATTAATAAATATTCATTGACAAAACAGGTTAAAACAAGAGACAGGGCTAACAATATCTGTAACGTATGATAAACTGCAGGATTTCCTATTGTCCAAAGCCCTGCATTCAGTACAAATTCTGGCAGCAGATAGGCATTATCCGGCTTTCCTATAGTGTGCAGCTTCATTTCAAGCTCGCTTCGTTTTATTGAGTCCTGATTTAATTTCTCAACCATTTCCTTATTTACCGGCTTCTTAAGCCTGTACAGCCTGTCATACAGCACCTGTTCCCCTATAAAGCTGTTGGTGTGGTTTATCCTCAGGAATACCTCATCCATTTCCAGGTCATTCCAGGTCACTTCATCTACAAACCAGCCCTTATCCTCCGGCTCCTCAATTACTTCATGCAGTCTCCTGACATTTTTAAGCCTGTCTGTGGCATTATAAAAGGAGAACCCTTCCAGGGGATTTTGCCCGAAAGAATTCTCCACAATTTTTCTTAGATTTCTTCCTGCTCCAAACATACTATGCCCTCCTTTTTGACCAAGGATATAGTATGAACCAGGGTTAGAGTCAAGATTTTATTTTAAATTTTCTATTTTATCATCTCTGATTCTGTAGGCTGCCTCTGTAAAACTGCCATCATCATTCCTGAAAACCACAGTAATCTCAAGTGTGGACATATCAGCCTGAGTCTCACCATCATTTGAAACTACTGTAGACACCACGTTGAAGTCCTCATCATCAGCAATCCAGTCTGTCAGATAACCGCTTCCTCCGTTTACTGTCCAATCATAAGCCTCTGCATAGGCTGTTCCAAAATCAATCCAGCCATTCTCATCCGGCTTTGCTGTAAAGGTCGGACGGCTCTCGTCCAATACGAAATATTCCTCCAGATTGTCCTCTGTGATATTGTCCACCAGTTCCTGTGCCTTTGCATTTATATAGCTTATGGCCTCATCACTGGCATCTCCCACAGCAATTCCAACTGCTGCCCGCTCTCCATCTGTCTCAGAATTCTCCTCCTTCTTTAAGGAAGCAAGGAAGTCATCAGCCGCCACAGTGTCTGCCTTGTCCTTATCTAAGGGCAGAGCGAAAAGCGCACTTGTTCCAGCATAATCTTCCACCTTATGATAATTTCCAGTCGCTTCGTCCATCTGAAAAGCAGCAACCTCGTCTCCGAAATTGTCCACAAGACTCAGGTAAACGCCCCTGTCTGCAAAAATCTCCAGATTATCACACTCAATCAGCTCATAGATTATGCCGTCCTTCTCAAACCAGCTAAGCCCTACGTTAAGTGTTGCAGCATTCACATCTGTAAATTCCGCCCCATTGATGAGCGGTGACACGCAAAAATTACGATTAGTCATTTTGCTTCCATCTGATTTGGAAACTGCAAGGGCTGCATAGGTATGCTTACCACTTACTTCCTTTTTCGTCTCATCCGGCACATACAAGCCAAGCTTTTCTCCCGAAACCAGACCTAAAAGTGTAATGTTATAGCCGTTGCTGGTCTGTGTCTCATTGATTGTAATCGCGTTCTTGTCCTCAAATGCCTTGCTTAAAGCACTATCTGCTGAAATCTCATCCACAATCTGGGATGGGCTCAAATAATGGTAAGCTGCATAAGCACTGCCGCTTCCTAATAAAATCACCGTACACGCAGCCGCTGCTGCAACTCTGCGTCTTGACCTGTAACTTCTTTTTCTACTCATAGCGTCCTCCAAAGAAATATGCTCGGAGGCATGCAAGACAGAGAAAGCCTGTTTGTACTTTTCCTTATTATTCATCATTCCATTCCTCCTTCAATACCTGCTTAAGCAGCCTGCGGCCTCTGGTTAAACGTACCTTTACGTTACTCTCTGTCGCATTTATAATCTGTGCAATTTCCCGGATGCTGTAATCCTCGTAATAGAATAAATGTATGACTATTCGATACTTCTCTGGAAGCTTCATTACCTCTTCAAAAAGGTTTTCCGCCTCTGGTGTCTCAAACGTCAGCGTCTCCATGTAGTCTTCTAACGGTATTTTTGACAACCGCCAGAAGGACATATTGATATTTTTAGCTTTATTGATTGCCACCCGGATGAGCCATGCCCTGATATGCTGCTCATTTTCAAATTGTTTGTCTGTAATATGATACTGAAGGAAGGTGTCCTGAACTACATCATCTGCGTCCGCTGCATTTTTGCATATATTGAATGCCACTGCAAACAGATGATCCTTGTATTTTTCCATCAGTATCTCTGTTTCTAGTCTCATGAGTGATCCCTCATATTTCTCTTTATTTAAAGGCCTTCACTATATATACAAATCGGCGGATAAAAAGGTTACAAACTATTTTAATTTTCCCTACTAAGCTTATGGGCAAAGACAAGTGTTCCTGCCGCCATAATCATTATAATTATTTCAACAACCACAATCGGAAGTCTGGATGCACATGCCACTGCAAAGAAATCCACTGCAAAATGGATGCAATATGCAAGCAGCACAAGCGGCTTCTTATGTGACTTTAATCCATTAAAAATAATAAGAGATAAACCTATTTGCAAGACAAGGGCACTGACTCTTTCGATTCCTGCCGCAAAAAACAAGCCCGAATTTGTTGTCCACAGGGCCGATATCTGTGTCAATGTCTGATTTTTGACATCATCCGGCAATGCAGCCAGCACAGTCTCCATGGAACCAGAATTAATCATAAGCATATTAGCCAGGTTACTGATTCCAGTTAAACCACCGAGGACAATAGCCTCTATTCCACCATGACCAACACCATACATGAAAGCATTAGAAAAATTAAATCTACTTTTCATAAAGCACTTCATTGCGATAATTCTGCCACTTTCCTCAAATACTGCTGCTGCAGCTGCTGCATAAATATAATACAGCCACTCATTACTGTCCTGAGAGAGCCCACAGACTCCCATCACGACCATATGTAATATCTGTTCCAGTACCAGCGCAAAGAATACAAAGATTCCAGCTCCTATAAAAAAGGTAGAAATCTGTGCTCCGAACTTCTTTTTTCCAACCACAATAAGCAGGATTGGCAAGCCTATGGACAAAATTATTGTGCATATTACTCCTGCCATAGATAATGCCGGAATTGTCTGAATCTCCATTATTTTTTCTCTCCTTCCAATATCTTCACGGCAGTTCCATATGCAATCACCTCAGCTGCCCCTGACATAACCTGTGACGAACCATACTTCACATCAATTACAGCATCTGCGCCCAGTTCCTTAGCTTCATCAACCATACGCTTTACAGCAATCTGTCTGGCTTCGTTTAACATCTCCGTGTAGCCTACAATCTCTCCACCTACGAGAGTTTTCATTCCAGCCATAAAATCACGACCGATATTTTTGGTCTGTACAACAGTTCCTTTTACCATTCCCAGTGCCTCAATCTCGGCTCCTGGAATATAACTAATACTTAGCAGCTTCATCTTCTTCTCCTTTATCAATCTCTTTAATTCTGCCTACCATTGCTACAATTGCGCCTATAACGCATATAAATATTGGTACTACTATCAGTAGTAATACCCACAGCGGAAAATCGGAATCTTCACAATACCCATATATTGAGATTCCAGCAAGCGCAAGCATCATGACAATCATTACTCCTGCACCTATGAAAGCACCTAATTTTTTCTTCATATGAATATCAATTTTGCTTACATTCACAAAATCTATTCCCTCCTTTTCCATTTTTTCTACTTCATCCAGCCAGTAATCAGTGTCAAGCCCGTTGATGGAAAAAGATTTAGCCAGCATCTCCTGTGTCAGCGCGCGCATTTTCCCGATGTTGTCCTGCTCCTGCCTCAAGGCTGTCTCCTGATTTTCCAGGCACTCATTCATGGAAAGCTGACCTGCAAAGAACCTCTTGATTTGCTCTACCGGGATGCCCAGCTTTCTATACAACTTTATCTGCTTTAGAAGCTCCACATCCTCTGACCTGTAATCACGATAACCGTTTTCTGTACGACGGGGCTGCAAAAGTCCCTGCTCCTCATAGAAACGAATATTTTTGCTTGTGATTCCAACCAGCTCTTCTACCTGCTTAATCTTCATGAATAAATGTCCTTCCTGTCCGTCTGACAACCTCTTTATACAGCTTCCATAGGGTGGAATGTCAAGAGTTTTTTTCATTATATCATGAAATTTCTGCTGTACACAAATCCCCCGACAGACACCAGCAATACTCCCAGCCCAATTATGGCAAAAGTAATAATATGGACTGAAAATGACAGCGTCGTCATAATCATAGTAGATATCGGCATAAAGACTACAGCCACTGTAAAGATTGAACTAAAGACCCTGCCCAGCATAAAATCAGGCACCTTTTTCTGCACCATGGAGAAAAAGTGGATATTAAAAATCGTAAGGAAAAACTCAAACACAAAGTCTCCTGACACAATTATGATCATAGGCAGCTTAAGCACTGCAAATACTGTAATAATTATTAATCCCGCCCCACACAGTGCCAATGCGATTAAAATGCTCCCATAAGAGTTCTTAAAAAGCTTATTTGCAAGAAGAGCTCCTGCGATTGCCCCTGCTGCCCCTATTGTAAGCAGGGTGGCATAGCTTGCACCATTGTCAAAAAGCTGGTTTGTGAATGGAACTAAATAATTAAATGCAGATATAAAAAAATTAACAAATGAAGCTATAGCAAGCAAAAAGAAGATTTCTCTTTCTTTTATTATAAATTTCATGCCCTCTATTATGTCCTGCCAGATTGCTTTGACTGAAGTCCCGTCAGTGTGCTTCTCTACGTGGGTTTCCACATCCCTGATTGAGAATAAGAGCAGGAATGACAGAAAAAATGTCAGGCTGTCCAAAAGCAGGGTTGGTTTCAGTCCAAATCTGTCCACAAAGAGGAAAGCCAGTAGTGGCGATGATATACTGACTACCTGTGATATAACCTCCAGTCTGGAATTAAATGTCACAAGCCTGTCTTTTTCAACAAGCGTAACTACATAAGACCTGAAGGATGTTCCAGAAAAGGCACTCATCATGGCAAGGACTGCGTTCACAGCAATAAGACCATAAAGCATGATTTGCTCATTTCCTGCAAAGGCTAATAAGGCGCACATAAGTGCTCCGATAAAATCTGTGACAAGCAAAATCCTGCGCCGCTTGAACCGGTCTGCAACCGCTCCTCCTATTGGGTTAAGCACCAGTGATATAAGATTTTCTGCAAGCTGATAGCAGCCCAGATATTTTTGACCGATTGCTCCCAGCCCCGCAATCCAGGTGCTGTTGCCATAGTCATACATGACATTTCCGATTTTGTTTATTGCTCTGCTGAATAAGAGCTTGAATTCATTTTTCTTCATAATAAAACCTCCGATTAAAATTAAGCTTAGTATAGCTTTTTTCAAACGGAGGTCGGGAGAATTTGCATATATGCAAATTTTATATATGCCAAAGTATGCAGAAAAGCTGCCAGTGACAGCTTTTCTGTATTGTATGATTTATTTATACTGGTTTTTAACAATCATGTTTGATTATCATCTCGTATTTATATGTGTTGTGCCTTTTATACACCTACCCATTTGTACAGTTACCGCATTTACAACTTTATCCGTTTATTAGCTGGTCGTAATCCTTTCTGTAATTATTTGCCAGATTGTCACATCCAAGCAGCTCGAATATCTGAATTGCATTTTGCATTTTCTGTTGTCCTACAGCTATTTTATCCTGATTTGTGACTGATTTTCTATTTTGAGGCTTTATATTACTTTCCTTTTTATTTGCAAGCCTGCTTACGTCGGCTCCTACCGGCATAATGTCTCTGTGCATAGCAAGACCCTCCAGATACGTTTGGTATCCCGACAAGAAGAGATATATCGTCCTCTTATACATATCCGTCTCGTCCTGAAGCAGAGGCTGTATATTCTCCTCGTAAAAATGGGCAGTCTCCACATACCCTCTATGCAGACATGTCTCCCATATATTAAGCAGGGTTATGACAACCAAATTTTTCTGCGTCCCAATCTCGCTGTAATATTCCTGCCGCTTTAGTATCTCCTGCCCCATTCTGTGAAGTACAGGCACATCTATAAAAAGATATGTATTACCAATCAGAATCAGCTCATATATATTCCAATCCTCGGTTGTGAAGAGATAGTCTGTTATCTGGTCTACATACTCTTTAGGAAAAGGCACAGACTCGTCGCACTTACACACAAAGCTCTGCAAAAGTATTACATTCAAGTGATAGCGGTAGACATCCGGATGCGCCTTGAATTTGGCCTCCTCCTCTGCCATCATCCGCTTAAAGCCTGCTATATTTCTCTCATATTCCAGAGGGATAAGCGCACTCATAAACTTAATCTGCTCTGTCTGCTGATAGTTGTTGGCGGCATCTATAAATTCCCGTACCTCCACATTCATCTTATCCAGTGCGGTCAGAAATTTACTGACTGATATATCAGATTCTCCTCGCTCAAACCTCGAAAGCTGGGATATGGAAACTGTATCATCCGATAGCTGCTTAAGGGATATATGCCTGTTTGTCCGCAGATTTTTAAACACCGCTCCCAAATCTTTATATTTATGCATCAAAGTCGATTTTAAACTCTCCCTCAGGAGCCTTGATTGTGAGCAGTCCCAGATTGAACTCGCTGTCCATCACAGTAATCTGGTATTCAAATACCACATCATCCTCAAACTTGGATAAAACCATATAGCTGCCATTCTCCTTACCATCTATCTGATCACAAATGTCATTGTATACATCCCTGCCTGAGATTTCTCTTTTGTAGCCTGATTCCTTTATCTTTGCTTCGATTGCCTTGTATAATTCGTCCATTTGATTACCTCGTTGTGCTTATTTGTACTCATTATACTTTCCCTATATATCAGTGTCAAACAAAATGCTCTTTGGCAAAATCCATATTCTGTACAATTTCCACAGTTCCAAGATAAGCTCCCTTTTTATCCCTCACAGCCATGTATTTTACCAGCATTGTCTTGCCGTTTTTCTCCATCCAGACAGGCACCTCATCGAGAGTACCCTTTCTGAACTCCTCAATAACACGTCTGACCTGTGCCTCCACCTTTGGTGGGTGACAGGAAAATACCTCCCTGTCAATTGCCATGCCTGGACGCTTAAAGTCCTTTGGTCCCTCATTGAAAAATCGATTTATATTCTGGTCATCCACAAATGTAATCTCAAATGGGAGCGTATTTAAAAGGGCTGTAAGCTGGGCAACATTCATATGACCGCCTGGCATTACTATTTCCATATCCTCCGGTGATGCGCCCTCAACCACATACTTCGCCCTCTCCGCAAGTGCCCATCTCTGTGGCACCACTCCAAGACAGTCTGGATAGTCCTTTGAGTCAAAATATATGCCTACCCACTCCTCACGGGTGAAATTCGCTGCGCAGTTAGGGAATAGAATATTTTCCTCCTTGTAAATCATTTCCTCAGCCCGCTTAATAACCGCACTTACCCTCTCAAGCCAGGCAGCATCTCTCACCCCTGCCTTTATGACTGCTGCAAACTCATCCCTGATTTCATCATCATGAGTCCACATTACATCAGAAGGTCCTGAAATCCCATATTTGACCTTGAGATGTGGATAAAGCAAATCCCCCTTCTTGGCATAGTGGATTGCTATTTCCCTAAGCTTGGCTAAAAGCTTGTCTGAAATATTTCCCGCCTCAAGCTCATGCTTTGCATCCTCTATGAGCTCAGACATCGCCTGATTTTCCAGAGAAAATGTATTTAATGGATGCCCCTTTTCATTTTCAAGCAGCTTTGTCCTTTCAGCCCTCTGCTGTCTTGCAATAGATGCATCTACCATTTTTCCTCCATCCACAAGCTTCTCTGTTTTTGTCTTATCATGAAATAAGGCAGAATGAACATCACAAAGCTTCTGCACCTCAGTGATTGGGATTCCACTTGCTATCATCTCCTGCTCAGCCTGCATAATCTCTGACGCATCCACGTCCTCAAACGCCTCTACGAAGTCCCGGCGCACTGATTCCAAATCCTCGCCTGTGCTCAGCCTTTTCAGATAGCTCTTTAAAAGTTCCTTACGATTTTCCATTCTGCCTTACCTCCGTTTGTTTTTAATAATTTTATAATGCTATATTATCTCCTTTCCAGAGCTAATTATGTTGTCATTCCAACATTTTCTACACTGTCTGAGACCCTAAGTCCCTTTGCCTTCTGTGGCAGATAGGAAGGCTCATTAATCACTAACTTGAAAAAGACATGGATTTTGTTTATGATTTTTATTACAATTAGGATATTATGATATGTACGAGGAGTGATATATTTGCATACAATTCTTGTGTTGGAAGATGATATAGAATTAAATAATACTATCTGTTATTCATTGGGAAAAAATGGTTATCGGGTTATGGGAGCTAGAACTTGTGAAGAAGCCAAAAACTACGCAAATAATTATACCTTTCACATGGCAATTTTGGATATCAATTTACCAGATGGTAATGGATTTCAATTTTGTAAATGGTTAAAAGCTAGAAGTAATACATTGATTTTATTTTTATCCGCTAAGGATTTGGAAACCGATATTTTAAATGGATATGAACTTGGAGCAGACGACTATGTGACAAAGCCCTTTTCTATGAGAATTTTGCTGAAAAAAGTGTATGTAATCTTATCCAGAAAGTCACAAGAAGCGAATATTTATGATGATGGCTTTCTAAAAGTAGATTTTGAACTTGGTATCGTTCAGCAGGGAGGAAATGAATGTTTACTTTCCCCCACAGAATATCGTATTTTAAAAAAACTGATTGGGAATAAAGGGAAACTACTTACCTATTCCGTTTTATTAGATTCTTTATGGGACGAGGGAGTACAAATTACAGACAAGCATACTCTTGCAGTAAATATCAACAGATTGCGTAAAAAGATTGAAACCGAGAAACACTCTTATATTTCAAATGTATATGGAATGGGTTATAT